>Ga0114916_1001377_pt1 | contig 13920 bp, 8 predicted proteins | sample MalvirAntarct_66_FD_83501 | JGI IMG/M metagenome (GOLD analysis project Ga0114916, IMG submission 83501) | Marine viral communities from the Global Malaspina Expedition - Malaspina viral metaG Antarct_66 | ecosystem: Environmental > Aquatic > Marine > Oceanic | place: West Anvers Island... | reverse complement strand
GTGATCGACGAGATCGCCTTCCAGACCAACCTGCTGGCTCTCAATGCCGGCGTCGAGGCCGCAAGGGCAGGCGAGGCGGGCCGGGGATTTGCGGTTGTCGCCCAGGAAGTCCGCGAACTTGCGCAGCGGTCGGCAACGGCGGCACAGGAGATCAAGCAGCTGATCTCGAGCTCGGCCAACGAGGTCGACAACGGTGTGTCGCTTGTCCGGTCGACCGGCGAGGCGCTCTCGGAAATCGAGAAGTTCGTCACCCAGGTCAACGAGCAGGTCAACTCGATCGCCACCGCTGCCCGCGAACAGGCCAATGCGCTTGCCGAGGTCAACACCGCGGTCAACCAGATGGACCAGATGACCCAGCAGAACGCGGCCATGGTGGAAGAGACAAGTGCCGCCTCGATGACGCTGACTCAGGAAAGCGCCCAGCTCAACTCGATGCTGCGCAACTTCCGTCTGCCTCAGGGCAGCGGCGGGCAACAACGCCGGGCACGCGCTGCCTGATACTGATCACCGGTTCACCGGTTTGACACCAGCAAGACCGGCGCCTGCAGTTGATTGCAGGCGCCGGTTTTTTGTTTCTAGCCCCGCCCGAACCACATGCGCCGGAGCGTGGCGTCCCGCTTGATGAAGTGATGGAACAAGGCCGCGCCGGCATGCAGAACGAACAGCCCGAGCAGAATCTTGGCGCCGATACCGTGCGGCACGCGGGGGGCGAAGGTGGTGAAGTCGGGGAGCGGGCCGGGCGCTCCGCCGAAGATGATATCGCCTGCGCCCGACAGGACAAACAGGCCAACACCGCTCGCAGCCATGCCCAGAACGACAACATAGAGCAGGCCATGGACCAGCTTCGCGGTCTTCTCCTGCCAGGCCGGGTCGCCTCCCAGAGGTGCGGGACGGTTGTCGAACCGCCACCACCAGACCAGTCGTCCCAGCGTCAGCAGCAGAACGGCGATCCCCATCGGTGCATGGGCGCTGAGGATGCGTGCCTTGGTGGCCGGATCGGCGCTTTCCTCTGCCAGCGTTCCTGAAGCCAGCAGCCCGATGATCAGCAGCGCGGTGATCCAGTGGATGCTGACCGCGACGGAGCCATAGGTGGTGGGAGTGCTTCTTGCGGTCATCTCGGTGTTCCTTCAGTCGGCTGCGAGGTGGTAGTGTTGATTGGCTTGTCTGACGATGACGGAGGTCAGGCGCTTGTTTCTTTGGCGGGAGACTGTCATTTGCATTGCGGGACATGCCGTTGCCAATGCGATGGTGGATGCTGCGTCTCCGGATTGGGCGGTCTGCCTCCAGGGTTTGCGTAAGGCTGGTTCCGGCTTGTCGGCTTCGTCACGCCATGATAGTAATTTACATGGAAATATTTACATGGCAACTAAAAATCCGCTGGATCGTCCTCGCTCGCTTGGCCAGGTTCTGAGTTTCGCCACCGGGGCAACGGTGTCGATGTGCCAGGACATGCTGGCCGAGCATGACCTGACGCTGGCGCAATGGGTGATCCTCTCCGCCCTCTGGCGCCAGGATGGCATGTTGATCAGCGAGATTGCCGACTATAGCGGCAACAACGCGCCGGCCGCCTCGCGCATCATCGACAGGATGGAGGAGGGCGGCCTGGTGAAACGGGTGCCGTCGCCGGATGACAAGCGCGTGGTGCGGGTCCACGTCACCGAGCGCGGCGACCGCCTGTCACATCTCAGCGATTTCCACGAGCGGGTGAACGCCCGCCTGCTCAAGGGCATCGATGATCGCGATGCGGATCTGCTGTTTGATCTGCTCAGGCGTGTTGACGCCAATGCCCGGTCGCAAGACTGATCGAGGGCGGGAACGGTTTCTTCAGCAAAGCGTTCTCACCGGAACGGCTTGACCGGCCTGCTGAATGAGAGACCATCCGGCCTGGCGTTACTGCCGAGCCCAATCCAGCCCAGGGGATTTGCCCAATGCGCCGTTATGCCTGCCCCAACTGTTCCAACGAGGTGCACTTCCGCAACACCGAATGTGTCAATTGCCATTCACGTCTTGGCTATGTCCCCGAGTGGGACCGGATATTCTATGCCATGTCCGGTGATGCCAGGTGGCACGATGGCGCGACCGCCTACAAGGCCTGTGCCAACCGGCCCGAAATTGCCTGCAACTGGCTGATTGACGAAACGCAGACCGAAGACCATTGCCTGAGCTGCAGGCACACGCTGGTCATTCCGGACCTGTCCGCGCCCGGCAACCGCGATCATTGGTCCGCACTTGAGGAGGCCAAGCGCCGGTTGTTCTACTCGATCGAGAAGTTCCAGCTTGGTGTCGGCGACCTTGTAAACCAGCCCGAGACTGCTCTGCGCTTCGAGTTCAAGGCCGACACGCTCACCGCCGACGGCAAGACTAGGCGCGTGCTGACCGGCCACGAACACGGCCTGATTACCATCAATGTCGCCGAAGCCGATGACCCGACCCGGGAAAAGTACCGCAAGGCCATGGGCGAACCCTACCGCACCCTGATTGGTCATTTTCGCCACGAGGTCGGGCACTATTACTGGGATGACCTGGTGTTCAATTCCCCCAGGCTAGAAGCCTATCGCGCCATCTTTGGTGACGAGCGCCAGGACTACGGCGAGGCGCTCAAGCGGCACTACGATCAGGGCGCGCCGGCCGGCTGGGAAGCGACCCATGTCAGCTCCTATGCGTGCGCTCACTCATGGGAGGATTTTGCCGAGACCTGGGCGCACTACTTTCACATCGTCGACGGGCTGGAGACTGCGGGCTGGTACGGGCTCGACGGGCACACACCCGATGCCGGGCTCAACCGGACGCCGGGCGGCTGGTCGGATGCCGGCCCCTACGGCGCCCAGGAGTTCCGCCCCCTGATGGACGCATGGGTGCCGCTGACGGTGGCGATGAACGCGATGAACCGCTCGATCGGCTTGGGGGATTTCTACCCCTTCGTGCTCTCGGACACCATTTTCGCCAAGCTCGAGTTCATTCACGACCTGATCCACGACCGCAGCTGACGGCCTTCCGGCAGGCGCGGCCCCCTGTATAGCGAGTATTAAGTCGTTGCTGCCAAACAGCCAGGCTGGAAACAGGCGACAAAGCCTATTCTGCCGCGATGGTCTCGCTCTGGGGGCATTCTATCGGCATCCGCACGCTGACAATGGTGCCCACGCCTTCGACCGACCGGACCTTCATTGCCCCGCCATGCATTTCGGCGAGGCTGCGCGAGATCGCCAGCCCCAGTCCCGAACCGCCGTTGGATTTGGAGAACTGGTTCTGCACCTGCTCGAAAGGCTGGCCGATCCGGCTGAGCAGGGCCTTCGGGATGCCGATGCCGGTGTCCTCGATGGTCACGGTGACCGCGCAGGAGGTCTTGCGCGCCCTGACCATGATCCGCCCGCCGGGTTCGGTGAACTTGACGGCGTTGGACAGCAGGTTGAGCAGGATCTGTTTCATGGCCCGCCGGTCGGCCATCAGCGACAGGTGCTTGGAAATCTTTTGCTCGACCTCGATTCCCTTGTTTTCTGCCTGAATGGCAACCAGCCGTAGCGCTTCATCAAGCAGCGGTGCGAGATCCACGTCCTCGCAATCGAGATGCATCTGACCGGCTTCGATCTTGGCCATGTCGAGAATGTCGTTGATCACCGTCAGCAGATGGATACCGGAATTGTGGATGTCGTCGGCATACTCCGCATATTTGTCAGAGCCCAGCGGTCCGAACATGCGCGCCTGCAGCACTTCGGAAAAACCGATGATTGCATTGAGCGGTGTTCGCAGCTCGTGGCTCATATTGGCGAGGAATTCGGACTTGGCCTTGCTCGCCGCTTCCGCCCGCTCGGTTTCGATCTGGTAGTCGCGGTTGAGTTCGGAGAGTTCTTCCGCCTTGCGCTTGAGCTCGGCCTGGGAGGAGGTGAGGTCGCCGATGGTCGCCATCAGCCGTTTTTCGCTGTCGCGCAGCCGCTCCTGGTTGCGCTTGAGTGGCGTGATGTCTGTGCCGACCGAAACCTGGCCGCCGTCGCGTGTCTGCCGTTCGTTGATCTGCAACCAGCGGCCATCCGCAAGTTGGACCTCGTAGGTCTGCGCCAGACCCTTGGAGCAGGGCACAGCCAGGCGCCGCTCCACGACCGGGCGGGTTGCCGCCGCCTCGACAACGGACCGCGGTGTGCCCGGTGACAGGCTGTCCGCTGGCAGTCCGTGGATCTCCTGATAGTGCTTGTTCCACAGCACCAGGCGGTCGTCACGGTCCCACAGCACGAAGGCTTCCGAGGTGCTCTCGATGGCGTCGAACAACCGCTGGTCTGCCTCCACCGTGCGCTGCTGCAGGCGATGCTGCTCGGTGACATCCATGGCGATGCCGATCAGGTGCGTCTGCGCCGAGGTCGGATCGACCACCTGCGCGCGGGCCCGCATCCACAGATAGTGACCGTCGGCATGGCGCATGCGGAACAGATGGTCGACCTGCCGGATATCGCCGCTCGCCACCATCTGCGCAATCTCGTAGAGGTCGCCGTCGTCCGGATGGATCAGATGCGAGGCTTCCCGGAACGAAATGACGCTGTCACGGGGAGGCAGGCCGAGGATCTCGTACATCGACCGCGACCAGTAGACACGGCCTCGCGCCATGTCCCAGTCCCACAAGCCGCAGCGTCCGCGTGACAGGGCCATGTCGACCCGCCGATGGCTTTCCAGATAGATGTCGTCGGCCTCCTGCGCCCGACCGGCCTGGCTGAAATAGGCGTAGAGAATGACCAGAAGGATCGAGGAGGTGGCGATGAACAGGGTCACATTGACCGAGACCGACTGCCGCCATGCGCCGTTCATGTCGGAAATCGGCGTGACCGAAAGGATCGCGCCCGCGCCATCGGGCAGACGCGACATCGCCGCCAGCACCTGTTCCCCGTTCAGTGCGGTTTCCTGCACGCCTGCGCGCTCACCGAAAAGCCTCAGCGGCGAGGAGTCGGGCAGCAACGCCTCGACCTGCTTGCCCAGAAGATGATAACCGCCGGCTGTGACGGCAAACACGCGCTCGTTGCCATCGAGAACCAGCAGATAGCGGCCTGCCGTATCAGGCATTGCGCTGATGACCCGGTTGAGGCGCGCTTCGGTTTCCCAGCGAAGGTTCTCCCGGACCGGTTCCAGATCGGCCGACAGCGTTGCGTGCGCCGCCGCAAGCGACAGCGCGGTCACCTGCTCGGCGGCATTGCGCAGACGGTCGTGATTGTCGCTTATGTTGATGTAGCGGGCCGCAGCGACGACCACGAGAAAAGCGACGATCAAGATCGGGATCAGGTGCTTGAGACAAGGCTCGGCACCGATCAGCCGCTCATAGGCGGGCTGTGCAAAAAGCTTGGCGTGCCCCGACATTCCCGCCCCGGCCGCGGGCTTTGCGCCGGCCTCGCGGGCATAGTCCGCCCCGTCGGCCGCAGGTACGTGCTGCGCATCCGTCATAAGTTTTGTAAATCCCCGTTAGGATCCGGACTTCCGCATCTCCGAATCTGACCTATATGAATCAAAGGTGATTCGGCTTGTCCAGTGCTAAAAGTAATCTTTTGTTAAGAAGTTGAATTTGTTGTGATTCTACGAGATTCGAGTCGGCGCTGAATGGCGCCGGGCAGGGCGCTTGGCCGGCGTTTGCGCAAATCACTTGTGATCATGAACTGATTTAGCACACGCTCCATCGCGGCCTGGCGGCGATGGAGCGTATTGCTGTGAAGACGGGCGCCTCGAGAGGTCAGGCCGCCAGCATGCGATCGACGATATCACCGACATCCGGTGACAATTCGCCGGCCTCGCGGATCGAGACCAGAGCCTGGCGTGCCAGTTCCTGCCGGCCCGCTTCGAGCGAGCGCCAGGACCGCATGGCTGTCAACAGCCGTGCCGCAAGTTGCGGATTGCGTTTGTCGATGTCGACCACCTCGCCTGCAAGCAAGCGGTAGCCGGAGCCGTCCGCCGCGTTGAACCCGGTTGGATTGCCTGCGGAGAACGCACCGATCAGGGCCCGCATGCGGTTCGGGTTGCTGCGGTCGAAATCATCGCTCTCGAGCAGTTCCTCGACCCGTTTGCGGGTCGGTGCGCCGGGGGTCATGGCCTGGATCGAATACCATTTGTCGAGAACCAGCGGGTCATCGGCAAAGCGTGTCTTGAAGCCCGCCAACGCCTCCTCGGCTTCCCTGGAGCCGGGGAACTGATGCACCAGAACCTGCAGCGCCTGCGACATCACCGTCATGTTGTCGCTCGAATCATAGGCTGTCTTGGCGCGCGTCGGCTGCCCTTCGGCAAGCGATGCATAGGCCAGCGCGACGCCCGCAAGTGCGCGCTGTCCGGCATCCGTCGCATCGGGGCTGTAGGCGCCTTTCGGTGCGCTGTCGGCAAGCTGTGCAAAAACGTCCAACCCGGCATTGGCAACTTCCGACAGCACCGCTTCGCGTGCCGAGTGGATCGCCTCCGGATCGATGTTGGAGCCGATCTCCCGGGCAATATCGCTTTCCGCCGGCAAGGCGAGGGCTTGTGCACGGAAAGCGGGCTCGAGACTGTCGTCTGCGCCGGTGGCGACAAGAATGTCGGCAAGCTCCCTGGCTGGGGGCAGGGTGCGCCCGTCCCGCGCAAGCTTGGAAACGGCCACCAGGTGCCGCATGGCCTGCTCGTTGAGCGCCTGCCAGCGTGAAACCCCGTCACTGTCATGCCGGGCGATATGGGCCAGGTCGGCGCTGCTCTGTTCCATGGCGATGTTGACCGGCGCAGAGAAGCCGCGGTTGATCGACAGCACCGGACGGCCGGGAACATTGCTGAAGCTGAATGTCTGCTTGCGCTTGGTCAGCTGCATCACGCCGTGTTCGGCATCGTCCGTGTCCGGACGGCCGTCGAACTCGGAGCCGTCGGGCAGGATCAGGCCATAGGCCAGCGGAATGTGCATCAGAGCCTTCCGCGACTGGCCCGGCGTGGGTGCCAGCGTCTGCTCGAGCGTGACCTTGAAGGTCTTTGAGGCTTCGTTCCAATCGGTCGATACAGACACCGAAGGAGTGCCGGCCTGACTGTACCAGAGTTCGAACTGCTTGAGATCGCGGCCGCTTGCCTCGGCAAAGCAGGCGAGGAAGTCCTCGATCGTCGCGGCATCGCCATCGTGCCGTTCGAAATACAGGTCCATCCCCTTGCGGAAATCCTCGGCGCCCAGGATGGTGCGGATCATGCGCACCACCTCGGAGCCCTTTTCATACACGGTCGCCGTGTAGAAATTGTTGATTTCCTTGTAGGATTCAGGGCGAACCGGATGTGCGAGCGGGCCGGCGTCCTCGGGGAACTGGTGTGCCTTGAGCAGCCGGATTTCGGCAATGCGCTTGACCGCTGCCGAGCGCTGGTCGGCGGAAAACGCATGGTCGCGATAAACCGTCAGGCCTTCCTTCAGGCACAGCTGGAACCAGTCGCGACAGGTAATGCGGTTGCCGGTCCAGTTGTGGAAGTATTCATGCGCGATGATGGCTTCGATATTCGCGTAATCGGCATCGGTGGCTGTTTCGGGATCGGCCAGGACATACTTGTCGTTGAAGACATTGAGCCCCTTGTTCTCCATGGCGCCCATGTTGAAATCGGAAACCGCGACGATCTGGAAGATGTCGAGATCATATTCGCGTCCGAAAACCTCCTCGTCCCACTTCATCGAACGCTTGAGCGCATCCATCGCGTAGCCGGCGCGGCCTTCCTTGCCGTGCTCGACATAGATCTTCAGCGCCACTTCGCGTCCGCTCATCGTGGTGAAGCTGTCCTCGACAAGCCCAAGATCGCCGCCCACAAGCGCAAACAGATAGGACGGCTTCGGGTGCGGATCGAACCAGGCGGCAAAATGCCGGCCTTCGTCGTAATTGCCGCCGCCAAGGAAGTTGCCGTTCGACAGGAGATGCTTGGCATCGTCCTTGCCGGCGATGATGGTCACCGTGTAGACCGCAAGCACATCCGGGCGGTCATAGAAATAGGTGATGCGACGGAAGCCCTCCGCCTCGCACTGGGTGCAGTAGACGCCATTGGTCCGGTAAAGTCCCATCAGCTTGGTGTTGGTGGCGGGTGACAAGGTGGTATTGACGGTCACCTCGAACGGGCCGCTCTCGGGCAGGCCACGAATGATCAGGCTTTCGGGCGTGGCATCGTAGAGCGACGGGTCGTGATCGTTGCCGTCGATCTGAAGGCTGTCGAGCGTCAGTTCGTCTCCGTCAAACACCAGAGGCGCGTCCGCTGCGACGCCTTCTCGGCGATGCAGGATCACCCGGGAGACGACCGTCGTCTCCTTCGGATCAAGCTCGAAGGTCAGATCGATTCGTTCAACCACGAAGTCGGTCGGCTTGTAGTCCTTGAGCTTGTAGACTTGTCCCGTTTCAGTCCGCATATGCTTTATGCCCCACAGTTTCCCATTATGGGACGGGACGCTATCACAGCGGATCCTGACATCGGGTTAAGATAATCCCGCATCAATCCACTGGAGATCTGGCCGTGAATCGTAATGAAAAAATAAACAATCTGCGTTTGCCGGGTCCCGGTTTGACAGAAAATCCAAGCCTTGCTGTCAGCAATCGTTTCATCTGATCTTCAAGGTGAAAGCATGGTTTTGCCGATACATTGCCGCGGGCCTTTGACCGGCCGGCGGGAGGCTTGATTTGTTCATTTGCGGCCCCTGCGCCGGATATGGATCTGTGCGGCCGGTCTGCCGAGCGCCGATCGGCGATCGTGTCGGGTTTGTGGTGGCGCTCTCGACATTCCGGCCCGTGGAGCTAATTATAGTCGAGACTCGCGATCGCGATCTTGAAAACCAATCCAGCACCGGGAACAGCCATGAACATCGCGACACCTAAATTCGGCGTGGGCGCATCGGCCTTGCGCAAGGAAGACCGAAAGCTGATCACCGGCGAGGGAGCCTTTACCGATGACGTCCGGGCCGAGGGCGAGTTGCGCGCCTATGTGCTGCGGTCGGCCTATGCGTCCGCCCGGTTCCGGATCAATGATCTCGAGGCGGCGCGCGCGGCGGACGGAGTCCATCTGGTGCTCACCGCCGGCGATGTCGGCCATCTTGGGCCGGTTCCAAACCAGGCGACGGTGGCGCAGCCCGACGGAACCCGTCACGCCCAGAAACACATACCGCTGTTGTGCGACGGGGAAGTCCGCCATGTCGGTGACGCGGTGGCCTTCATCGTCGCCGACAGTCTCGCCCAGGCACAGGAAGCCTCCGAACTCATCGATATCGACTGGGAGCTGGGCGAGGCCCAGGCCGGCCTCGCCACAGCACTTGACGATGGCGCGCCGCTGGTCTGGCCGGATCTCGGCACCAACCAGGCCTACCTCTACCGTACCGGTGATGCCACCAGCACCGATCAGGCCTTTGCCGGGGCCGATCATGTCACCACCATCGATTTTCTCAACAACCGGCTGGTTTCGAACTACATGGAAACCCGGGCGTGCCTCGCCGAATGGGACGAGGGCGCGAAGAAGTTCACCCTGACGCTTGGCTCGCAGGGGGTTCACGGCATCCGCAAGACCATCGCCAAGGATATCTTCGGTATGGAACTCGAGGATTTCCGCGTCATCACCCGCGATGTTGGCGGTGGTTTCGGGACCAAAGTGTTCACCTACCGCGAGTATCCGTTGGCGCTGGAAGCCGCGCGTCGGCTCAACCGCCCGGTCAAATGGGTCTCCGACCGCACCGAGCACTTCCTCACCGACGCCCATGGCCGCGACAACAAGGTCACCGCCTCTCTGGCGCTCGACAAGCAGGGCCGGGTGCTGGGGCTGAGGATTGATGTGCTCGCCAATATGGGTGCCTATCTGAGCCAGTTCGGACCGTTTATCCCGGTCTTCGGCGCCTCCATGGCGACCGGCGTCTATGACATCCAGAATCTCGATTTCAAGCTGCGTGGCGTCTACACCCACACCACCCCGGTGGACGCCTATCGTGGCGCGGGCCGTCCGGAGGCAGCGTTTCTGATCGAGCGGCTGATGGATGCGGCGGCGCGCGAAATCGGCATGCCGGTCGCAGACCTGCGGCGCCTAAACTTCATCCGGCCCGAGCAGTTTCCCTACCGGACTCCGGGCGGCCGGACCTATGATGTGGGCGAGTTTGACGGTCACATGACCCGCGCACTGGAAAAGGCCGGCGCGGCCGAATTCCCTCAACGCGTCGAGGAGGCCAAGTCCCGCGGCAGGCTGCGTGGGCTGGGAACCGCGGTCTACATCGAGGCCTGCGCCTTTGCCGGCTCCGAACCGGCGAGGTTGACGCTCGACGCTGACGGCGGCATCACGCTCTATATCGGCACCCAGACCAACGGCCAGGGGCATGCCACCGCCTACAGCCAGTTTGTCGCCGATCAGATCGGCATCGATTTCAACAGGATCACGGTGCGTCAGGGCGATACCGCCGAACTGGCCAAGGGTGGCGGCACCGGTGGCTCGCGCTCGATCCCGCTGGGCGGCGTCTCGGTTTCCGCCGCCTCGAAAGTTCTGACCGAAAAGATGAAGAAGCTGGCCGCCGACGAACTCGAGGCCGCCGCAGCCGATATCGAACTGGTCGATGGCGCGGCCCGCATCGTCGGCACCGACCGGGTGATCAGCTACGCCGACATGGCCAAGGCCGCCAAGTCGGATGACGATCGCACCGGGATTGCCGATGTCGTTCAGGACGAGGCCACCTATCCCAACGGCACGCATATCTGTGAAATCGAGATCGATCCGGAAACCGGCAAGGTCGAGATTGTCCGCTACACCATCGTTGACGACTTCGGCATGACCGTGAACCCGGTACTGCTGCTCGGCCAGATTCACGGCGGTGTGGTCCAGGGGGTCGCGCAGTGCCTGAGCGAAGGCGTGGTCTACTCCGAAGACGGACAATTGCTCACCGCGAGCCTGATGGACTACGCCGTGCCGCGCGCCGACAACATGCCGTTTTTCGATTTCGAGACACGCAACGTTCCCTCCACCACCAATGCCATGGGCATCAAGGGGGCCGGAGAGGCCGGTACGATCGGAGCCTGTCCGGCGGCCATGAATGCCCTTGTCGATGCGCTAGACCGGGCCCGTGGCGTCCGCCACATCGAGATGCCGGCCACGCCGCAACGGGTCTGGGAAGCCTTGAACGGCTGAGCCGGCAGTCAGCAAGGGCCGCTGTCATGCATTCGCGCCACGCGGCGGCCCATCAGCTTTTTTGATCGGACGCTGACCGCTGCCCGGGTTATGTTCGCCTCTGCACGCCGTTCTGGCGGGCGGAAACAAGCCTATTTGCAACTGCGCCAGGGAAAGCACGCCAGGTGACCGAACAGCCGACACAAACGAGCCCGCAAACGGTCCCGGCGCAGCCGCCCGCCGGGCAGTCGGGATCGCCGATGATCGGAATTCTGCTCAAGGTGGCCTCGGTTTCGGTGTTTGTCACCATGTCGACCCTGATCAAGGCCTCGGGGGAGGGCATGCCCGCCGGCCAGATCGTCTTCTTCCGCTCGGCTTTCGCCATTGTTCCGATTCTTGTGTTTCTGGCGGTGCGCGGGCAACTCGACACGGCCTGGCGCACGGCCAGTCCTTTGTCGCATTTCCGCCGTGGCCTGGTTGGGGTCACCGCCATGGGGCTGGGGTTCTATGGCATCATGCGGCTGCCGCTGCCCGACGCGATTGCCATCGGCTATGCCATGCCGTTGCTGACCGTGGTCTTTGCTGCCGTCTTTCTGGGCGAGACCGTCCGCATCTTCCGCTGGTCGGCGGTGGCCGTCGGTCTGGGAGGGGTTCTGATCATCAGCTGGCCGAGGCTCAGCCTGTTCGGCGACGGCTTCGGCTCCAGCGAGGCGCTCGGTGTCATGGCGGTGCTTGCTTCCGCCACCCTCGGCGCCACCGCGATGATCCTGGTCCGGAAACTGATCCTGACCGAAAAGACCCCGACAATCGTTCTCTATTTCTCGCTCACCGCCACCGTGCTCTCGCTCGCCACGCTGCCGTTTGGGTGGATCGTGCCGGATTGGCAGACGCTCGGACTGATGGCGATGGCCGGGTTCTGCGGCGGTCTCGGTCAGATCCTTCTGACCCAGAGCTACCGTCATGCCGATGTGTCGACGATCGCGCCGTTCGAATACACCTCGATCGTGCTCGGCATCCTCATCGGCTATTTCGTCTTCGGCGATGTCCCGACCTGGACCATGCTCACCGGTACGGCCATCGTCGTCGGTGCCGGGATCTTCGTCATCCTGCGCGAGCATGCGCTCGGGCTCGAGCGCAAGGCCCAGCGCAAGCTGGTCACCCCGCAGGGCTGATATACTCGGCAGTCAAGACTGCCTTGCTCTTTGTCTCATGTCATTCAGGAGGTCGGGGCTTCGCTATCTTCCTCGGCACTCTGCTCGCCCCAGGCCGGATCGGAGCGCGGATCGAGCTCGGCCGATTGCGGCGTCAAGTCGGGCATGGCCGCCATCGGCAGGAAGTCCGAGCGCATCTCCTCCGCTGGCTGCTCGCGGCGGCTGATGCGCCAGGCGGCATGTCCCGAATAGGCTGCAAAGCAGATAGCGATTACCGCGAACAGGGCGTGCGGCCCAAACGCGTCCATCGCCACACCGGTGACTACCGGTCCAACCATGGTGGCCACGCCATAGGTGATCATCAATCCGCTCGACACCTCGACGAATTCGTCGGGCTGGGCATGGTCATTGGCGTGCGCCACATTGAGCGAATAGATCGGAAACAGCACGGTGCCCAGGAACAGCATGCTTGCAAAGAAGATGATCCTGTTGTCGACGCCGAAGCTGATTGTCAGTGCACAGGCGGCAATGCCGATGAGGCCGGCGACGATCATCACCCGGCGGCGATCCATGCGGTCCGAAGCGCGGCCCAGCGGATACTGGAAGATCGCTCCGCCGATCATGGCTATGGCGAGCATGGACGCGCCTTCGATGGTCGAAAGACCGAGCTGCGTCGCATAGACAGGCCCAAGGCCGCCCCAGGCACTGGCGATCAAGCCGGCAAGCAGGGTGCCGATCACCGCGGCCGGCGAGCGCCGGTAGAGCGCAGGAACGTCGAATTTGACCTGTGTCAGTGGCGCGGGCGATTGCGCGCTCGACAGCGCGGTCGGCATCACCGCCATCGAGCAGATCAGCGTGCAGACCATGAACAGGCCTGCGCCGAGCGGATCGCCGAAGGGCACGATGTACTGCCCGATCATCACCGCCGACATGCTGACAACCATGTAGACCGAGAACAGCGCACCGCGGTTTTCGTTGCTGACCTTTTCATTGAGCCAGCTTTCGATGATCATGTAGGCGCCGGCGATGGAAAATCCGGCCATGGCCCGGGTCAGCACCCAGATGGCCGGATGCACCAGCAGCGAATGCAACAGGTAGGACATCGCCATGATGGTCGTCAGGGCGCCGAACACCCGCACGTGACCGACTCTGAGAACAAGTCGGGGCGTGATGATGCAGCTCACCGTGAAGGCGATCGCATAGCCGGTCGCAATCAGCGAAATCGTAAAGGTCGACCAGCCTTCGGCCACGGCCCTGACCGGAATCAGGTAGCCCGACAGGCCCATGGCGGTGAGAAGAAAAAACGTCGAAAGCAGCAACGACGCCACTGACCGGACGGACTGGATCATGGCGGCTCTCCCTGCCAACGGAGCGCGGCCTGACCACGGTCCGGTTCAACGGATCATGCAGACCTTATTACAATTGCGATTCTGAAAACCAGAGTGACATGTCCGCTTGCGACGCCAAGGCCCGATTGCGACGTAATTGAAATATTTCCGCCACGCCATGCCGTTTGGGCAGGATCTCAACCCTTTCCGAGTTCTTCCAGCCGTGCCTGCAGCGACAGGAAATCCGCCCAGGCGAGCCGCTTTTGCGACGGGTTGCGCAGCAGGTAGGCCGGATGCAGGGTCGGCAGGGCAGGGGTCAGTCGGTCGCCGGTCTTGCAATCCATCCAGTTGCCGCGGACCGAGAGGATGCCCTTGTC
>Ga0114916_1001374_pt1 | contig 13929 bp, 15 predicted proteins | sample MalvirAntarct_66_FD_83501 | JGI IMG/M metagenome (GOLD analysis project Ga0114916, IMG submission 83501) | Marine viral communities from the Global Malaspina Expedition - Malaspina viral metaG Antarct_66 | ecosystem: Environmental > Aquatic > Marine > Oceanic | place: West Anvers Island... | reverse complement strand
TAGTTTCTTTACGTTTATATTAATAACAACTAAAACTAAATATCATGAAAAATATATTCAAAATTATTGGAGTTGTCAGCATTTCGATTCTACTCGGACTGACAAGCTGTAAGAAAGACACTACTTCAGAACCTGCGCAGGTAAACTTTAGATTAACAGATGGCCCTGGACAATATGACAACGTATATGTTGACATTCAAAATATAAAAATTCATTCCAATACGGGAGGTTGGCAGACGCCACCAAATTTCAATTCAGGTGTTTACGATCTTTTAGAACTTAACAATGGCCTTGATACTTTTCTTTGTAGTATAGACCTCCCAGCAGGAAAAATATCTCAAATACGGCTTATGCTTGGAGACAACAATTCAGTAGTTGTCGATGGAACAACACATTCGTTGAATACTCCTTCAGGTAAAGAAAGTGGAGTCAAATTAAATTTACATGAAGAATTTACTGCAGGAGTATCTTACACAGTTTGGCTTGACTTCGATGCTGGTAAATCTGTAGTTGAAACAGGAAACATGTCTTATAACTTAAAGCCTGTTATTCGAGCATTCTCGGGTTTAACCGACGGTAAACTGAAAGGAGTTGTTCAGCCGATGTCGACTGACCCAGTAGTATATGCTGTTCAAGGTACAGATACGCTATCTGCTATACCGAATAGTAACGGTTACTTCATGATGTGTGGTTTGGGAGGAGCTTATGATGTTCATGTTGTTCCAAATGACACTTCTTATCAGACTGCTACTTTTAATGGTGTTCAGGTAAACTATGGACAGATTAATGATTTAGGATCAATTCAACTCCAACAATAAATAAACATTCAATAAATTAAAAATCAGGATATGTCGATATCCTGATTTTTTTTTTGAGTTAATATTATCTTACGAAAGGAATTCCTTCAAATAATTTCTAAAACACTTTCTGGCGGTCTTCCAATAACAGCCTTTTCTCCTTTAACAACAATAGGGCGCTCAATTAATTTTGGAAATTTAATCATCGCATCAATCCATTCATCTTCCGATAAATCTTTGCCTTTAAAATTCTCTTTGTAATCTTTCTCTCCCTTACGAATAAGTTGTTCAGCAGAAATATTGAGTTTCTTGAGAATTGTTTTCAGATCAGATTTAGAAGGTATATCATTTAAATACAAAACAACTTCTGGAGTAATTCCTTTTTCTTCAATCAACTGAAGTGTCTGTCTACTTTTCGAGCATCTTGGATTGTGATAAATAATCATAACAAGTGTTTTAATCAACCATCTTATGTTTAAGCTCTTTCATAAATGAAGATGCATATACAAAATCGTTAATTTCTTTATTATCAGTTTTTATTATTTCTTCTTTCGTTCCAGACCACCAATTTCTTCCTGTATGGATAAAGACAATATGATCTCCAATTTCGATTACACTGTTCATGTCATGTGTAATAACTACGGTATTCATATTGTATTCATACGTAATCTCCTTTATTAGATTATCTATTACGATGGAAGTACTTGGATCCAGACCTGAATTTGGCTCATCGCAAAATAAATATTTGGGATTCATTGAAATTGCACGAGCGATGGCTATACGTTTTTTCATACCTCCACTGCACTCTGCAGGCAACAATTTATTTCTTCCCGAAAGATTTACGCGTTCCAAACAAAAGTCGGCGCGTTTTTGCATCTCTTTCTTCGATTGCTTCGTGAACATTTTTAAAGGAAACATGATATTTTCTTCGACTGTCAAAGAATCAAAAAGAGCTGAACCCTGGAAAAGCATTCCAATTTCTTTTCGAATCTCTTTCCGTTCTTTGCGATTCATATTGGAAAAATCACGTCCATCATAGAGTACGCTTCCAGTATCCACTTCGAGTAACCCAACAATACATTTTGCCAAAACCGATTTACCTTGTCCAGACTGACCAATAATTAAATTCACTTGACCTGCATCAAATTTTGCATTAAAATCATGCAGAACGTGATTATCACCAAATGATTTATTTACGTTTTTTACTTCAATCATCTAGAGTAGTATTAGTTGAGTGAGTACAAAATTCGCAAGCAAAATTACGATACTACTCCAAACAACGGCTTGAGTAGAAGATTTTCCAACATCCAATGCTCCTCCTTTCGTGAAATATCCAAAATAAGAGGAAACAGAAACAATAATGAATGCAAAACAAACGGTTTTCACGAGCGCGTAAACAATATCACCCGTTTTAAAGAATGATCGAATCCCAAAGATAAATTCTTCATGTGATGACAAACCAGAATAAACAACAGAAACATATCCTCCGAGCAAACTGAGTCCCATCGAAATAATAATCAAAAATGGAAAGAAAAACATTGCTGCTACGATCTTCGGCAAAATCAAAAAGCTTCGTGAGTTTACCCCCATAATTTCCAAGGCATCAATTTGCTCTGTAACCCGCATTGTTCCAATCTCTGAAGCAATATTTGAACCCACCTTACCTGCTAGAATCAATGATATAATTGTAGGTGAAAATTCGAGAATTGTACTTGATCTTGTGATGTAACCAATTGTATACTTAGGCAATAGCGGACTATCCATATTGGAAGCTGTCTGCAATGCAATCACAGCCCCCATAAAAACAGAAAGAATCGCCACAATAGCCAAAGAGTTTACACCAATCGTAACGATTTCATTCATCGTACGGGTATAATACACTTTGAATCGCTCTGGCTTTGAAAAAACCTGAGCCAACATTTGAAAATACTTTCCTATGTTTACAATATAGTTCATTGGCTACCGCTAAATTAATAGTTATTCCTAAACAAGGTTAATTTTTATCCTGAAAACAATACATAATTTCATATAAACTTAATTTCCTGTAGAGTATTTCCCAATAAAGTCACCGAGGAATTCAAATAAATGGACGTTTCAATTAAATTTGTACCGCAATGACTAAACGAGAACAAATATGTAAATCATTTGAGAAGTATGTCCCAAAAACATTTGCTCCTTATCTCGTTGAATTACTTTTTTCAGAAAAAGTCAACTTTAAAATCACCAAACCCAGAAATACCAAACACGGAGATTATCGTCCTCCACACAATGGAAAAACGCATAGAATAACTGTCAACAATGACTTAAACAAATATGCTTTTTTGATTACGACAATTCACGAATTTGCTCACATGACTACACACATCAAATATGGTAGAGGAGTAAAAGCTCACGGTATTGAATGGAAAAATGAATTTAAACGTTTACTGTTGCCAGTTTTAGAAAGCAATGAACTTCCTGAAAATATACACAATGCACTAATCAGGAGTCTGAATAACCTTAAAGCATCTAGTTGTACAGATAAAAATTTATACCGTGCTCTTAAAGAATATGACGATTCTTCAAAGAATTCAGTACTTTTGGAGCAACTAAGGAACAACCAACAGTTTAAATTGGGTAAGAAAGTCTTTCAAAGAGGTGTTTTGAGACGAAGCCGATTTCTCTGCGAAGAAGTGACTACAAGAAAAATTTATTTAGTAAGTGCGTTAGCTGAGGTTGAACCTTTAAATGAAGGAATAGAAGATGGAGAATAATTATGCAGTTATAATGGCAGGCGGTGTAGGAAGTAGGTTTTGGCCTTTATCCGTTGAGTCTAGACCAAAACAATTTTTAGATGTACTAGGAATTGGAAAGACTTTAATTCAATTAACTTATGAGAGACTATTGAATATTGCTCCAAAAGAAAATATTTATATTCTAACCAACGAGTCTTACACCTCTTTGGTTAAATCTCAGTTGCCGGAATTAAAACCTTCTCAAATTCTAACTGAACCAGAACGAAAAAACACCGCTCCTTGCATTACATATGCTGCTGCTAAAATTTATTCAATCAATAAAAACGCGAACTTAATTGTAGCTCCTTCAGACCATTTAATCCTTAAGGAAGAAAAGTTCGTTCATATTGTCGAAAAAGCAATAGCTCGCGCTGAAAAACACGACAGAATAGTGACATTAGGAATTAAGCCAACTCGTCCTGATACGGGTTATGGATATATTCAATTCCACCAAGATGGAGATCTAGTTGGTGGACAAATCATGAAGGTCAAGCAGTTTACTGAAAAACCAAATCGTGAACTTGCTGTAATATTTCTTAAAAGTGGAGATTATTACTGGAATTCAGGGGTTTTTGTATGGAGAGCTAAAACTATTTTGAGCGCTATCCAAAAGTTTAAACCAGATTTGTACGAACATTTCTGCGATAACTTCAATATATACAATACACCCGGAGAGTTTGAATATGTTAATACTGCATTTAGAAATTGCGAAGACATCTCAATCGATTTTGCCGTAATGGAGAATGCAAAAAACGTAGATGTTATACTTTCTGATTTTGATTGGTCCGATTTAGGAACATGGTGCAGCCTAAATGAACACCTCGAAAAAGATATTAATGGAAATAGTGTTTCTGGAGATAACACTTTTATGATTGGGTCACATGATTGTTTAGTAAACCTTCCAAATGAGAAAGTAGCTATAATTCAGGGGTTAAAAAATCATATTGTTGTTGAATCAGACAATCGACTACTGATTTTAGATAAAGACGACGAACAAAACCTGAAAAAATATTTACAACTCGTAAAGGAGAAGCTTCCAAAAGACACAAATATTTAGTACGTTACAGCATGAGTTTAGATATCCCAAAAGACTTTCACTCGGACAGTGACGAGAAACCATTTGTAAAATGTAAAGTTTGTGAACGCGAACTAACAGACGGTAAAACTCCTTACACGATAGAAAAAGCATATAAACGCACGCCCGAAGGTGAAGACGTCACTTTATTTGAAGTGGCAATTTGCATTCCTTGCGCTCAAAAACAATCTGAAAAGATGAGTAAAGAATCTCGTGCTTTCTTAGAGAATGTAATAGGGAATAAACATTTCTTTCAAAAACGTCAGGCCATGTGGAATACAAACTGGCGAGAAGACTGGAAAGAGCGCTGTATTTTCTCTGACGAATCAATTGAGACTAATGATGAATATCATATTGTTGGTCAGTTTCAAAATGGAAAAGTCATTCCAAACCTTACTCCTTTTGTAATCGGACAAAAAATGATTGAACATATTCAGGAAAATCTTTCGCTTGAAACAAAAGAAGAAATGGATAATTTTGGTAGACAATTTCTAGGTCCAGACCCTTCACTGAAAGCCTTACTGGATGACTATCAGTTTGTGATGGTCTAAAAATTACTCTTCAAACTTCAACCATTTTTTGTAGTTTATTTTTATTCTTTCTGGTGACCCACCAAGCATAAAAGTCCAATAGCTCCAAAGATTAACAACATTAACTTTAAAGTAAGAATTGTGCGTGTATTTCCTCGCCGAGACAAGAACACTCTTTGGAATAATTTTGAACTTAAATCTTTTCCGAGCACGTCGGATAAAGTCAAAATCTTCCATAATGACATATTCCGTGTCATAACCGTTGAGTTCTTTAAAGACAGATTTTTTGACAAATAAAGTTTGATCTCCACCTCGACAAAACATAAAATCAAATCTTGTCCACCAAGCATTAAACTTCAAAGGCAAGGCTTTTTTATCAAATTCAAAACGATAGCAACCTAAATCAGCTCCTTTTTTAATAGATTCTGTAATGTCTTCTTCAAAAGAATTTGGCGGTAATGCATCAGCATGAACAAAATATAAAACATCACCAACTGAAGCCTCTGCTCCAGTATTCATTTGATTTGCTCGACTAGGCTCCTGATCTTCAACAACCTTTACCTTGGGGTATGATTTTGCGATTTCTAAAGTTTTATCTGTACTTTTCGCATCCACAATGATGATTTCTTCGTAAGTGTAAGTATATTTGGATAATACGTCTAAAAGTTGAGGAAGTTTTTCTTCTTCGTTGAGAGTTGGAATGATTATGGATATTTTCATTACTTCGAAATTAAAAATAAAAATTACTGATATGAAAAGAATAATAATTTTAAATGTCGCGATGTTACTTATCGTTGGGAATAATTACGCATGTACTTCTAATAAAGATGTTTCTAACTCAAAAAAAGAAGCAAATCATGTTGATGATAAGGATGGAGTTCCGACGACTGCTAATAATACCTCAACCTCCGAAGACGAAAACAAAGTTGATCAAGAAACCACTGAGATACCTCAAGAAAGTGAGAATCAGGAAAAAAACGAAGAGGTTGTTGAAAAGCACCAAGAAGTTGCTTCAGTTTCAAAAGATTTTCACAATCACAAAATCTGGGATGAGTTAACAAAGAAATATGTTACTCCAAAAGGTTACATGGACTATAAGGGAATCATTAAAGACTCAACAAAATTGAACAAATACCTTGAACTACTTTCTTCAAACCACCCCAAAGACACATGGACTTCTAACGAAAGAAAAGCCTATTGGATAAATGCCTATAACGCATTCACTGTTAAATTAATCATAGATAATTATCCCGTAAAATCAATTAAAGATTTAGGAGGGGCAATTTATCGTGTAAACACACCATGGGATATCAAATTCATCAAAATAGAAGGCAAAGAGTATCATTTAAATGATTTAGAGCACAACATTCTGAGAAAAGAATGGGAAGATGCAAGAATACACGCTGCGGTAAATTGCGCTTCGATTTCATGTCCAAGATTGAGAGCGGGAGCTTTTACGGCTGACAATCTAGATAAGCAATTAGACGAACAAATGCACATATTTATAAATGATGAAACAAAAAATGTGATTAACGAAAAGAGCGCAAAACTCTCTAAGCTATTCAAATGGTTCTCAGGAGATTTTAAAAACAATGCTCCCTCAGTGATTGCTTACATCAATAAATATTCAGACACGAAGTTGAGCGAAGAGGCAGAAATTGATTACATGGAATATGATTGGAGTTTGAATGATAAATAGAGGGTTGCACTTCGGGAGGATTTTTGTCATAATTTTTGATACAAAAATTTCGCCAAAAAGAATTCACTATATACTTCTATAGAAATATTGTTCAGATGGGACTTTAATCTCAATTCACCTCGTTATCCAATCAATTAATACAAAAAGTTATTGTAAGGATATCTTTCTTTAAAGATACGTTTTACTTCATCGTACAAAACATCCTTCAATTCATCAAAATTTTCTTTCTTTTCGGCAGAAATAAAAACAACTTTATCATTATTTAATTTAGCCATCCATTGTTTTTTGAGTTCCTCTAACGAATAGTTCTCCTGTAGTTTCGGGCCCAAATCATTTTCATCTTGAGGAGTATGAGTATAAGCGTCAATTTTATTAAACACTACGATTGTTGGCTTTTCTGACTTATCAATTTCACCTAATGTTTCGTTTACAACATTGTAATGATCTTCAAAATTAGAATGTGAAATATCAACAACGTGAATCAGAATATCCGACTCGCGAACTTCATCCAACGTTGATTTAAACGATTCAACAAGCTGATGAGGGAGTTTTCTAATAAAACCAACTGTATCAGAAAGTAAAAACGGCAAATTACCAATCACAACTTTTCTAACAGTCGTATCAAGCGTTGCAAAAAGTTTGTTTTCAGCAAAAACCTCAGACTTACTCAGCGCATTCATGATTGTACTCTTTCCAACATTAGTGTATCCAACCAAAGCTACACGCACCAATTGACCACGATTTCCGCGTTGAACAGCTTTTTGCTTATCTATTTCTTTCAGTTTTTTCTTTAACAGACTAATTTTCTGTTTAATAATACGACGGTCTGTTTCAATCTGTGTTTCACCAGGACCACGCATTCCTATCCCTCCTTTCTGACGTTCAAGGTGAGTCCACATACGAGTTAATCGCGGGAGCAAATATTCATATTGAGCTAATTCAACTTGAGTTTTGGCATGAGCTGTTCGTGCTCTTGAAGCGAAGATATCCAGAATTAGATTACTTCTATCCAAAATTTTCACATTGAGAATTCGTTCAACATTTCTCAATTGAGAAGGAGATAAGTCATCATCAAAAATGACCATTTCAATTTCGTGTTCCTCGATATAGTTTTTTACCTCATCCATTTTTCCTGTTCCCAGAAATGTTTTAGGGTGAGGCACTTGAAGCTTTTGTAAGAACATTTTTTCAGTTCTCGCGCCAGCTGTTTCTGCCAAAAAGGCAAGTTCGTTAATATGTTCTCTCGCTTCTTCTTCGGTTTGATCTTGGGTAATAACACCAACTAATACGGCGCTTTCACCTTCAATGCCTTCCTTTATTTTTCCTATTTCCATTAACTATTGTTGCAAACTTTTTACGTGATTTACTAAAGCTTCTATTTCTTCCTCTTCTGTAATTACAGATTTGTATGCTGACATTCCATTACCTGTACCGTATAAGATAACCTTTCTTATTTCATCTTCTTTTAAAGTACTTTTTGACAAATCAGCCGCATTACTTAGCCCTCGATTTCCTTTGGGACCATGACAACTATTACAATAATTCTTGTAAATCTTCGATCCATCTATTTCACCTGTAACAGGGTCTGCAACAGTCGGCGACGAACACGAACTTACAATTATTAAAACTAGCGTCTGAAGCATCATTAAAACAACCCTACTTCTAAATCTGGATACATAAAAGGCCATGGAATTGCTATAAAAATGAGAATCAAACCAAGTCCATAATAACGAAGAATCATTTTATGTTTGATTGATGCGATTGGTTGTTTTTCAGCTTTCTTTCTACCTAAAGTAATAAGAATAACAGCGAGAATCATCATTAAAGCATGCTCTACTGCAAAAAATGTTGTGTTTTCTACTCCTTGAATCCAATTCGAGAAATTTACTCGAGGACCAAAGAAATATAAAATTAGTCCTAAAACCAATTGAATGTGTATAAAAATCATTGTAAAAAGGTTGATCATCTTATCCTTTTTTAAATACTTTCCTTTTTTTAAATTCACCAATGCATTGATAATAGCAATTAGCAATAAAGCTAAAACTATGTACCTTAATCCTGAATGCGCAGCTATTAATCCTTTCATAATTGTTAATTTGGTTCAAAAATACCTAAAATCAAACTATTTTACGAAGTATTTTGACTGAATTAGTTAATTTCGGGACTCAAAATACACTTTAGACATGAAGTTAAATTATTTGCTCCTTCTTTTCGTTGCTCTCTTACTGTGCTCAACGGCAAATTCTCAATTACCAGTACCGGAAAATGGCTTAAAACATTCCACTCCTTCTGTCGTCGTTTTTCGTAATGCTCAAATAATTATTAGTCCAGAAGAGACTATACAAAAAGGTTCTTTGGTAATTGAAGATGGCAGAATTACAGCAGTAGGGATGTTAGTTAGAATTCCAAAAGGTGCAGTTGTTATCGACCTTGAAGGTAGAACAATTGTTCCTGCTTTTATTGAAAGCAACTCGTCTATCGGTGTTCCTGAGCCAGATAAAGCAAAGTGGGAGCCTCGTCCACAACTTGAAAGCAAAAAGGAAGGCGCTTTTTATTGGAACGAATCTATCAAACCTGAAGTCAATGCTGCCCAACACTTTAAAGTTGATGCCAAAGGATCTAAACAACTCCAAGAAATGGGGTTTGGCTTTGCTATAACTCATGTTCCAGATGGAATAATGCGAGGTACTGGAGCGGCTGTAGCTTTGGGAGACTTAGAAAACAGACAAGCAATTATCAAGTCAGAATCTGGAGCTTTTTTTTCCCTTCAAAAAGGTAATTCAAGACAAACCTATCCATCTTCACAAATGGGATCGATTGCTTTGTTTAGACAAGCGATGCTAGATGCAAATTATTACAGTGAAAACAAAGATTGTGATCCAAAAAACTTATCGTTAGAAGCTCTAAACAAACAGCTAGACAGACCTTTGATTTTTGAAGTAAATGACAAATTAGAAGTTTTCAGAGTACAAAAAATTGCAGATGAGTTTGATTTAGACTTTACTATATATGGAAGCGGAAATGAATATGAGAGAATTAATGAGTTGAGTAACTGGAGTAATAAATTGATTATCCCTATAAACTTTCCTGAAGCTTATGATGTTCAAGACCCTTTTGTTTCTCGTCAAATCCCATTGAGTGATTTGAAAAAGTGGGAATTAGCTCCATCTAATCCATATTTATTGAGAAAACATAACGTCGATTTCGCTCTAAGTTCAAAAGGACACAAGAAAGCTGAAGACTTTTGGAAACACTTACACAAAGCAATGGAGCGAGGATTTAGCCGCGAGGAAGCAATTGCTTCTCTAACGAAAATACCAGCTGAGATTTTTCGACTTACAGATGATCTAGGTTCACTGGAAGAAGGAAAGCTAGCAAGTTTTTCTATTTTCAACAAAGATCCCTTCAAATATAAAGATGCTGAAATTCAAGAATCATGGTCGATAGGAAAGCAACATGTACTTAACGCACCAGCTGAAGTGGATATTCGCGGTAAATTCAGAATTACGCTAGAAGACATTTCCTATGTCATTACTATTGACGGAACGAAAGAAAAGCCTAAGGGAAAAGTTGAAACATTTAAAACTAAAATAGACTCAACTACTACCCCAATAGCAACTTCAGTTGATACAAATCATGTCAAAGCAAACATCACTCTTGAAGGAAGTGATGCTGGTATTCACTTTAACGTAGACGATGATATTTATCAAGGAGCGATGACGCTTCATGGTAAATTCAATAGCAAAGTTGGCGCTTTTTTAGGACAAGGTCAGACACCAGATGGCGACTGGATATCCTGGGCTGGGATTCGCTTAGAAAAACATGAAGAAGAAAAGGAAGATGAAAAGAATATTATTGTTTCTGATACAATTCAACCAGGTCATCCTTGGTTTCCCAACATGGCTTATGGTTGGGACACATTGCCAGAGAAGAAAACTTATGTTCTCCGTAATGCGACACTTTGGACAAATGAAGATCTAGGAATCGTAAAGAAGGGGACGGTTATTCTTAAAGAAGGTAAAATTGATTTTGTTGGGACTGGTAATTTTACTATTCCAACTGGTGCAATTGAAATCAATTGTGATGGAATGCATATTACAACTGGAATAATTGATGAACACTCTCACATTGCAATTTCTAAGGGAGTCAATGAAGGCGGTCAGGCCGTTTCAGCAGAAGTAAGTATTGCGGATGTCGTTCGATCAGATGATATCAATATTTACAGACAACTTAGCGGAGGTGTTACGACATCTCAATTACTGCATGGCTCAGCTAATCCAATTGGTGGACAATCGGCAATTATAAAGTTAAAATGGGGTTATAGTCCTGATCAAATGCTTGTTGAAAACTCTCCAAAATTCATCAAATTCGCATTAGGTGAAAATGTTAAGCAATCTAATTGGGGTGATTTTAATCAGGTTCGTTTCCCTCAAACAAGAATGGGTGTGGAACAAGTATTTTACGATGCTTTTTTAAGAGCTGAAAGATATCATAAGGAATGGGAGGAGTACAATGAACTTTCTGAAAAGAAACGTGAAAAAAAAGGCATAAAAGCTCCCGCAAGAGATTTAGAATTAGAAGCTGTTTGGGAAGTAATGAATAGTGAGAGGTTTATTAGCTGTCACAGTTATGTGCAAAGTGAAATCAATATGTTGATGCATGTTGCAGATTCAATGGGTTTCACTGTAAATACTTTCACCCACATCTTGGAAGGATACAAAGTCGCTAACAAGATGCGAGAACATGGCGCGGGAGGAAGTACTTTCTCAGATTGGTGGGCCTACAAGTATGAAGTGAACGACGCTATACCCTATAACGCTTCATTAATGCACCAGCAAGGTGTAACAGTTGCAATCAACTCCGATGATGCTGAAATGGGCAGAAGGTTGAATCAAGAAGCTGCGAAGGCAATTAAATATGGTGGAATGACTGAAGAAGAAGCATGGAAAATGGTAACACTAAATCCTGCAAAACTACTTCACTTAGATGACCGAATGGGGAGTTTAAAAGTTGGTAAAGACGCAGACATTGTGGTATGGAGCACAAATCCATTGAGCATTAACGCTCGAGCACTTCGCGTTTTTATAGATGGCGAACAATTATTTGATATTGAAACAGATGAGTTGAAAAGAAAACGTTTAAAAGAAGAAAAATCTCGAATTATAAACGAAATGTTAGACTCTAATAAAAAGGGCGAACCCAAAAAAACATTCGTCAAAAAGGAAGAAAAACATTGGCATTGTGATACCGTTGGAGAAACAGCAGAATAAGTAATTAAGAGTTTTATGAGATATATTTTAGCATTTATGGTTGTGAGTTTATTGACATGCTCACTTTATGCACAAGAAAGAATTTTACTTTCCAAAGCTACTGTTCACATTGGAAATGGAAAAGTAATTCAACAAGGATTAGTTGGTATTCAAGGAGATCAAATTATACTGGTCGAAAACGGATTAGCCTATACAGTCGATAAAAGTGAGTGGGACACAATAATAGACATTAAAGGAAAGCACCTCTATCCTGGATTTTTTGCTCCAAACTCTACTTTAGGCTTGACTGAAGTTGACGCTGTGCGGGCAACTCGTGATTTTGACGAAGTGGGAAAATTCAACCCGCATGTTAGATCTCTTATTGCTTTTAATACTGAGTCGAAAGTAGTAGCAACAGTAAAAACAAACGGGGTTCTTTATGCACAAGCAACTCCACAAGGAGGAATAATTTCAGGCACCTCATCTGTGGTTCACATGGAAGCATGGAACTGGGAAGATGCCGCTGTAAAAGTAGATGATGGTATCCACTTAAATTGGCCAGCTACACTTCAAGGAGGTGGATGGTGGGCGGAACCCGCTCCAAAAAAAGCAAACGAAAAGTACGGAGAACAAATAAAAGAAATTAAAGATTTCTTTAGGGCATCAAAAGCCTACAGTGAAGAAGCTATAGAATTTGATGGTCGATACGAAGCGATGAAGAATCTATTTCAAGGAAAACAAAGGCTGTATATACATGCAAATGAATTAAAAGCACTATTAGATATTATTGAGTTTTGTAATGAATTTAAAATAAAGTTCCCTGTTATTGTTGGTGGTTACGATGCTTATATGATCACAAGACAATTAAAAGATGCCGAAATACCAATCGTTTTAAAGGGAGGTCATACTTTACCGGAAAATGAAGATGATCCTGTAGATTTACCTTACCGATTGCCTAAATTATTAAAGGATGGTGGAGTGAAATTTTGTTTACAGAATTCTGGTAGAATGGAAACTATGAATTCACGGAATCTTCCATTTTTAGCAGGAAGCGCTATGGCCTATGGATTAACTGAAGAAGAAGCTATCAATTCGGTATCACTAAGCGCCGCAGAAATTTTAGGAGTAGATAAAATTACCGGAAGCATTGAAGTGGGTAAGAAAGCAACCTTATTTGTAAGCGATGGAAATGCCTTAGAGATGAAAACGAACAACGTCTCGTTAGGAATGATTAATGGAGATTTCATTGATTTAACAAATCACCAGACGGAACTTTACTTGAAATATAAAAATAAGTACGATAACGAAGGAGAGTAGGTTATCTTATAGGTCATAAAAAAAAGCGACCAAAATAAAATTTCAGTCGCTTTTCTTTAATACTTCGAAAAAGAAAATAGATTACCCTATTTTTTTAGACTCAACTTTTTCTTCCGCTTCTTCTTCAGTTTCTTGTACTGATTCTTTTACATCTTTTTGTATTTCCTCGACTTTCTCTTCGCCTTCTTCAACAGCTTCATTCATTTCTTCTTCAGCTTCTTCTAATCCTTCATCAACGGCTTTCTCCATTTCTTCACCCAATTCTTCAGCTTCTTCTTTTACGTCTTCCATTTCCTGTTCAACATCTGAAGAAGTTGTTTCATCAGTTGATTCAGCCTCATTACAAGAAGCTACAGCAAAAGTCATAGCAAATGCCGTCACATACATAAATACCTTTTTCATAAAATGATTTTTTTTAGTTTACAATTCCACCAAATTAATGATTTTGATTCGATTATTTGGACTTTACTGTTAATTTTTTCTTAAAT
>Ga0114916_1001373_pt1 | contig 13948 bp, 13 predicted proteins | sample MalvirAntarct_66_FD_83501 | JGI IMG/M metagenome (GOLD analysis project Ga0114916, IMG submission 83501) | Marine viral communities from the Global Malaspina Expedition - Malaspina viral metaG Antarct_66 | ecosystem: Environmental > Aquatic > Marine > Oceanic | place: West Anvers Island... | reverse complement strand
GTTCTAGGTTGGTTGAGGAAATAGAATCATAGAGTATTAAAAGTATTTTTAAAATATTAGTATTTTTATCTAAAATTAAAACGTTATGAAAATTATATCAATCTTATTCCTAATCATATTAAGCACTTCCATTTATGGTCAGACGGATAAAGAAAAAGCATATGACCTCGGAATGAAAGCAATAGAAGAAATGGAGGCAGGTAATATTGAGGAGGCTATCAAAATGCTAGAAAAATCGATAAAATTAGATCCTGAAAACATCCATTATCCATACGAAATCGCTTATGCTCATTATCTTGATAAAAATTATAGCAAAGCAATTAAAGTACTAAAAAAACTTACTAGGGAAGATAATGTGAATGAAAGAATATGGCAAATGCTTGGAAATTCATACGATATGGATGGTGATCCAAAAGAGGCTATCGCAACGTATGAAAAGGGGCTGGAGTACTTTCCAAATTCTGGAATATTGTACCTTGAAAGAGGTAATATGGAGCTTCAAAAAGAAGCGTTCAACGAAGCACTCAATTATTATGAGAAAGGTATTAAAGCTGAACCGGGATTCCCATCAAATTATTATTGGGCATCAAAAATTTATTTAAGTTCAACAGAAGAAGTTTGGGGTCTATTGTATGGTGAAATATTCATGAATATTGAAAGGAACACTAAAAGAACAGCCGAAATAAGTAGTTTATTATATAATACCTATAAAAGCGAAATCCAATTTACTTCTGATTCATCCTTAACTGTTAGTTTTTGTCAGCAAATGTCCTTAAATGTTTCTGATTTATCAGACACAGCTGATTTAAAGATGCCTTTTTGTATGATTTATGAACCGACACTTATGATGGCTCTAATTATGGCAGAAACCATAGATATAAACTCTCTCAGTAAAGCTAGAACATCCTTTATAACAAATTATTATGAATCTGGACATAATGAAGACTATCCTAATGTGCTTTTTGATTATCAAAAAAGAATGAAATCAGAAGGACATTTTGACGCTTATAATCACTGGATTTTAATGAAAGGCGATGAAGAGGCATTTTCAGAGTGGCACGATGATAACTCTGAAAAATGGCAGGAGTTTATAGCTTGGTTTTCTGAGAACCCAATGGAAATAAATAAAAATAAATATTTTCATACTTCACAGTATTAATAATTGTTCAAACAAGTGAAGGTAAGATCGGTCTCCTAGGTAAGAGTACTAATATAGTTTCGTCAATAAAATCTATGTTTTCTAAATGTAGCTCAATTGAAATTATAGGTAGTCAATTAAATAAATTAGAATTATCACTCTATGCAATAATTTTTATCGGAAACACTATCTTTGTCAAAACAACATTTAAATGATACCATTTTCACCCCCACGTATTACAGACGAAACAATAGCAGAAGTAACAGAAGTACTAAAAAGTGGTTGGATTACAACAGGTCCAAAAACAAAACAGTTCGAAAGAGATATTACGGCTTACTGTGGGAATAAATCCACGGTTTGCGTAAATTCCTGGACGATGGGAATGCAAGTTTTGCTTGATTGGTGGGGAATAGGAAAAGGGGATGAGGTGATTTTACCAGCTTATACTTATTGCGCTTCCGGAAATGTAGTTTTGCACTCGGGCGCTAAGTTAGTGCTTGTTGATATTGGTAAAGATGATTTTAATATAAATCTGGAGGCAGTTGAAAACGCTATTAATCCTAGAACAAAAGCTATTATTCCTGTTGATATCGGTGGTTTTCCCTGCGATTATGATGAGTTATTCAAATTGGTGAATGAAAAAGTAGAGGATTTTAAGCCAAATAATCAACTGCAAGAACAGCTCGGTCGAATAGCGATTTTTGCTGATGCAGCTCACTCTTTTGGAGGGAAGTACAAAGGGAGGAGAGTTGGAAGTTTGGCAGATGTTACTGTTTTTTCTTTCCACGCTGTAAAAAATTTAACTACTGCCGAAGGTGGAGCATTATGCTTTAATCTTCCAGAGCCTTTTGATAATGATCAAATTTATAAGGAGTTTTGTGTGAAAACCCTACATGGTCAGTCGAAAGATGCGTTTGCTAAAACTCAAAAAGGTGCATGGAGATACGATGTTGAAGAACCAGGTTTTAAATGTAACATGACTGATTTACAAGCTGCAATCGGACTAGTTGAACTTAGGAAGTACGAAGAAAATCTATCTCGAAGAAAGATGATTTTTCATAAGTACTTTGGTGCTTTTAAGAATGAACTTTGGGCTGAGAATCCAGTGTTTGAAACAGATGATAAAACTTCATCTTACCATTTATATCAGCTTCGTATTAAAAATTCAACAGAAAAGCAACGCGATTTAATTATTCAGGAAATTGCAGAGCAAGAAGTTTCTGTTAACGTACATTTTCAGCCATTACCTTTGTTAACCGCTTATTTTAAAAGAGGTTTTTTTATGGCTGACTTCCCTGAATCGTGGAGTAAATACGAGAATGAAATTTCACTTCCTGTATATTTTGATTTAACGGACGCTCAAGTAGAAACAGTTATCTCAGCGGTAAAAAGTGCAGTAGATAAAGTTCTCGGATAACAGATGAAGCGTTTATTTGACATAATTTTTTCAAGCATTGTATTGCTGTTATTTCTGCCTTTTGGAGTTGTAATAGCCTTGATCATTTTATTTACGAGTAGAGGAGGAGTGTTCTATATTCAGGAACGAATCGGAAAGAAGGGTAAGCCTTTTGGCCTTTATAAATTTCGAACCATGCGAAAGGATGCCGATAAAGCTGGGAAATTAACTGTTGGAATGCGGGACCCGAGAATCACGGGGATTGGTTATTTTCTAAGAAAATATAAGTTGGATGAATTCCCGCAGTTCATTAATGTTTTAATCGGAGAAATGAGTGTTGTTGGACCTCGACCGGAAGTTGAAGAATATACTGAAATGTACTCAGAATCTCAACAGGATATTCTAAAAGTAAAACCAGGAATTACTGATTATGCTTCGCTCCAATATTATGATGAAAATAGGCTGCTGGGAGAAAGTGATAATCCTCGTGAGACGTATATCAATGAAATAATGCCAGCCAAAATTGAACTGAATAGAAAATATATTGATAATCCAACTTTAAGTCAAGATCTGAAAATTGTCTGGATGACTTTTCTAAAAGTTATGGGGAGAAAATGATTTATTAAAATGAAAAAACCATTGACAGAGTAGTAACTCTAAGTCAATGGTTTTTAGAAATCGGTAAGTATTTGCTTATTTTTGAATTACAATCTTCTGAATCATTCTTTCTTGAGAAGACTCTACCTCTAGGTAGTAAACTCCATTTACAAGATCCGATAAATCGATATTTGAAACTTTAGACTTTAGCGAAGAATTTAAGACCTCAGCTCCTTTACTGTCATTGATCGAAATTTTAGCATTCATATAACTTTCGTCAACTTCTATAACGAGATTATTTGAAGCGGGATTTGGATAAACCTTTATATTGTTTTTATCGAATTTTGATAAAGACACATCATCGATTGTTACACAAGTAGATGTGTCAGTGCAACCGTTTGCATCAGTAATAATAACTGCGTAATCACCATTTTGAGTAGCAGTAAAACTTTGATTTGTTTCTCCATTTAATACACTAAAACCAGGACATTCTACCCATTGATACGTTCCTCCTGAAAGATTAGCTGTAATGGTTAATGCATTTACAGAAGTTGCAACATCAGTAGGACCAGGCTCAGAAATCGCCTCTGTAATGACAGTGCCTTGACAACCAGTATTATCAAAAACAGTTAGCTCATAATTATTAGGCGATAGATTAGTAAAAACATTACCTGCCTGCTGAGAAATGCCGTTATTAATACTATAATTATATGGTGCAACACCACCAGTTGCATTTATTTCAATCTCCCCATCTTCAAAACCAAAGCAGCTTACATCTGTAATAGTATAAGTGAATTCGATCTCTGTTGGTTCAGTTACTACTGTTTGAGTTGTCTCAACGCATCCAGAACTACTCTCAACTATTATGTCATAGGTGCCAGCGCAGATTCCAGTAAACATTTGGTTGGATTGAAAGTTAATACCTCCATCAATCGAATAAGAACTAGTATTTGTTCCGTGAATTTCAATTTGTCCGTCGCATTCCCCAAAACATGAAGGATCTAAAATTGTTAAGCTGTCAATAGAAAGCACGTTAGAGCCATCAATGTTTACAGTAGATATACAAGAATCAATATTTCCATAATTATCTTCAACATATAATGTCACAAAGTTATTCCCTGCATCTAAGCAAGAGAAAATGCTTTTAGAAAGAGACATTGATTGAATGCCACAGTTGTCAACACTACCATTGTCGATGTCTGCAGGTGTAATTGTAAGACTTCCACTTGAATTTAAGTTGAAAGTTGGACTAGCTAAACAATTTATGGTTGGCGCAAGTGTGTCTAGTACAACTATATTCGCAATACAAGAGTTCGTATTGTTGAAATCATCAGTAACTGTTAAAGTGACATCAGTTCCGTAAGTTGAAGACTTTATAAATGATCCAACAGGAACTGGAGTCGTAGCTGTAGCATTAGATGTTTCACCGTCTAATGCATTTATACCGCTAAAAGTCCAATCTCCCAAAACAAACGTTGATCCATCAGGACCTGTATTGTTATTTCTATAAGCCCAACCATCCAGATACTCCCAGGGCTGACCTGTTCCATCAGTATTAATGTCGCCAAATACATCAATCACTAAACCATCTTTAAACAATTCGATGGCATCATCTCCATTGATAATAACAGAACCACTTGTGTAATCAGGAGCAAAGCCAAAAAAGTTTTGAAACTCTGTTGCTTCTGAAGCAATGTAAATATAAGTCCCGGCATTCACTTGTACTGCAGGGAAAGTAAATTCTTCACCATCTGATCCGCCACCGTTGTTTGCCGATCCAATACCATACACACTTAAGTCAGGAATGTAATTATAAGCATAGATTTCAATACCTTTTGGTAAGCCTCCTGTTAAACCTCCATCATATACAGCGGTTAACACTAATCCATCAGGAATTGGTCCAGATTGAATTTCAGCGCAGGTAAATGTTGTTTGACTAGCAGAGTATGTTAGTGTACCACCACAATTTGAAACAGAAGCTTCATCAAAGTCTTCATCAAGCAACGTAACATCACCTGTTCCTCCTACATAAACGGGCTGTGATTTACAAATTGCAGTCGGAGCATTGGCACATGTATATTGTACTTCAAGCACTGGAGCAGTACCCTGATCTTTACTTCCAAATCTACGAGCTGTTCCATTAGTAGTTTCATCACCAATCAAAATCCATCCGAAATTATTTGCAGGATTGTCTAACCAAGCTTGAACATTTGTAATCATATCAGCTGAAGACCAAGTCTTAATTCCATTAATAGCATTTATATTTGATTGAGCGACAGATGCAAGAAAATCACCTCCGGGGGATATCCAGGCTGAACTACCAAACATAGCGTCATCCCAAGTAGCATCTGGAGAAACCGCAGGAGCTCCAGTACCTGTTCCACTTGAAGTTCCTTCACCCCATTCTGTGGTTAAAGGATGTAAGTCATAATTGTCATTAGTCGCACCTGGTCCTGCATTATCTTGATCAAGACTGAGTGTAACATTTGTAATGATAGCTCCCGCTGGAACATTGGCAGCTATATCAAAACTTAATAAAGCTCTTCTTAAATTACCTGTGTTTGTTCGACCAGAATATAACTTACCTAGACCATTTGAAATTGTGCCACTCTCAGAATAAATTGAATTGTCTTTTGTAGGAGTGATATTGACAGTTACTTGTGCATTAACTGCAGAAGTGATAAAAAGTAGAAATGTACCTAAAAGTATTAAATGTTTCATTTGTTTGTTGATTTATTATGTCGTTAATATGTTTAAAATTAAGCAATTTAAGTTATTCCGAAGAGTATACGAAATTTATTAATAAATGCAAAACCAATTACATAGTTTCTTTTTCAAACCACTTCCAAAGTTTATCATTTGGTACAGGAGCAGTAAACGAAATAGATTCTTGACTCACGGGATGTGTAAATTCAATTTTTCTGGCATGTAGCGAAATACTTCCATCGCCATTAGAGCGTTTTGCGCCATATTTTAAATCACCTTTGATTATTGTTCCAAGGTGAGCGAGTTGAGTTCTAATTTGATGATGCCGACCTGTTCTTGGGTTGATTTCTAACAAATAGTATCGATCGCTTGAGGCGATAAGTTTAAAGTCTAACTCGGCATGTTTTGCCTCTGGTGTGTCTTTTGAAACAACATAACTTTTATTTTGCTTGTCATTTTTTTTGAGATAATCAGAAAGTGAACCAGAATCAGTTGAAGGCTTCTCTTCGACAATTGCCCAGTATGTCTTTTGAACTTGCTTTTTCTGAAACATCGCATTCATACGAGAAAGACCTTTGCTCGTTTTGGCTAACATTACAATACCACTTGTGGGTCGGTCTAATCGATGGATAACGCCGCAGAATACATTGCCAGGTTTATCGTATTTTACTTTGAGCCAGGCTTTAACTTTGTCAGGTAATGTTTCATCTCCAGTTTTATCACCTTGCGTAATATCACCGGCCTTTTTGTTGACACCAATCAAGTGATTATCTTCATACAAGACTTCAATTGCCATGATCCAAAATTAATATTGTTCCTGATCATTTGGAAAGTCGCCTGAACGAACGTCTTCGATATAGCGCTGAAATGAACCTAACATCTCTTCAAATAAGTTGTGATATTTACGTAAAAATCGGGGCTTAAATTCGTTGTTAATGCCTAACATATCGTGAACTACAAGAACCTGACCATCAACACCACCGCCTGCACCTATTCCAATAATAGGAATACTTACTTCTTTTGCTACTCGAGTAGCCAAGTCTGCTGGGATTTTCTCAAGAACAATTGCAAAACAACCTGCTTCTTCTAAAGCTTTTGCGTCTTCAATAAGTCTTTCTGCTTCTTCTTTTTCCTTTGCTCTAACTACGTAAGTTCCAAATTTGTATATAGATTGTGGAGTTAATCCTAAATGTCCCATAACTGGTATGCCAGCAGTTAGAATACGTGAAATAGATTCTAAAATTTCCTGTCCGCCTTCCATTTTAACAGCATGGCCACCAGATTCTTTCATGATGCGAATTGCATTAGAAAGGGCTTCTTTTGAATTCCCTTGATACGATCCAAAAGGCATATCTACAACTACAAGCGCTCTTTCAACAGCTCTGACGACTGATGAGGCGTGATAAATCATTTGATCTAATGTAATTGGTAATGTCGTTTCATGACCAGCCATCACATTCGACGCAGAATCACCTACAAGAATTACATCAATTCCTGCTGTGTCGATAATTCTCGCCATCGAATAGTCATATCCTGTAAGCATGGAGATTTTTTCTCCATTTTCTTTCATTTCGTAAAGTACGTGTGTTGTTACACGTTTAACATTATTATGTACTGACATAAATAAATATTTTGAACAAAGTTAAAATAACAAATTGAAGTATTTTGTTTAGTATGGATAGTAATTATAAAAAAGTATAAAATTACTGGTGCTAGGAATGAATAGTGACCTTTAATTTCATTCAGGATAGTGAGGAGTGACGAGTGACATTAACTCGCGCGGCGAGTTTTAGTGACGAATTTGTAGGGTGAGGCAAGGATGTGAAAAGCTTTATAGAAAATCGAACCTCACAAACTATTCGACTTAGCGAACATTACTGATGCTTTTGATCAGCACAAGCACGGTTAACCTTCACGCACTGCTAATTCGTCACTAAGATTAGCTTGCCTAATTGATGTCACTCGTCACTATACTTGAAGTCTTATTTACTTATCATGAACGAATACTAAAACACCAATTCATACTCTTCCTGACTTGAATTACCACAAGCGTCTTTTGCTCGAATCATTAATTTGTGAGTTCCTCTTAACTTTGATGGCGGATCGAAATAGAAGGAATTTCGCTTAGGTTCCCAACTTAAAAGATACCATTTGCCATCAATGAAAACATCGTAATCGACTAAACCTGACTCTTCGTCTTCTATCTTCCAAATAAGTGTTTTACCTCTTACATTCGCCTTATTTATGAAGTTTCGACGAGTTATAGTTGGAGGAGTTGTATCAATAGCGACTCTAAACCTTCCAAAATCTCTAATCCATTTTGTAATCCACCCATCATTTGTCACTCCATTTTCAGCATAAATACGATTAGAACTACTTATTCTTTGGATGTAATATTTCTCATTGGGATAAGCTTTATCCTTGATTGGAAGCATCAATTTAAAATCTTCTTGCAATGGAATGTCATCATCTCCAAAAATAAAGTCTTCTGTTTGTTCGATTAATAGTGGAGTAGGTTCATATAGTAATCCTGGAGGAAAAAGAATATAGTGTTCATTATTGAAGTCCATGTATGCACTGTCGGGAAATAGATATTCTCGGTTCGAATAGAGATTCTCTAAGTCTCCTTGTTTCCCATCCAAAACTTCTAATTCAAATGACAACGTAGCTTTATTTCCATTTACATCTTGACAAACGTATTTTATTTGGTGTGTACTGTTTGGAGATAAATTTAAAATCCCATTGTTTTTAGTTGTGCGATATATTGGAAGAGGATTATGTATGGTTTTAAATGCTTTTTGATAATGTTTTCTTCTGTTGTGATATTCTTCGTAATCTTTATGTGTATTTATTTGTCTGTTAGAAGAAAAATGAATCTCAGTCATATTCTGAGTAAAAATAGTATCCCCATCCATCAGTAATGCAGCTTTGAATATCCCACAAATATTTTCCGCATCATTTAATTGATCAATAGCGTCAAAAGCAAAGCCAACTCCTCCATTTTTTGAAGTGTAATTTGCTGGAATTTGAATCTTATTATTTGAAACGCTATAATTTCCATCTGCCCCAAATACATTATGTCTTTGTGATTTCCCTTCAATTCGATACCCTTCAGCTGTTAATCCATAAACTTTTACTCCACGTATTGTAGGTTTTCTTGTATCTTTTATGTCGAAATTAAATAAAAGTGGATTTAGAGCATGTTCTGATTCTGTTTCTCGAATTTCAAAATGAAGATGAGGTGCTGTACTTCCTCCTGTATTCCCTGACTTTGCAATAATTTGACCTCTTTTAACCTTCAGACTATCTTTTGCGGGGTAATATTCAATTTCAAAATTTTGATTTTTTTCTTGTTGTTGTTTCACCAATTTGGCTAGTTCCCCCTCAAAAGATTCGCAATGCGCGTAAACTGAAGTCAAGCCATTATAATGATCGATGTATACTACATGTCCGTAGCCCCAAGGAGAAACTTTTATTCTCGAAACATATCCATCGGCAATGCTGAATATATTATAACCAGTTCTGCGATTTGTTTTAAAATCGATTCCCGTATGGAAATGATTACTTCTCAATTCACCAAAATTTGCCGCGAGAACCATCGGAATATCAATTGGCGGATGGAAGTTGATTTTATCATAATCTTTCTTTTGAGAGAAAATTGACACTACAAAAGATGAGGTGATAAGAATCGATACTATGAGTTGCTTGATGAACATACTGTAAATTTAGAATTTTGAAGTTAACGATATTATTTAATCCACTCAATTTTTTGTTCCTGCCCGTTGAATAGAATTGTATCGCCTTCTTTTTTAAGATGCAACAATTTCCCTAAAGGTGAGGCTGTTGAAATAGCAAAAATAAGTTCGTCTCCTATTTCAACTTTACCTAAACTAACTCCAATAAAAAACAATCCCGTAGTAGTTTTAACTAATGATCCTGGAATAATCTCATTTGATGATTCTTCTAATGGAAGTCTGTTAAGTTCGTTTTTCAGAGCTTTGATTTGAGCTAGCCTTTTTTCTGCTTGATCCATTTCTTGTTGCATCATGGCACGCCCTGTCTCATATTTATCTCCAGCGCTACTTTTCGTGTCGTTATCTCGAGATTCTTTAGCATCAATGTAAGTTTGATAGATGGCATCGTAATTCTCCGTCAAATCTTTATTCATTTTATCAATTACCTCCTTTTTGAGCTTATCCATGCTTATAATTTAAGAAATTTTTGTACCGTTTGCAACTTCCATGTCGGGAGAAATGACAATAACGCCATTTTCATCAAGCGCTCCCAAAATTAAACATTCGCTCATGATGTTGGCGATTTGTTTTGGAGGAAAATTAACAACAGCTATCACTTGTTTGTTTAGAATTGACTCCGGAGTATATTTTTCTGAAATTTGTGCCGAAGTTTTTAAAGTGCCTATTTCACCGAAATCTACCCACAGTTTTAGAGCTGGATTTTTTACTTCTTCGAATATCTCAGCCTGAACAACGGTTCCGACGCGCATATCAACCTTCTTGAAATCATTCCATTCTAAATTGTTTTCCGACATTTTATTCGTGTTAATTAATTTTAAATCAATTGTGTCCATGATAAATTGAGACCTCTCATTTCATTCGAGGTGACGCTGGACAAACAAGGTGGTGCGAGGGTTCGGGAGTCAATATTTGAATGCATTCAAATATTGACTCCCGAACCCTCGAAAACAACTACAATCCAGCGTCACCTCGAGCAGAGCGAGAGGTCTGTTCATCTTTTTACCTCGGACAATAGTGAATCTAAACAAGGTCTCTAAATTAGTGATTACTCAATGATTCTCACTGTAAATAAAGGATGAAAAAAATATGTAGTTTTGTAGTATGGAGTTAAAAGTGAAAGATATTTCAGGATTTTTAGAGCAACTCGCTCCTTTGTCGAGTCAGGAGTCTTATGATAATTGTGGGTTGATTACCGGTTCACACAGTCAGAGTGTTACGGGTGTTTTGCTTTCATTAGATTGCACAGAAGAAGTTGTTGATGAAGCAATTTCTAAAGGTGCCAATATGATTGTTGCTCATCATCCTATCGTTTTTAAAGGTCTTAAGAAATTAAACGGCAAGAATTACGTCGAGCGTACAATAATTAAAGCGATTAAAAATGATATTGCCATTTATGCAATTCATACGAATTTGGATAATTATCGATTTGGTGTAAATCATGAGATTGCTTCTCGAATTGGGTTAATAAACACAAAAATTCTTGCTCCAAAAGGTGATGTGCTGAAAAAACTTATTGTTTTCTGTCCCACAGAAAATGTTTCTCAACTTTCAAAAGCCCTTTTTGATGCAGGAGCTGGTAATATCGGTGATTATGCAGAATGTAGTTTTGAGTCTGAAGGAAAAGGAGGGTTTCTTCCTGGAGAGAATACTAATCCTACTTTAGGTAAAGTTGGAAGCAGGGAAGTAGTAGAAGAAACGAAACTGGAGGTGATTATTTCGAGTCATTATGAAGGCCAGATTTTAAAAGTAATGCATTCCGCTCATCCTTATGAAGAAGTAGCCTATGATTTAATTTCATTAACGAATAAAAATCATTTTGAGGGTGCTGGAATGATCGGAGAGCTTGAAAATTCAATGGAAGTAGATGATTTCCTTTCTCATTTAAAGTCAACTTTTGATTGTGGTGTGATTCGTCATACAAATAAACATTTGAAAGAAATTAAAAAGGTTGCTTTTTGTGGTGGTGCGGGTAGCTTCTTGTTGAATCAGGCAAAAGCCCAAGGAGCGGATATCTTTATAACTGGCGACTTTAAATATCATGAATTTTTCGACGCTGAAGACCAGATTATCATAGCAGATATTGGACATTATGAGAGCGAGCAATTCACTCCAAACCTAATTCATGATGTTATGAAGAAAAAATTTATTAACTTTGCCCTTCATTTAAGTGAGGTGAATACAAATCCTATTAATTATTTTTAGCGTTTATGGCAACAAAATCAAAGGCTAAATCAGCTTCAACAGTAGCAGAAAGACTAGATGCGCTTTCTAACTTACAACGAATTGATTCAGAAATCGACCGTTTATTGACGGTACGTGGTGAACTTCCATTAGAGGTAGAAGACCTTGAGGATGAAATAAGTGGTTTACAGACTCGAATCAACAAGTTGACTGATGAGCTGAACGAGATAGAAACGGAAATTAGTGACCGTAAAAATGCTCAAAAAGATGCTCAAGCGGCAATTCTTAGTTATAAAGAGAAACAAAATAATGTTCGAAATAACAGAGAGTTCGAATCGCTTAGTAAAGAGATTGAATATCAAGAATTAGAAATTCAACTACACGAGAAGAAATCGAAAGAGGCAAAATACAGAGCTGAACAGAAAAAAGAAGTTTTAGACGAAGCAATTGCGAAGGTTGATAAGCGCAAGGAAGATCTTGCAGCGAAAAAATCTGAGTTAGATGCAATCGTTGCTGAAACTGAAAAAGACGAAGAAAAGCTTAAAAAGCAATCAGAAAAAGCAAAGAAGAAAATCGATGATCACTTGCAAACTGCATACGATCGTTTGAGAGAGAATGCTAAGAATGGTCTTGCGGTTGTTCCTGTTGATAGGAACTCTTGTGGTGGATGTTTTAATAGAATCCCACCTCAACGTCAATTAGACATCGTTCAAAAGAAGAAAATTATCGTTTGCGAACACTGTGGACGAATTTTAGTTCCTGCTGAGAACTTCGAAGATTAAGATCTTATAAAACTAGATATAAAAAAATCCCGCTTGGAAAAGCGGGATTTTTTTTGGTTAATTTTTTTATAAGAACACCTCGAGGTTTATAAAAGTATAGAAGACCTTTGATGTGTTGTGAAAAACTATTGTTTTTCAAACATCGACATATCACCAGCTTTCATTTGATGATAGCCCTTAGTAAGGTAGGCCAATAAAATGCGCATCGTATCAAAAGCGTTTTCTGTTTCTGCTCCGATTTCTTTACCCTGCAGACGCAATAAAAACTTCATGTAAAGCGCTCTAAAGCAAACTTCCACTAAATGCATATCTTTTAAATCGCTCTTCTGGCGAAAAGCTTCAATGTTTTCTTGAGCTGCTTCAAGTAAATCTATATACTTTTTATCTTCAACTACCTTCAATAAGGTGTTGTGGAGATAAATCATTTCAGTCATAACTTCACCAATGCGATGAATATGTCCGGAGCGCTCTAATCCACGTGATTTCATCTCGCGGATGATATCCTCATACCATTTAACGGCTTCCTCCTCAAATGAGTCGCTTTTAACCTGAGGTTTAATGATTTTTTCGCGGATCGTATCTATATTGAACTGATATGCACGAATCAAATCTTCTAACTGATACATGTAAATCACGTATTCAGCAATGTTTGTACGCTCTTTTTCTAGTGCTATGTACATATCTATCTGACTTCGGTCTAAATTTATTTACCCAAACCTTTATTAATATCTTTGTCTTCAATGGATTCTACTTCCTCATCAAATCCGGTTCTCAACTGCTCCTCACGTTTATTTAAAAATTTAATAAAATCGTCGGTAACATCAAAAGAATCAGAGATGTATGTGATTTGTCCACCCTTTTGATAGAAGTACAAAATATCGATACCTTTCATTTCAGAAAACTCACGTCCTGCTTCAGATATTTTATTCATTAAAGCAGTTTGATATTGAAGCGACTCTTGTTGCAGTTCTCCTCCTCTTTGCTGTTCAAATTGTTGAATAGCTTGTTGTTTCTGCATAGCAGCGTTTTGTATATCCTCTAGCTCATAACCTGTGATTTCTCCAGCATCCATTCTTTTTTGAATGTCTTGCTCATATTGTCTATAACTTCTAATTTTTGATTCTAACTCTTTCTGAAATGAAATCTCTTTTGATTTCAACATTGAATCAATCTCTCTGTAAAAATCAAATTGAGTTGCAATACTGTCCTGAAGGTAATATGCTATTGCTATCCCCGACGAATCACTTCCCATTTGTCTTTTTGCAACTTGAGTTGAATCGTCCACCTCGTTTTCTGAAGAATTGCTATTGTCTCCACAGGATGTGACAAGTAATAAAGATAATATTCCTAAAAGTAAAACTGTACTTAACTTTTTCATGCTCTAATTATTAAT
>Ga0114916_1001370_pt1 | contig 13961 bp, 15 predicted proteins | sample MalvirAntarct_66_FD_83501 | JGI IMG/M metagenome (GOLD analysis project Ga0114916, IMG submission 83501) | Marine viral communities from the Global Malaspina Expedition - Malaspina viral metaG Antarct_66 | ecosystem: Environmental > Aquatic > Marine > Oceanic | place: West Anvers Island... | reverse complement strand
ATCAAACGGAACACTTTAGCTATGCGCAAACAAATGCATTACGATGAACGACTAAACCAGATGAGCTAATGTGTCTCTTAGGTCAGGCCGCCTACTGTCCAAAAGGTTTTGACGACGTACACTTATTTTTTCTTGTTAATGAAAAGTCTAATCCGAAAAAAATCATCTAAGTACTTAACTTGTCTATACCATTCGTAATGGAATAGATTAAATATGTGGGAATTCGATGGAACTTCTGGGGCTTTGATGTTCTAACGAATATAGACATTTATTTGGATGCTTAATATTGCCTACTGAGGAGCTTTCATGAAAAAAACTAACGTAAAGTCATACTTCGCTACAATAGTTACCGTATTTGCTACAAGCGGATTAATTGTCCCCCAAGCCAATGCAGAGGATGAGGCTTTCAATAGGATCGAACAGTCTTCTACTTATGTGGTTGCTGATAATAGTAAGTGTGGGAAGAACAAAGATAGATAGCAATGATGCTCCTAATAGATAAGCTGAAAAATGATATAGCTATTATTAATCTGTGATTTGATTCCGTACAAAACACATTAGCCTTTAAGTGCTTTGGTATGCTACTCATAAATATAATCATATAATTACTCTATGGTTAATATGAGATGGAAAAAGGGTCTTCGTCAACCTGGCGTACTCGCAGCGCTAGGGGCTGCTTTATTGTTTGGTGCAGGAACTCCACTTGCAAAGATTCTCTTAGATACTGTAGATCCATGGTTGTTAGCGGGATTACTATATTTAGGTTCTGGAATTGGACTGATGCTTTATCGTCATTTGAAACGAGCGCCGGCTGTTCGTCTACTAAAGAATGAGATACCTTGGTTTGCAGGAGCAATATTATCAGGAGGAATCATCGGCCCTGTATTGTTGATGATTGGGCTGACAGGTATGCCTGCATCTGGGGCATCTCTACTACTAAATTCTGAAAGTGTATTCACAGCTTTACTGGCATGGTTTGTTTTTAAAGAAAACTACGATCGTCGGATTGCGCTGGGTATGGTCGCTATTGTAATGGGTGCTGTAGTACTTAGTACATCAGCTGGATCAAGTACAGTTGAACTTTGGCCATCGCTTGCGATTCTTGGCGCATGCTTGGCATGGGGCATCGACAACAATTTAACAAGAAAGGTATCACTAATAGATGCTACTTGGATTGCATCAGTAAAAGGATGCGTGTCTGGCATGGTTAATTTAATTCTAGCTTTTACTTTAGGTGCATCAATACCAGAATTTTCAAGTATTGTAAGCGCGATGATCGTAGGATTATTTGCATACGGTTTAAGTTTGACCCTTTTCGTCATCGGTCTTCGTCATCTTGGAACTGCGCGAACAGGTGCTTATTTTTCAGTTGCACCGTTCTTTGGTGCATTACTCGCATTATTGATGGGAGAAGCAATTACAATTCCATTGTTAATTGCTGGCGCCTTGATGGCGCTGGGTACATGGTTACATTTAACTGAAAGTCATGAGCATGAACATTTTCATGAGGAGCTAGAGCACAATCATGAACATATACATGACATTCACCACCAGCACTCACATGATTTCACTGTAACTCCTGAGACAAAACATAGTCATCAACATCGACACAATCGACTATTCCACAAACATCCACACTTTCCGGATTCTCATCATCAGCATAGACACTAAAGCCGAGATTTAATATATATTACCTTGACGATAGAGGAATTTTGGTAGCGTGTGCATGGCGAATTGGTAGATAAGTAGTTTAAAAATTAATTTTGTAAGGGAAATTGAATTCCCTGATATTTCCCTGTTAATGAAAAGTCAGATACGACTTAACTTTATCTAAGTGTATGGAAATTCGTTATAATTTCTGAGAAGGGTGGTTTTGCTGGAGCTAAATTATAAAGTTTCCCTGTAAATTGGCTGTTTAACAGGGAAGTTATACTTATATATAGGAGAGTATGGTTCGCTGCAGACTCCAACCACCGCCACCGAGTCTGTCTCTGTCCAGAGACGGCATAAATCTTTGAACAATAGCCTATTTCTGCAGCGTTTGCGCAGTTTGAATCCATGTAAGCGCACCAGGGGGTAATGACAAGTTAACTTTTTTACATCAGTGAATTTCAGCTAAAACATATTTTATAATGCTATTGCACATTTCCAAGACGCAAAGGCATTGTCTCTAAATATTCGATAATTCTTAGCGGATACTAAATGTCGGCCAAGATTGAAAAGATTGTATACCGCTGCATGCACACCCAAGAAACGTTGCGCTTGTTGTGTCGATTTGAATCTGCGAATGCCTCGTTCTCTAACTCGCGTCGGTTGATGCGAAAGTTCGGCTCGGTTATTCGCGTATTGCGATGATTCATGAATTGACTCTGGTATGAGTTCACGATGTGCGACGCCGTAACTTCTTAACTTATCTGTCACTATTTTTCTAGGTTCATCGCCATGGTTTCTTAACAGGCGTCTGAAGAAATGCTTAGCTGCAGCACCATCTCTGCGTGATTGTAGAAACACATCAACGACTTCACCATCCTGATCGACTGCACGCCACAAGTACTTTTGTTGCCCACGAATCTTTACAAACACTTCATCGATATAAAATGTATCGCCGTAACCCTGGTGCTTTCGCTTCAATCGTCGGGCATAGTGAGGACCGAACTTATTACACCACAAGCGAATGGCTTCATAACTGACTTCAATCCCACGTTCAGCTAATAGATCTTCAATATCTCGATGACTCATATTGAATCGATGATAGAGCCAGACTGCGTATTGAATGATTTCAGATGGAAAACGGTGGCGTTTATATAAACTAGTTGATTTTTTCATCTAGACATTGTCTCTCAGATGCACTTAACTTGTCAGTACCGCCAAACAAGCAGCAAACTGAAAAAATTGTTGAGTATTTGAAGAAAAATGCGAACAAAAGTTAATGTTTGATTGTCTATACTACCAATTATCAGAAATATAGTTGATTTCTTAGAACGTTTGAACTAGTCTCAAAAAATGACTCAATTTATAGTAAAGCTAATTATAATCACTCTGCTGTTCACAAGTGCTGAGGCTGCAATATGCAGTATTCATTTTGCCGCTGAAGGTGATATTGAAGTCATTGAGCTTGATAGTAGTGAGCATCTAGGTGGTCTAATTGATGATGGTTCATGTGCTCACATGTGTCATTGTGCCCATCATTATGCGGCTTTCTCTACCGGCGCATCACTAGCAATTCATTCCGCAAAAAGTGAAGTTTTCTACTATACAGAGTCCTATTCCTCAAAAGATTCACCCCCCTTATTTCGACCTCCCATCGCATAAATCCATCTTGAAGTAATTGGGTTCTATTCATGTTTTTCATGAATAGTCCTGAAAATTACTACATTTATCCATGAGTTTCTGAATCCATTTATGGATTTTTATTGTGGCTATTTTTAACACTTGCTTAAAACATTTGTGCGCTTTATGGGATTATATTTATGCGAACCATTTTTTTAAAAAAATGGAAAGTTTTACTTTCCTTAACACTTAGTAGCTCGCTGCTAAATTCTTTAGTATTTGCAGAAGACTCTCATATTTTATTTGATGCGAATCAAGGTGATGATGTAGTTGAAGTTTTCAGTTTAGAGAAGGCCGTCGCTCGCGTGATGGATGCGTCTCCTAGACTTCGCTCTGCAATTACCGGTATTGATGCTGCTAAAGGCGCGCAACTACAAGCTGGCCTCTTGCCCAATCCGGAATTATCGTTCGAAGCAGAAGACTTCGCTGGGAGTGATCAATATGGAGGAACTAGTTCGGCTGAGTATACGTTGAGCTTTAATCAAAAAATTGAATTGGGAGGGAAGCGAGATGCACGTAAAAGAGTGGCGCAAACTTCGTTTGCAATTGCACAAGAAGATCTTGCCGTCGAGCGATTGAATATTATTCGTGATGTACATACTGCGTATCTTAATGTTCTAGCGGAAAAAAATTCTGTCAATTTAGCATTAGAGCAAGAACAATTAGCTAATAATGTACTAGAAAGTGTAAGTAAACGTGTAAAGGCAGCAGCAGAATCAGAAATTCAACTAAGCAAAGCCGAGGTTACATTAGCAAATACCTTAATACTTAAAGAGCAAACAAAGAGACAATTCCAAATTGCAAGACATGCATTAGCAAAACTCTGGGGTGCCGACTCTTTTCATGAACGCCTTGATCAACGCTACTTATTTGAGTTAGAAGAGCCCGAATCTTATGAAATGTATATTGAAAAGCTTGCTGAATTGCCAGATTTTCAGCGAATCGCATATGAAGGTGCACAAAAAGATTCCCTATTTAATCTCGCAAAGACTGAAAGTGTCGTAGATCCTGTTGTAAGTATTGGGGTAAGACGATTTGAAGAGGGAAGTGATAATGCATTATTAGTCGGTGTTTCAGTTCCTTTGCAAATATTCAATAAGAATCAAGGTAATATTGCTAAAGCGCAAGCAGAATTTTTACAAACACAAAGTAATGCGCAACAATTTGAACTTAATTTAAAACAAACCTTATTTGACAATTGGCAAACTTGGAAAACCGCTTATGCCGAAGCAGCTCACCTTAAAACCAAGCTGTTACCTGCGGCTGATAAATCATTTCACTTGGCGCAGTCTGCTTATGAAAGAGGCAGATTTACCTATCTAGAAGTGCTAGATGCACAGCGCACATTAATTAATGCACGAGACCAATACTTGACAACCTTACGCCGTTATCACAATGCACGTATTAACGTTAAACGATTAACTAATAATTTTGGAGAATAATAATGAAAATTATATTTACTTTACTAGTATTAATGGGCATATCCGTTGCTATTTTAGGCGATGATGGACGCCTTATTGGACAAGCATATGCAGGAAAAGATCAAGGTAATCATGAGAGGCATAGTGAGCAAGATAAGCATGATGAAGAATCTCATGACAAGCATAAGAGAGATAATGAAAAAGATAGCCACAGTCACGAAGATGAAGGTGATAATCATCAACATGATGATAGATCACATGAAAATCATGTTCATAGTAGTCATAAAATTGATCATGAGATCGATAACAATATTACTGTAAATTCGAATATGGGGGAGTATGTTGACTTTGCAAGTAATCATGTTACATCTGAATATTTAATTCAAAGTACGATGCTCATTAATGTTAATGGAACAAGCAATAAAATTGGGGAATGACAGATGAAAATTATATTTACTTTGCTATTGTTGATTGGCATCGGCATTGCTATTGAAGGCTATGGTGGGCATTTCATTAATCAAGCATATGCTGAAACAGATCAACACGATCATGAAAACGAGAATGAAGGCCATGATCATGAAAATGAGGATGAAAGTCATAAACACGATGAAGATGATCATGGAGAACAGAATAATGAGCGTGATGATCATGAAGGCGAAAACGAAGCCACCATTCAGCCTGATGCAGCAAAACGTGCCGGCATAGCTACAGATCAAGTTTCACCTGAAACGTTACATAAAAGTACCATACTTACCGGTCGAGTGATGCTTAATCGAGATAATACGTACGCTGTTAGAGCACGGTTTCCTGGGATTGTGAAAAAAGTCAATGTTAGGTGGGGCCAACAAGTCAATAAGGGTCAAGTGCTTGCCACCATTGAAAGTAACGACAGTCTTTTAACGTATTCTGTATATGCGCCTCGTAGTGGAGTGGTGCTTAAACGAAACACCAATGTTGGGGATGTGGCCAATGGTGATACACTTTTTACGATTGCTGATTTGACAACCGTGTGGGCAGAGTTTCACATATTTCCAAGGGATCTCCCTCTAATCAAAGAGCAACAAGTAGTACGTATTCATGCTTTAGAGTCGAATGATAATGCCAAATCCAAAATAGACATGCTGCTACCTACAGCCGATGCAGCAAGTCAAACCGTGATTGCGATTGTACCTATATTAAATGAGGGTGGTATATGGCGTGTCGGTATGATTATTGAAGGACATGTTGAAATCGGAGAAAAAATGGCAGGGCTTGCAGTCAAAGAAGAAGCTCTTCAAACCATGAATGAAAAACCGGTCGTCTTCATTAAAGAGAATGAAAAAACGTATGTGCCTCGTGAAGTTGAAATTGGTGAAAGCGATGGAAACTATGTCGAAATCCTCGCAGGTCTTCAGCTAGGTGAGGAATATGTGAGCCAAGGCAGCTTTAGAATTAAAGCTGATCTCCTTAAATCTACTGCTGAACACGAGCACTAAGGACAGTCATGTTAGAAAAAATTATTTATTACTCCATCCGTCACCGTTGGATCGTTTTATTTATAATATTAGGGTTGATGGCGTTAGGTGTGTCTAACTTTAATAAGCTCCCGATTGATGCTGTGCCGGATATTACTAATGTTCAGGTCCAGATTAATACGCAAGCTGAAGGGTATTCACCTTTAGAAGTAGAGCAGCGTATTACCTTCCCAATTGAAACTGTGCTATCTGGTATTCCAAATTTAGACTATACCCGTTCACTTTCACGTTATGGCTTATCACAAATTACGATTGTGTTCGAAGATGGTACAGATATCTATTTTGCTCGCCAGTTACTATCTGAGCGATTACAACAAATTAATAGTGTACTACCTTCTGGTATTGAACCCACGATGGGTCCGGTCACTACAGGACTTGGTGAAATTTATTTTTATACAGTTGAGGCAAGTGAGGATGCAGTTAAAGAGGACGGCACACACTACACACCCATGGATTTGCTTACCATGCAAGAATGGGTCATTGTTCCTCAACTTAAATATGTAAAAGGTGTTGTAGAAGTCAATACTATTGGAGGTTACCAGAAGCAATTTCAAGTGACACCCTATCCTCAAAAGATGTTGGCTTATGATTTAACCATTAAAGATATCATCGAAGCACTTGAACGAAATAATGAGAATGTTGGCGCAGGTTACATTGAAAAAACCGGTGAACAATATTTAATTCGTGTACCCGGTCAGGTAAAAACGATTGATGACATACGTCACATCATCATCACGCAGCGCGATGACTTACCTATTCGAATCCGTGATATTGCTGACGTCTCGTTAGGCGCACCGCTACGTAGTGGCGCAGCGACCAAAAACGGCGATGAAACCGTCTTGGGTACTGCTATGATGCTCATGGGGGAGAATAGCCGAGAAGTGGCACAACGTGTGGCAGAAAAATTAGTAGAGATCAATCGCAGTCTTCCCCAAGGTGTGACAGCAAAACCAGTTTATGATCGTACAGAGCTTGTAGATCGTACGATTTGGACAGTAGAAAAAAATCTACTTGAAGGCGCGTTATTAGTCATTCTCGTTTTATTTTTATTGCTCGGAAATTTTCGTGCCGCATTGATAACGGCCATGGTCATACCCATTGCCATGCTCATGACTATTACGGGCATGGTCGAGCGCAATGTCTCAGGTAATTTAATGAGCTTGGGAGCACTCGATTTTGGTCTTATTGTTGATGGTGCAGTAATAATCATTGAAAACTGTATTCGCCGATTTGGACTTGCGCAAAAAGAATTAGGTCGATTGTTGACGACTGAAGAACGATTTAAATTAACCTCAAAAGCATCTGCGGAAGTTATTAAACCGAGTGTATTCGGTGTGGTGATTATCACTGTTGTATATATTCCTATTTTTGCACTGACAGGTGTTGAAGGAAAAATGTTTCATCCGATGGCGTTCACTGTAGTAACTGCTTTGCTGTCTGCGTTATTCTTATCAATCACGTTTGTTCCAGCTGCAGTTGCTTTATTTGTAAAAGGAAAGGTCGAAGAGAAAGATAACATCGTGATAAGAAGTTCAAAAAGTCTTTACGAACCTATCTTGCGATGGAGCATTGCAAATCCTTGGAAGATGATTACTGTTTCTATTGTATTAGTAGCTATAAGCATAGTTACAGCATCTAAAATGGGAACAGAATTTGTGCCCAGTCTGGATGAAGGTGATATAGCCGTACAAGCGCTTCGTGCACCCGGCACCTCATTAACAGAATCCGTCAAAATGCAAGGAGAGGTTGAACGTGCGCTAAAACAGTTCCCTGAAGTCGATACAGTCGTGGCAAGAATTGGTACCGCAGAAGTGGCTACCGATGCGATGCCACCTAATATTTCTGATACGTACGTGCTGCTCAAGGAGAAAAGTGAATGGCCTGATAAAACAAAACTAAAATCGGACCTCGTAAGTGAGATGGAAGAAGTATTAGAAGGTATCCCAGGTAATGCCTATGAATTCTCTCAACCGATTGAACTTCGTTTTAATGAGTTAATATCAGGAGTCCGTAGCGATCTTGCCGTAAAAGTTTATGGGGATGATTTAGATACACTTGTGGAGACTGCCGAGTCAATTGCAGCTGTAGTTAAAACTGTTCCCGGTGCAGCTGATGTCAATGTCGAACAGGTCACTGGTCTACCAGTTTTATCTATAGTTCCTAATCGTATGCTATTAGATCGTTATGGGTTGAGCATTGCAGATGTCCAGGATGTCGTGGAAGTCGCTATGGGTGGTCGCGAAGCGGGGCAACTATTCGAAGGTGATCGTCGTTTTGATATTGTCGTGCGTCTTCCTGAAAATTTACGGACTGATATAAATATTTTAAAAAGACTGCCTATACCACTTAACCGTGTCCGTGAATCTGGGCAGATTCCAATGCCAAATTACGTACCGCTTAAAGAAGTCGCAGATGTAAGTATAAATTATGGGCCCAATCAGATTAGTCGTGAAAATGGAAAGAGAAGAGTCGTTGTTACTTCAAATGTACGTAATCGTGATTTAGGTGGCTTTGTTGAAGAAGTTCAAGAAACCGTGATTAATCAAGTCAAGATTCCAGCTGGCTATTGGGTTGATTATGGTGGTACTTTTGAACAATTAATCTCAGCACGCGAACGCTTGAGCATTGTTGTCCCGGTCGCACTTTTACTCATCTTTGGTTTGCTATTTATGGCCTTCGGGTCAGGAAAAATCGCGCTATTAATATTCACGGGCGTGCCTTTAGCGCTAACAGGCGGAGTAGCCGCGCTATGGTTGCGAGACATACCGCTTTCTATTTCAGCGGGTGTTGGATTTATCGCATTATCTGGCGTAGCTGTACTTAATGGTGTTGTGATGATTTCGTTTATTCGGAATTTACAGCAACAAGGTATTGCATTTGATGATGCGATTATCCAAGGGGCGCTCACACGATTACGACCGATACTAATGACTGCGTTAGTGGCCAGTCTTGGTTTTATTCCAATGGCATTAAATACAGGTGCAGGGGCAGAAGTACAGCGTCCACTAGCGACAGTCGTCATTGGTGGAATTATTTCATCAACGACGCTGACACTTTTATTGTTACCCGCAATGTACCGATTAGTGAGTCGTCGAGAGCGACTACGTGAAAATAGTAATTAGTATTTAAAGGTTGAATGAAATATCTATATACGTGTCTAAATATAAAAATGATCTATTTAATTCTTTTAATAATCACATAGGAGAATGTTATGAGTATATCCAAAAACCCTACATTGCGTTTAATTGCAACGCTTGTTGTAACACTAGCGATAGTAAGCTGCGGTTCAGTGCATACAACTAATGGCGATATTGTCGTAAAGAAAGAAGCTTCATCTTTAGCACGATTCTTAAATGTTACAGTGGACTCTGCGGAATCGGGGACTTCAATTAGCGGAACATTGGAACATAAAGGTGCAAGTAGAAAGAAAATACCTGGTCATGTCGATGTCGCCATATTTACGAAAGACGAAGAAGTCATTTACGAAGCAAGCGCGGAACTTGAACGAGTGACCCACCAACCAACGCAAGCTATCTTTAACGTAGTAATAGGCCAAGAAGTACCAAGTAACGGTATAGTATTAGTTAAGCATCATAAGAGCGAACTTCATAAGTAAGTGTATTTATAAGGCTCATGAGGAATTGTTAGCATGTGTGAAAATACTACATGCTTTTGCTTTGAGGAATTAGTTAGTTAACTGCATTGCATGGGGGCTAAGTGGGGTTGCATCATAATCACGTGTCATACGAACAAGGTGATTGGAGGTTAATTATATCTGTCGCTATTAATGTTGTGCTTACCATAGCGCAAGTTATCGGTGGAATTATTTCAGGTAGCTTATCTTTAGTTGCGGATGCACTGCATAATTTAAGTGATGCGGGTGCGTTATTATTAGCTTTAATTGCCCGAAAAATCGGCAGAAAATCTGCAGATTACGATAACACCTATGGATATGCGCGTGCAGAAGTGATAGGTGCGTTAATTAATTTAGTCACGTTGGTAATCATTGGCTTGTACTTGGTATATGAAGCCATTTGGCGATTGTTTCAACCGGAAATCATTACAGGCTGGATGGTCGTGATTGTAGCCTCTATTGCCTTAGTTATTGATGTAGCTACCGCAATGATGACATATGCCATGTCCAAGGAAAGTCTTAATGTAAAGGCAGCATTTTTACATAATATTTCTGATGCATTAGCATCAATTGGGGTGATAATTGCTGGTGTATTGATAATAAATTACGATCTATATATCGCAGATACTATTATCACACTTTTAATCGCAGGATATGTTTTATTTCAAGGTTTTAGTACGTTGCCTCGTGTTATTCGTATACTCATGCAAAGCACGCCGCCCGATATTTATATCGAAGATATCATCAGGGAAGTAGAAAAGATCGAACAGGTATCAAATATTCATCATGTGCATATCTGGGAGTTAGATGAGCATGATAGAGCACTAGAAGCACATGTGATTGTCGATACTTCTGATTTGATTTGTATGGACAAAATCAAAAACGAGATAAAGTCCATATTGCATAAAAATTTCCATATTGCCCATTCCACACTAGAATTCGAATTTGGTGCAGCGAGCGACGGAAATCTTTGTGACGACTTATCGGTAGTGCCGCCTCATTAATATATAGGTAAAAGCCATATGAGCTCCTGTAATTGTTCAGTAGAGATTGAATCAAAAGCACAAAGAAAAGTATTGCTTATTCTCCTTGCAATCAATGCGACCATGTTTGTTGTTGAATTGAGCATAGGGTTCATTGCTGAATCTACAGGATTAATTGCAGATTCACTCGATATGTTGGCGGATGCCACGGTATATGGAATAGGCATTTATGCAGTATGTAAAGCCAGTAGCACTAAAACCAACGCGGCGTATATCAGTGGAGTTTTTCAAATTTTGCTAAGTGTAGCAGTAGGGGTGGATATTGTACGACGCTTCTATTTAGGTAGCGATCCAGAATCATTATTAATGATATCAGTCGGAATCGTAGCGCTTATTGCAAATACCATTTGTTTAATGCTTATTTCTAAGCATAAAGATGGAGAAATACACATGCGGGCAAGTTGGATATTCTCGAAGAATGATGTGATTGCGAATGTTGGAGTCATTCTAGCAGGAATTCTGGTGTTAATACTTGACTCGCGATGGCCTGATTTATTGATCGGCACGATCATTGTTATCGTCGTATTTCGTGGCGGCTGGAGAATCATTAAATTGGCACGAAATGAATTACAGAAAAATTAATATTGCTGCGGCCGCTGTCAAAATAAAATTCGTTAAATTGTTTTATGTTAATTAATAACAGATCAACTATACGCACGTATAAATTATCAACTAGCTTTTTGGCGTCACTTTATTCACTTTAGAGATACGGATGGAGTATATATATTTTATATGGGTCAATTGTTGATCTTGTGATGTCTGTTAAAGCTCATTGTTTAATTGCTGAACTTCGTGATGACCGAGCTAATCTTACAATCAATAATTACTTGTCCGAATTGTGGTTATAAAAAAGAAAAGACCATGCCAACGGATGCGTGTCAATGGTATTTGTGGTGGTGAATCTTGTAAGACTTTATTGAAGTTATTACATGGCGATCGTTGCGTCTTTTGTTCGTATGGCACAATTAAATGCCCACCAATAAAGCTATATAGTTTGTGCTGTAATTATAATAATAAATGTTTGCCTACGAATCTTAAAGCAGTCATTCAGTTAATAGATTTTAAAACATCAGTTATAGAATTCGTATCAGATTAACAATACTTCGAGATTTCAATTTTCTGTCCTTCTTACTTAGCCTGTCATTTAGTATCATAGGAACATAATAGTCGATATTTTCCTTACTATATCCTAAATTAGTTTCCGATTATTATGTGGTCATTAATTTGAAATTATTCAGCTATAATCGTTTCGATGTCAAATACTTAATTAGAGCTATGATAGATAAAATTAGGGCCGCAATGACTAGTATCAAAACCAGTCCTGTTCCAGTTATCAATCCGAATTCCATACCATCCATCATACCAACTCTCCAAAGTTATTATTAATCTATCGAACAATTTAATCTATCGTGTTGTCTAAATAACCTCTACTTACTGTTATCTGAATTATTTTGCAGGTATTCAACAATTTGTTCGACTTGTTGAATATCCGGCGTAGACATATTGCGTACTGCAATATGTCCTAGCATTCGACCGACAACATTCGGCCACTCACTAGCAGTATGCTGCTTGGGCTCTGGTAATACATGGCATTGAGCGCAAGTTTGGGTAAAGACCTTGCCGTCAGCACTATCAAGATTTGAATATTTTGACCTGTTAATGGGTTGTTGTGCATTTGCCTGAAGGTAGTCAATTACTGTAGTTATTTCTTGTTGGTCTGGCGCATCAATTCCCATCATTCCGTCCATCATTTGCATGCGCATGTTCATGCGCCCCACGATGGAGGGCCACTCTTCGGCAGTATGCATGCCAGGTGCAGGGAGACCATGACATTGTGTACAGTTCTCGATTAATGCATGTGCGCCGGCCGATTCGGGTTTCGGCAACATGCTTGGTGAAACTCCATGTGGCATGTTTCCGCCACACATACCCTCCATCATTCCGCCACACATACCTTCCATATTGCCTCCGCACTTACCCATGGCAATTTTTTGTTCTGAGTTTGAGTGTTTGGAAATGGACTGCAGGAGAAACGGATTCTCGTCGGCTTGAAGGACCGCAAGGGAAGCTAAAGAGATAACGACTGCGCTAGCCACGGTACATATTTGTTTATTTGTTTTCATTGATATTTACTCCTAAGTGCCAACTCAATACGCTTGAGGATAGGTTTGAAACGACAAGCAAGTTGTATCATCAATAGCTAGGGTATTCCTTATTTTGGAAATGAAAAATTGTTGCACAATATATTCGCGGATCCAAAATTGGACAAAAGTATTAGAAGACGCCTTAAATAAACGAGGCGTCTTCATACCGTTTTGCACGTCACATTTTGACATATCACCAAGTCAGTGATTTATTGAGCTTGGATTGAAGTATCTGTGGGCAAGTTTGTTGTGCTACCAGTAGACTTTGCCGTTGCGGTAGTAACAGTTTGATGGCCATATGTTTCCATCCTGGATTTGCAATTACTCATCATACCGCTCATGTCTTTCATACCCATGCCGCCCATACTCATGCTGCCCATACCCATACCATCCTTCATAGGCATAGCGCTATGAGTAGAGTTGTCTGACATAGGTCCGGATTGCATACTGCCACCGTGTGCAAAAGCGGTTATGCTTGTGAGTAGTCCAACACTTAAAATGGCTGCAACGCCGATTAAAGATAGTTTATTTTTCATTATGAATCTCCTATTAGTTATTAATATGTAAAGTTATATGTACTGCTGTTGTAGCGTACTGAATACGCTGTTTTATTGCTTATCGCTAACAACATCCGCTTTAATTGAGCGCCCGGGTGTGCTAGTGATGATGCGTGCTCTTGTTTTCTAATCACTAAACCTACGTAGGTGGCGAATAAAATTAGGACGACCCGATACTTGTCTAGTAATTTCTGTAGTGTACGTCGTCAAAACCTTTTGGACAGTAGGCGGCCTGACCTAAGAGACACATTAGCTCATCTGGTTTAGTCGTTCATCGTAATGCATTTGTTTGCGCATAGCTAAAGTGTTCCGTTTGAT
>Ga0114916_1001367_pt1 | contig 13971 bp, 13 predicted proteins | sample MalvirAntarct_66_FD_83501 | JGI IMG/M metagenome (GOLD analysis project Ga0114916, IMG submission 83501) | Marine viral communities from the Global Malaspina Expedition - Malaspina viral metaG Antarct_66 | ecosystem: Environmental > Aquatic > Marine > Oceanic | place: West Anvers Island... | reverse complement strand
GCTATGTGAACTACGACCATCTCGGTGAGATCGCACGGATCAACTACGCGAACGGCAAACGCAACCCGAATGCGCAGACCCGCAATTGGCAATTCTCCGAGCAGAGCTTCAGGGAGGATGATGAAGCCAATCCGGTGATCGAGGGCCGTGTGCGCCGCAACGATTGCGGACAGGTGACCGATGGTGCCGCCGTGGTCTTCCTCGCCTCCGAGGCACGTGCGCGCGAATATGCAAAGGCCCGCGGCCTGAAACTGTCCGATCTGGCCAGGATCGACGGGTGGGGACATCGCACGGCACCAATGCTTCTGAGCGAGAAACTGCAGGAAAGCCGCAACAGCCGTTTTGTGCTTCCACAGGTTCACCAGGCCATCCGCGAGTGTTTCGACCGGGCCGGCATCGCTGATGCTTTCCAGCTCGACGCGATCGAGACCCATGACTGTTTTGCGATGACCGAGTATGCGGCCATCGACTGTTTCGGAATCACGGAGCCAGGCGAGGCCTGGAAGGCGGTGGAAGAGGGCGTGATTGCCGCTGATGGCAGACTGCCGATCAACCCTTCGGGGGGGCTGATCGGTCTCGGCCATCCGGTTGGCGCGACCGGTGTGCGCATGATGCTCGACGGATATCGTCAGGTGACGGGCCGCGCGGATGAGTGCCAGGTGGAGAACGCAAAACGGGTCGGCCTGCTCAACATTGGCGGCTCGACCACCACTATCGCTTCCTTTGTCGTCGGACGCGGCGAATGAACCGGCGCAGCGGAAGCCGTGACCGGAAGATAAAGACAGGCCCGGCCGTCCGCTTGGCTGTCTGCAAGGTCGCCCGAAGAACCCGGGCCGATGACGCATGACTGACCGAACCGCGGTGCAGCCAGGCGAATGCCACCGGAGGAAAGGCATTCGCGGCTGCAACGAGACTTAACAACCAGGGAGGAAACCATGTTGAACAGAACTATCACACACCTACTGGCAGGAGCCGTCGTGGCTCTTGGCGTGACCGCTGCGCAGGCAAAGGATCTTGCGTTTTCGGTATTCGTACCCGCCGCATCGCCCACCGTCTCCGCAGTCTACCAGCCGTGGATCGACTGGTTCAACGAAAAGGCTGCGCCTCATGACGTCTCGATCAAACTCTATGCCGGCGGTACGCTGGGCAGAAGCCCGCTGGCCCAGGCTCAGATGGTTGCCGACGGTGTAGCCGACATGGCGTTGACCGTTCCCTCCTACACGCCGGGGGTCTATCCGGACTTCGACATGTTCGAGCTGCCGGGCTTCATCGGCAACGTCAAGGAAGGTTCGCTTGCAGCGTTGGAACTTCACCAGGAAGGCAAGCTCAGCGGTTACGAGGACTACTATGTCGTCGCGATCTACACCTCGGACACCTACATGCTGCACTCGAAGCCCGAGATCAAATCTTTCGACGACATTGCCGGCAAGCGTTTTCGTGTTGCCGGACAGATCCAGACGGCTGTGGTCGAAGCTCTTGGCGGCGTTCCGCAAAATGCCTCCGCCGGGGAAATGGCGGAAGCGATCGACCGTGGTCTGCTTGACGGTGCGCTGACCGACGCTTCGGTTGCCCGGACCTTCCGGGTTTCGGATGTCGCGACGAACCATTACGCCGCCAAGCTGGGCGTGCTGGTCTTTACCATCGTCATGAATCGCGGCGTCTATGAGGACCTGCCGGCCGAGGTCAAGGATCTGCTGGCGCAAAGCGGCCAGATCGTCGCCGACAACCAGATCGCTTCCTATGGTCCCGCCGTTGCCCGCAACCTGGAACAATGGGAAGCGAGTGACGAACACACGGTGGTGCAACCCTCCGAAGAGGATCGCGCGCGCATCGATGAGGCTGTTGCACCGGTCATCGACCGTGTGGCCGCCGCTGCCACACCCGGCCTGCTGGAGGCGTTCAAAAGCAAGCTCGAGGAAATCCGCGCACGCTAAGGCGTTCAGAAGGGCCGAAGGCCGCTTTGCCTTCGGCCCTTGCGGTCAACCACAAGGGGCGAGATGATGAAGAAACTGGAACGGACCTTCATGCTGATGTCGCGCGCGGCGGCCACGCTTGGTGTGCTGTTTCTGCTGCTGGTCGCGGCAATGTCCGTCGCCGATATCGTGATAAGGGAAATCACCGGCCGTCCAATCCGCGGCGCTCACGATCTGGCCAGCCTGCTCACGATTATCATCATCGCTTCATCTTTTCCCGCGGGACTGCTCGAACGGCGCCAGATCAAGGTCACGGTCCTCGGCAGCTTTCTGCCCGAGAGCATCAACCGGGCAATGGAAGTGCTCGGCGCGGTCCTCACCGGTGCGATGTTCCTGTTCATTGCCTATTTCGTGACACTTCATGCGATGCGTGTGAGCGACAGCCATCAGGCCACCATGGTCCTCAACATGCCGATTGGTCCGTGGTGGTGGATTGCCAGCCTCTGTTTCTGGGCCTGCATTCCCGCACAGCTTTTCGTCATAATCGCCGAAATTCTCGGCCATCCCGCTTCCCAACATCAGGACTGAGTCATGGATCCCGCAACCATTGGCCTGCTCGGCATGGCCCTGATGCTTCTTCTCATCTTCATCCATGTGCCAATCGGTGTGGCCATGGGTGTTTCCGGCGTCCTCACGTTCGGACTGATCCGCGGCAGTTTCGGTCCCGCGCTGTCGCTGTTCGGGACCGAGACGGTGAGCAAGGTCGCCAGTCTCGAGCTCTCGGTCGTCCCGCTCTTTCTGCTGATGGGGGCCTTCGCCACCTTTGGCGGCCTTTCAGCGGATCTTTACCGGATTGCCTACGCCTTCATCGGCCATGTGCGCGGCGGGCTGGCCATTGCGACCATCGGCGGCTGTGCCGGTTTTGGTGCAATCTGCGGATCGTCGATCGCCACGGCAACCACGATGACCCGTGTTGCCCTGCCCGAGATGATGAACAGGAAATACTCGGAGCGCCTCGCAACGGGCTCCATCGCGGCGGGCGGTACACTGGGCATGCTGATCCCGCCTTCGATCATCCTGGTGCTCTATGGTGTCTTGACGGAGCAGTTCGTCAAGACACTGTTCGTGGCAGCGCTGATCCCAGCTGTGCTCGCGGTGGGCCTGCACATTGTCACGATCATGATTCTTGTCCGCCGCAACCCCGCACTGGCTCCCGAGGGGGATGTTCTGCCCTGGTCGGAAGGTTGGAAAGCGCTCAAGAACGGGTGGGCTGCGGTCATTCTCATGATCGTGGTCACCGGCGGTATCTATGCCGGCATCTTTTCGGTCAATGAATCCGCCGCCGTGGGCGCATTTCTTGCGTTCGTGATCGCCGTGGCGCGTCGCCGTCTTTCCTGGCGCGGCTTCTGGGCGGCCCTGCGCGATACGGCGGCAACCACCTCGATGATCTACCTTATGATCATCGGCGCCTCGATCTTCACCTATGCCGTGACACTTTCCGGATTGCCGGAAATCATCGTCAACGGTATCCGCGACACGGGACTGCCGGGCATCTGGGTGGTGATCCTGCTGATGGTCATGTACCTGATCCTGGGCGCGATCTTCGATACCATCTCATCGATGGTGATCACCATTCCCTTCGTCTTCCCCCTGATCCTGAGCTACGGATACGATCCGGTCTGGTGGGGTATCCTTACCGTCATGGTGATCGAGATCGGGATGATCACACCGCCCATCGGCATGAATGTCTTTGTGATGAAGGCCATGCTGCCCGATACGAAACTCGGCACGATCTACGCCGGCGTGGGTCCGTTCATCCTGGCGGATGTAATCCGGCTGGCCATCCTGATTGCATTCCCGGCACTGTCGTTGATGCTCGTCGATTTCTGGGACCTGCCACGGTAGCAGGGCCGAAAGCTGACCGCTGAGGGAAACTCCGGGCCTCTCCGATCTCCTTGTTTCCGTGTCAGTTGGAGCAAAGCGCCAGAGCCCAAAACCAATGCCGGCTCCGGCAGCAGGTTTTCCACCCGGCCCGTCAAGGCCGAAGCGGACACCTACATGCTGTGACGAAGGCGCATTTTCAGATGTTTGGGCTGCAGATAGGTGTCGAGACCTTCGGGCCCCAGTTCACGCCCGAAGCCCGACATCTTCCAGCCGCCGAACGGCGCCTGCAGATCACTGGTGTCGTTGACGTTCACGCCGACGGCGCCGAACTCCATCCGCTCCGCCAGTGACCAGACCCGATCGAGATCGCCACCGAAGATATAGGCGGCAAGGCCATACTCCAGGCTGTTGGCGATGGACAGCATCTCTCCGTCGCTCGCAAACGTCGCCATGCCCATCACCGGGCCGAAGGTTTCCTCGCTCATCGGCAGGCTGTCGAGCGGCGCATTTTCGATCACCGTCGGGCGATAGAACAAGCCGTCGTCAAAACCGCTGCCGGTGGCCCGACCACCGCCGGCAATGACGCGGCCGCCCTTCGTCACCGCGTCGGCAACATGCCGGTCCATCCGCGCGATCACAGCGGCGTTCTGGACAGGACCATAGCTGATCGCGGGATCGAGCCCGTCACCGATGACCGTGTCCTCAGTGAGCGAGGCAAGGATCTCGGCGAACTCCCTGGCAACAGGTGCCGCCACCAGAATGCGGTTCACGGTGATGCAGATCTGACCCATGTTGGAGAAGCCGCGCCTGTGGGCTGCGCGTGCGGCTTCTTCGAGATCGGCGTCCTCCATCACGACAAATGGAGCATGGCCGCCTAGCTCGAGGCAAAGCCGTTTCATGTTGCCCGCCGCGGCACGCATGATGGCCTGCCCCGCGGGGATCGACGCGGTGGCGGACAGCGCCCGGATGCGCGGATGCGATGACAGGGCTTCGCCAGCCACCGGGCCGAGGCCCGGAATATCGGCGATGGTGCCGGCCGGGAACCCGGCCTCGTGAAGACAATCCACCACCATGGAGATCGCAAGCGGCGTCTCATGCGGGGATTTGACGATGATCGGGCAACCGGCGGCCAGCGCCGGACCGATCTTCCAGCAGTAGAGATCGATGGGATAGTTCCATGGCACGATTGCCGCTACCACCCCGATCGGGTGATAGGTTACGAGGTTGCGGATATTGGGCGCCGAAGCCGGACGGATCGAACCGCCCACACGCACCGCCTCTTCGGCATAGTAGCGCATGACTTCACAACCGAAGAGGATTTCCTTGACGTTGTCGGAAACCGGCTTGCCCTGCTCTCTGGTGAGCAGGCGGGCCATATCGTCGACGCGCTCCTCGATCAATGTGGCGGCCTTGCGCAACATGTCCGCGCGGGTCCGCGCCGGCATCAGCGCAAAGGATGTCGCCACTGCCTCGGCGGCATCGACACAGCGGTCGACCACAGCCGCATCCGCCAGCAACGTGGTACCGACTGGTTGGCCATTGGCAGGGTTGACGATCTCGAAGCGGTCGAGACCGGTGGGGTATTCCCAACGGCCGTTGATGAAAAAACCGCGGTCCATCTCAGCGTGCCTTCAGCCGGCGCCACAGCTCGGCATAGTTCAGGTCGTTCTGGGCGTTGGCTGCGGCCTTCTCGGTGGTGTTGGGGCTGACCATGAGATAGGGGTCGCGGCCGGCTTCCGCGACCAGTTCGGCCGTGGTCGAGTTGATTGCATGGCCGATGGCAATGGCGATGGAAGTCGAGGTTGCGCCGGTCTTGCCCTTCACTCCTTCGATCCCGATCCCTGCATCGCCCAGCGGCACGTCGGTGTCGATCACCACGTCAGCGATTTCATAAAGCCGCTTGCCACTCGAATGACGCGACGGAACGCTGGAGGAATGCGGCATCGAGGTCACCCCGATCACCTTCATGCCCTTCTCTTTCGCAGCCACTGCGATGTCGAGCGTCACTGCATTGATGCCGGAATGGGAGAACATCAACATGGTGTCGCCGGGATCGGTCTGATGGCTGTCAAAGATCGCCTTGCCGTAGCCTTCCTGTGCATGGATGAAGCGGTATTGGCGGGCGCCGGCGTCGCCCAGAACCCGATGGAAGGAAATCATCGAGCTTTCGACGATGGGGCGAAACCCGGTGACCGTGCCGGTGCGCGGATACATTTCCATGGCGGCAAAGGATCCGTGTCCGGTTCCGAAGGTGAACACCAGCTTGTCGTCGAGGATCGACTGCGCGCAGGCGCGTGCGGCTTCTTCGATTGCTTCCGTCTGGGTGTTCATCACCTGGCTCAGACGATCGACGACCGTCTGCAGATAGCGCTTGGGCATATCGCTCATTGCTCTTGTCCTTTTGTCTGTTCAGCCCGTGATCGCGTCCAGCGCGATCCGGAAAAGTTGGTTCTCGCCGCTATCCAGCGCCTCTGCGCCAAGCTTTTCCTGGCTCAATGCATCAACGGTGCCGTAACACATGGTGGCGACGGCGAGGCCGAGGTCCTGGCCAGCGGCAAGCAGTGCAGAAGTCTCCATATCGAGCGCCATCACACCACGCGCGTTCATGTCCTTGCGCATGGCGTCCGCGCGGGATGAGCCCTTGGCGTCGATCCCGAACATGTCGCGATAGAATGCGTCATAGGTGGCATAGAGGCCGCGGTGCGAGGTCTCGCCTGCAGCGGAGGAGGCTTCTGCGAGGGCCGTCACGAGGGCTGCGTCAGCTGACACCTGCGCGCCTGTCGGCACACCATATGCCGGTGATGTTCCATCAAAGCCTATGGCGGAGTCGGAGATCAGAAACTCGCCCCCGGTTGCAGGCGGAAAGTACATCGCTGTGCCGATGCGGACGAAGCGCCTGATGCCGAGATCGGCGAATTCGTGCAGCACGATGGTCGCAATCGGCGCCCCCATGCCGAAGGCGACAATGCTGACTTTCTTGCCGTTCCACATGCCTGTGACGGTCTTCAGGCCCCTCTTGACCGGCAGGAACACCGGCTCGGCCAGAAGCGCGCCAATCCGCTCGACACGGTCGGGATCGCCGACCAGGATTGCGCTGTCTCCCAACTCTTCGGCGCTGTGTCCCGAGTACCAGGCTCGTTTCATGATGAGCGTCTCCCTATTCGGTCCGCAAGAAGTGCGGCCGCTGCTTTTATTCCTGCGCCGGCGGCCTCCACCGGGTCAGCGCCGGACATTTCCGCAGCGATGTATCCGCCGGCAAAGCTGTCGCCCGCACCGGTGGTGTCGGCGATATCAATCGGCAGCACGAGCAGCTCCTGAGCTTGCCCCGCAGCAGTGACGACAACGCGATCGCTGCCGCGTGTTTCGACCAGCACGGCAGCCGTCTCGCCGATCAGCGGACGTTCAGACGCCGAATGGAAAATCACGTCCGCCCGTGCGGCCAGTTTTCCGCGAAGCTCCGGCGGGAACGCGTCCGGGTCGTTCTTCACTGCCCAGTAGAGACGCGCATCTGCCGGACAGAGTGCGACGATCTCGTCCATCAGATGGTGCGGGCCGACGGCCACGCAGAGATGGGTTGCCGATGCGATGAGGTGCTTCTGCGCCTGGTTGAGGGTTTCGGCCCGGCCCAGCGCCGGATCGTAAAGGCACATGCAGGATCCGTCCGACTGGTAGACCAGGAGCGCGGTGGGCGAGCGCAGGCTGTCAACCACGCCGATGCCTTCCGTGCCGATCCCCTGTGCGGCAAGCCTGGCGACAAAGCCTTCGCCCTCATCCCCCTTGCCGACCCACATGACCGGGGTGGCCTGCTGACCGGCACGAACAGCCGCGCCAGATATGTAAGTCGGGCAACCGCCGGCGCGCGGCCAAGCCTCAGGGTCACGCGCGGCGATCAGCGTGGTTCTATCTCCCACAGCCTGACCGTCGAGCCCGACCGCAAAATCGAGACTGGCATAACCGGTGACGACCAATCGGCTCATGCGAGCAGATCCTTTCCGGTTTCAAGGTCCACCACCTTGCCGATGTAGCGATCGATATCCTCGAGCGACGCTTCGCCGAGGTTGGGCCGGTTGGTGTTTACCGCCGGACCGACAACATTGACCGCAAAACCGTTGGCGAAAGCATCGGTTGCCGTTGCCCGGACGCAGACATTGGTCTTGACCCCGCAGATCACCACACGCTCGACGCCCTGTTCATTGAGAAACAGGGCCAGTTCGGTCGCGAAGAATGCTGAATAGCGCCGTTTCGTGATCAGGATTTCCCTGGCGCGACCCTGCGGCCCGAAGCCCTCGAAGAACTCGGCATTGAACCCTCCGTTTATGCAGTGCACCGGGAGACGCGGCTGCTCGAAATCGGCAAAGCCCTCGCGGTGCCGGTCGCACACGTGGACGAAGATTGCGCTGCCTTCTTCCGCTGCGCGGATCAACGCGCGGACGGGCTCGATCACCTCCGGCGCGGCCGGATAAAAGTTTTCGCCATCGGGATGCAGAAACGAATTCTGCATATCCACCACGATCAGTGCGGTCTTTGTCATTGTGTTCTCCTCAGGCTGCGCATCTGGGAGACGACCAGAGCGACAAGCACCATAAGATAGGGGAGCGCGCCGATCAGCCGGGGCGGAAGCCCCACGGTCTGCATGCGGATCTGCGCGGCATCGAGCAGTCCGAACAACAGACAGGCGGCAGCTGTCTGCCAAGGCCGGTCACGTCCAAAGTAAAATGCTGCGAGGGCGATAAAGCCGCGTCCTGCAGTCAGGCCCTCGTTGAAGATGCCGATGGATGCAAGTGCGAGCTGCGCGCCGGCGAGGCCGGCAAAGAAGCCGGCAAAGGCAGTCGAGGCTTCCTGCAGCAGTTTGGGTTTCAGTCCGACCGAGCGCATGACCGGCGCCGCGTTCCCGGTTGCGCGGATCCACAGGCCAAAACGCGTCGCACCGAGCAGGAACGGAAGAACCGCAATCGCCACAACGGCAAGGATAGTGAGCGGATCGAGATGTACCAACAACTGGCCTACCACCGGAACGCTCTCGATGGACTGCGGAAACACGTGCGGCAACAGTGCCACGTCCGGCAGGCGCAAGGTGCCCGACGATCCGTAGGCATAGCTCATCAGAAACCCGATGGCGCCGGCTGCAAGAACGTTGAGCCCGAGCCCTGCCGTGATCATGTTGGCGCCCAGCCGGGTGATGGTCAGCGAGAAGCCATAACCGATCACCATGCTCACCAGCGCTGCAGCAAAGGTGGCGACAAGCCAGCTGCCGGTGGCAGCCGAGATAACGATCGCGACAAAGGCTCCGACCAGCATCTTGCCTTCGAGCGCAATGTTGACGATGCCGGCCTGCCGGTTCACCAGGCCGCCGATGGCGGCGAGAAGAATGGGGGTTGTAAGGACCACGCCGGAGGCAAGAATCTGTTCGATCATGCTTTCATCCTCCGGCGGATGCTGATGCGGCCCAGCTCAATCACAGCGAAGATCATGACAATGCCCTGGATGATGTTCACCAGATCAAGCGGGATATCGGAAAACAGCTGGATCGTGGTTCCCGCCGAGGCGAGTGCCCCAAACAGAATTGCGCCGATCAGCATGCCCAGCGGCGAGTTGTGGGCCAGCAGCGCGACTGCCATGCCGGTGAACCCGTAGCCGGCGGAGAAACCGTCGGTGAAGCGATGCAACTGACCAAGCCCGTGCGCGGCGCCGCCCAGTCCGCCAACAATGCCAGATAGTACCATTGCAAGGATGATCGTGCGCTGGACCGAGACACCGACAACCCGCGAGAACCGGCGGTTCAATCCGACCCAGGCTCCTTCAAGCCCGGCAGGAGTGCGGCGGGTCCAGAAGGCATAGGCAACAAGAACGGCGAGCGCCAACAGGAAGCCGCTGTGAAGCGTGGCCGGAGGCATCAAACGTGACAATTCGGCCGCCTCGTGAATCGGAGGAGTGACGTTGTTGCCGGACTGGCGCGAAAGGAAGGGACCGTTGACAAGGTACCCCGTGATCGCAACGGCAATGAAATTGAGCATGAGGGTGGACACGACCTCGTCGACTTCCAGCCTTGCCAGCAACCACCCTGGAATGAACAGCCATGCGGCGCCAAACAGCGCACCGACCGCCAGGCAGATCGGAACCAATGACCATCCAAGCTCTGCGGGCAGGCTGAAACCCCCAACAACGGCTGCGAGACCTCCAATGAGAAATGCGCCGTCGACACCGACATTGAACACCCCGGCCCGGAAGCAGATCGCAGTGCCGACGGCGGTGAACAGAAGCGGCGTTGCGGCCGATAGCGTCGAAGCCAGACGCCGCGGCGATCCAAAGCCCTCGGTCAGCATCAGGGAGAACGTGTCCAGCGGGTTTTCCCCGATGGCCAGCAACACAAACGCGCTGACCAACAGCGCGATCAGCAGTGGAACGGCAAAGCCCAGTCCGCGGTCAAGCCAGTTGCTCACGCACGCACCCCTTCCATGACCATGAGGCGTCCGATCTCACGCCTGTCAGCATCCGCGTCCAGCACCCCGACAATCCGGCCCTGCGCCATCACCAGGATGCGGTCGGACAGCATCTGCAGTTCATCCAGTTCCTCTGACACAAGCAACACCGCGCCGCCGGCGTCGCGGAAATCGCGCAGGATGCCGTGGATCGCTGCGATGCCGTTGAGGTCCACCCCCCGGGTGGGTTGGGAGACCAGAAGCAATTGCGGTGATCCAGCGGTCTCGCGGGCAAAGACGACGCGTTGCTGGTTGCCCCCCGACAGGCTGGCAACCGGATCACGCAGCGCGCCATATTTCACGGAAAGCCTATTCAAGCGTTCCAGCGCAACGCGTTTCATGGCGCCCCGGTCAACCCACAACCCGTTCGATATGGGGCTTGCCCGGTGTGACCCGGCAATGGTGTTTTCTTCGATCGAGGCATCGATTGCGAGCCCCTCATGCCGGCGGTCGGGGCTGATGTACCCAATCCCTGCCGCGCGGCGGCGCTCCGCGTCGAGACCGCCAAGGTCAATGCCTGCCAGCTCGACACGGCCCGAGGCCTGCCTCAGACCGGACAGCGCTTCCATCAATTCAACCTGGCCATTTCCGGCAACACCGGCAAGTCCGACGATTTCGCCCGAATGCACGGCAAAAGAGATGTCATGAAGCGGATGGGATTTCTCGACAGCCTCGGCCGACAGCCCCGCAACATCGAGAACCACCGGGCCGGGCGTTCCTCGCCTGATCTCGCCTCCGACCGGATTGGAACCATCGACGATATGGGAGGCAATCTCTTCTCCGCTTGTCTCCGCAACCGCTGCGCTGAACGCAATCTTGCCTTGCCGGATGACCGTCACCCGGTCGGCAAGCGCCATGACCTCGCCGATCTTGTGACTGATGAACAGGATTGCCGTTCCGTCCTCACGAATTCGCCGGACCAGGTCAAAGAGCTCGTTGACCTGCTGCGGCGCCAGCACAGCGGTAGGCTCGTCAAGGATCAGGATCCTGGTTCCGCGACGCAGCAGCCGGATGATTTCGACGAATTGTTGAATGTGAACCGGGGCCGCGCCCGCGCGCCGATGCCAGTCGACCTCGATGCCGATGCGTTCGGCAAGTCCCCTGCCCTGCGCCTCGGCGGATTGCCAGTCAATCAGTGCAAAGGCGCCGCGACCCCATCGCAACGGCTCGTCGCCGAGAACCAGGTTCTCCAGCAGGCTCAAATCGGGGGCGAGCATGAATTCCTGGTGAACCATGCCGATGCCTTCAGCCAATGCATCTGCCGGACCGGCAAAGCTCACGTCGCGGTCCATCACTGTCACATGCCCGCTGTCGGGGCGCTCGATACCCTGAAGCACGCGCATGAGCGTCGACTTTCCAGCACCGTTTTCCCCAACGACGGCATGGATCTCGCCCGGCCCCACCGACAGTGAAATACCCTGGTTTGCCAGTACCGATCCGTAGCTCTTGCGGATTTCGGTGGCGCCGAGCGCAATCCTGGACATGAAAAACTCACAGCAATTCAATTCTTGTGCGGCGGGCCGGAAACGGCCCACCGCGTTTTGCAGATGATCAAACCGGGGAAGCCAGATTCTAGTTGTAGAAGTCCGGGTAACCTTGTGAGGACACGTCCCAAACTTCTATGTCACCTGCAATGATGCCCGCCTTGGCAGCTTCAACAGCTTCAAGGTATTCGGCCGGGATGATATCCTTGGTGAACTCCATATCCGTCAGGCCAACGCCGTTTTCCGGCAGACCAAACTTCAGGGTCTCGCCGCCGGGGAACTTGTCGGCCGCATAAGCCTTGATCAGCTCCTCGGTGGCGACATCCACACGCTTGACCATCGATGTGAGAACGTGCCCTGGCGCCAGACCGTCCTGATTGGTGTCGACGCCGATGGCGTAGTGACCGGAGGCCTCAGCCGCGGCGATGACGCCCAGCCCGGTGCCGCCTGCAACATGATAGACGATATCGGCGCCGCCTTCGAACATGGCATTGGCCATCTGCTCACCCTTGGTCGGATCACCAAAGCTTTCGGCATAGCCAACCTTGACCTCGATATCGGGATTGACGGATTTCGCACCTTGAATGAAGCCGACCACGAACTTGTCGATACCGGGGCTCTTGACGGCCGGGATGACGCCCAGGATCGGTTCGGGATTGATGCCCTCAACGCCTTCCGTGGTGGTCATCTTTGCGGCCAGAACGCCGGCAAGATAGGAGCCCTGATGCTCGCCAAACAGAACCGATGCGATGTTGTCGCCGGCCCGGACCTGGTTGAAGATGGCCCAGGACGTATCGGGATAATCGGGGGCCAACCCTTCCATCGGCTCACCGTGCGCATATTCAAGGCTCAAGACGAGGCCGAAGTTCGAATCCGCCGCGCGGCGCATGATTTCCTCGCCCTGCGCCACCACGTCATTGGATTCGATCGCCCGGCCTTCGAGCCCGGTTTCGGCAATACCGGCTTCAAAGCCGGCATTGGCGGTGTCATTCCATGAGCCGTCGCCCAGCCCGCCCTGCGCCACGATCATCGCAACCGGCGCATCGGCGGCAAAACCCGGAACAGCAAGGAGGGAAAGCGCAACCCCTGCCAGAAGCTTCTTGAACATCATTTCAGTTCTCCTTTTGGTCTTTGTTGTTTGAGTTGTCGGTCACAACACGAAGCCGGTGCGGCACCTCGTGAGCCGTACCCCGCACCAGTTCCAGATCGTAGGTGTAGTAATCAGCCTGATAGACGGCCTCGGCAGCCTCAATCAGCTGTCCCTGGTGGTCGTAACTCTGCCGGATCACCACCATCAGTGCCGAAGGGCACGGGATGTTGAGCATCTCGGCTTCATCTGCCGTCGCAAGCCGCGCAGAGACATGTTCCGAACCGCGGCCAATCGCGATCCCGGCATCCTCAAAAGCGGCATAAAGCGACGCGTCGCCCTTGAGCAGTTGACCGAGCCTTTCGGCCGACAGCTGCTCAAGGATCCGCTCGGGAATGAAAGAGCGATGGATTGATGCCGCCACCCTGTCCACGAAGCGCAGACGGGTAAGCAGCATGGATGGCTCGTGCGACCCGTAAGCCCGAGCCTCTTCCTTGTTGGCACGCCCGTAGGACAGCACCTTCTGTGAACTTGTCCGGCCCTGTTCGGAAACCGTCTCCGTAAACGACATCAGGCGCGAAGACCGCCGGTGCAGCGCCGGAAGCGCCACGAAACTGCCGGCCCCCTGGCGCTTGAGCACGATGCCTTCGGCAACAAGCGTATCAATTGCCTTGACCACAGTGCCGCGGCTCATTCCGAACCGCTTGGCCAGCTCCGCTTCGGTCGGCAATTGCCCGCCCGGCGGGTATTCTCCGGCGACGATGGCCTCTCGAAGGGCCTCGGCGAGGATCCGGTAACGGGGATTGGAAACAGGTTGCTCTTTGGTTGCCATGCCCCAACTATCGACATGAAAATTTGATTAGTCAAGTTGCCAAATTTACATATTTGACTGTGCGTTATGCTCCTGACTGTCGCGCCGCTTCGCAACTCAACATCGAAGGAAGCGTCAAAACTCCGGTTTTTTGTGCTGAACAAGTGAAGGAGGAGATGGAACCCGTTGCGGCGCCTGGACCAAGGCATTGGCTCACGATCTTGGTCTCGGCTCCCTAAAGCAGCCAACCGATGGAGTGACACCGGTCTTTCAGGAGACACTGGCGACGTGGCTGCGTGGATGCATGAACACG
>Ga0114916_1001363_pt1 | contig 13990 bp, 11 predicted proteins | sample MalvirAntarct_66_FD_83501 | JGI IMG/M metagenome (GOLD analysis project Ga0114916, IMG submission 83501) | Marine viral communities from the Global Malaspina Expedition - Malaspina viral metaG Antarct_66 | ecosystem: Environmental > Aquatic > Marine > Oceanic | place: West Anvers Island... | reverse complement strand
GGTGTGAAGTCCATAAAGATTATTAATCAAATAATTAGCAGGGTAAAAACACAACCACTAAATTTGAAAGGAAAAGTCTTAACTGCAAACTTATGGATTTCTTTCAATGGACAAATTATGCAATCATTGATAGAACTAGGATTGGTCATTTTTTTTAAATAGGGAAAAAAGCAATTTTAGGCTTATGAAGATGTTGATGCAATAAATCAGAAACTTCGCAACGGCAAAATATCAATTAATGTTAATAATGCTTACTCTATAACTTTAAATGCTTGGTAACATAAAAATACTATCCTTAAATTAAAAAGAAGATTAATTGAATTTATCCAAATAATCGATTCCATCTCCTCAGTCTCCTCCTTCAGATAGAAATCTTTCAGACAATGTTGTATAGTAGAAAGCCTGATAGGTTACAAGAGCTTGGGTATCAAGGACAATCCTGTATCGTTTTTCCTTGCGAAGTCTGCAAAAGAATGTTTTGCCATGTGCATATTTACCCGTTTTTTTATATCTACCTTTTCACAAACAATTCGCAAAGATCTAAGAGTGGCATTGTTAGCAATGTATAAATGATGTTCAATATCTTCTTAACTTCTATTGTCCATACCGTAAAGAGAAAGACATATAAAGCATCCTTTCCCAGTTTTTTTTTACAATTGAGATGGCTTTAGGAACTAGGGTAGAGTTCTTTTGGCACCAGTTCTTGACCTAGACTTATGCATTGTATAAATTATTTCATTATTTACAATATTTTTCCAACGTAGTCTACAAATTTTTAAAAACCTCATGCCCGCAGTGTAGAATGAAAATAAAAACATGTCTCGAGCTTTGATTATTCCTCCATGGTGTGATACACGTTCTGAACATCATCATCTTCCTCTAATTTTTCTAATAGTTTCTCAACATCTTCAGCTTCTTCTGGTGTCAATTTTTTGGTGACTTGTGGAATGCGTTCAAAACCTGAAGATAAAATTTCAATCTTTCTATGTTCCAATTCCGATTGGATGGCTCCAAAACTTTCAAACGGTGCATAAATTAAAATCCCGTCATCATCCTTAAAAACTTCCTCAGCTCCAAAATCAATGAATTCCAATTCTAATTCTTCCGGATCTAAACCTTCTGCATCAATCCTGAAGTTACAGGTATGGTCAAACATAAAGACCACAGACCCTGAAGTGCCTAAACTGCCATCACATTTATTAAAATAACTGCGGACGTTTGCTACGGTCCTTGTATTATTATCGGTTGCGGTTTCTACCAATATGGCAATACCATGAGGTGCATACCCTTCAAAAAGAACTTCTTTAAAATCGCCCAAACTCTTATCAGAGGCACGCTTAATGGCACGTTCCACATTATCCTTGGGCATGTTAACGGCCTTTGCGTTTTGAATCACCGCTCTCAATCTTGCATTAGATTCAGGCTCGGGTCCTCCATCTTTTACTGCCATTACAATGTCTTTACCAATACGCGTAAAGGCTTTGCTCATTGCTGACCAGCGTTTCATTTTACGTGCTTTACGAAATTCAAAAGCTCTTCCCATTTTAAGTTTTAAGTTTAAAAGTTTAAAATTCTGAGTCTGAGATGCATTTCTCAAACGTCACTCGTTACAATTCAGCGATCAGTGCTATGTTCGCAAATTCGTAACAAATTTAAAAAAATACAGTTATGAGTCGGTAATTGTCAGCGCAAAATTAATTTTTTGGTACTCATTTTTTTAATGACTATCATCTGCTTTTCGATCTTAGACGATATTGAAACAGAAACAGCCTTCGGAAAGGCTGTTAACGTAATTGAAATCTTTTAGGTTCAGTAATTCTAAACTGCTTTAAGATCCTGCATATGCTGTAATCTACTTAATCTTGCACTTCTACAATGGCTTCAATAGCTTCAGCGAGTTTAAAATCTTTTTCTGTCACGCCTTTTGCACTGTGCGTCGTCAATGAAATGGTAAGCATATTGTAGACATTTTTCCAATCCGGATGGTGATTTTGCGCTTCACACTCAAAGGCAATTCTACTCATCGCACTAAAGCAATCCTTAAAATTATCAAATTCAAATTCGGCGTGAAGTGCGTTGTCGTAAAATTCCCAGTCAGGAAAATGTAATAATTTTTTTTCTATGGTTTCTTCAGATAATGGAGACATATTTTAGAGTTTTAAGTTTCTTAAAATTATAAATTAAAATTGACAAATTCTAAGACTACGGATTATAATTCATGTAATTGTCCAATTCTGCCAGCAGTTCTGTGCTGCTTAGTTGAAGATGCGTCGGTAAGGCATTTAATTTAGGCATTACGGCAAGATAACGGTCCTCATTAGTGGTATACACTTGCATAAAATTGACCGTTTCTGAGGTGATTAAAGACACCATTTCCATGATAAAATCGTCATGATGTACCAAATCTGAACTTCCCAAATGAAACACGCCATACTTATTTCTGTTAATGATGTAATGCATCTGCTGGGTCAGCTTATAGTCCGTAGTGACGTTCATAATCAAATTCGGAAAGACTTCAATAGCGGTTTTGTCAGCAATATGCTGCTTTATTTCCTTAACTCGAGGCGATTGTGTGCCGAAGATCATAGGTAGTCTTACAATCACCACTTTTTTCTTGGGCAATCGCATCAGCATGTTTTCAATTTTGATTTTGAAATGGCCATAAACACTTCCGCTTAAAGTTTTATCATCCTCATAGCTTGGGTATTTGCTATAGGCATCAAAGACATTTGCCGAAGATAAAAAGATGATTTTACAGTCCTGTGCCATCACATATTCCGCCATATGCCGATGCGCGATTACTTGCGCATGAAAATCGCCACGTAAACAAGATATAATAATAGAGGGTTTGACCGCTTCTAAAATTTCAAAGATATCATCTTCTTCCACCCGGTATTGAAAAAAGTGGTTGTTAGTCTCAAATGCAGGATTTATTAAATGATACGTGCCAAAAGTTTTAAAATACGAACACAACTCTTTATACAGGGCATTGCCTATAAAACCACTGGCTCCCAAGATGAGGATACGATGTTTGTTGTCCGGGGTTTTCATAAATTTGGGGCACTTTCTTTAAAATATAGATAGCTTGGTCATAGAGGTAAACTGCTCTAAAGCTTTCATTCCTAACATGGAATTCCCTTGTGGATTCAGACCGGGCGACCATACTGAAATCGTAAAATGATTAGGCAGAAGCGCCACAATGCCACCACCAACACCACTTTTACCTGGTAATCCTACTTCAAATGCAAATTCTCCAGCTTCGTCATAAAATCCGCAAGTGAGCATGATGGCATTGATCCGTTTAGCCTGACTTTCAGAAATTAATTTATTCTGTTGACAGCAATTTCCGTGGTTCGCAAACATAAAGAATGCTTTAGTGAGTTGTTCACAGGTCATTTCGATAGCACACTGATGGAAGTAAAAATCCAGCACATCATCCACATCGTTTTTTAAATTGCCATAGGCTTTTAATAAATTTGCCGCAGCATAATTATTATAGCCGGTCAGCCGCTCTGAATTGGCGACAGCTTCGTTAAAATTGATGGTAGGATCATCAACCACTGAGCGTACATATTTTAAAAAGTCTTCTTTCGGATTATCCAATAGTGATACCAAAATGTCAGCAATAACTAAAGCGCCAGCGTTAATTAATGGATTTCTAGGAATGCCATTTTCCAATTCTAAAAGTGATAGATGGTTAAACGGATTTCCTGAAGGCTCCACATCAACACGTTGCCACAAGTTTTCTGGATACATGGGTAAGACCATGGCGAGTGTAAGAACTTTTGAAATACTTTGAATGGACAATTTCTTATTCCAATCGCCAGTGGCAAAAGTCTCACCCGTCATCAATCTTAAATGAATCCCGAAGTTATTGGCATCTATGTCTGCCAACTCCGGAATGTAAGACGCGACAACGCCTCTTGCAACCTCGTCCTTTAAATCCTGATGTATGGTATTGATGACATTTTGGTAGTCAATCATGTATTATGCTTTATAAAATGGCGTCTTTACCACTGTGGCTGGAACGGCATTTTTACGAATTTGAATATTTATTTTACTACCTGCATCGGCAAAAATAGCTGGTACATACCCTAAGCCAATCCCTTTGTTTAAGGATGGCGACATGGTACCAGAAGTAACCACTCCAATTTTGTTGCCATTACCGTCTACAATATCGTAACCATGACGTGGAATCCCTCGATCATCTAACTCAAAACCGACCAATTTTTGTTTTGGACCATGTTCTTTTTCAGATTTTAAAGCCTCGCTATTGATGAAGTCTTTGGAGAATTTTGTAACCCAGCCTAAACCAGCAGCAATAGGAGACGTGTTCTCATCAATGTCATTGCCGTATAAGCAATAGCCCATTTCTAAACGCAAGGTATCACGTGCCGCTAAACCAATTGGTTTGATGCCGTAAGAGGCGCCTGCTTCAAATACCTTGTCCCAAATTTGTTTCACTTCTGAATTTTTGCAGTAAATTTCAAATCCGCCGCTCCCCGTATAACCGGTAGCAGAAATGATCACGTGTTCAATGCCCGCAAAATCGCCCACCACAAAATTGTAGAATTTTATTTCTGAAAGGTCATGGCTTGTTAAGCTTTGCATGGCTTCAACTGCTTTTGGCCCTTGAATAGCTAACAAAGAATACTCTGGAGAAAGATCTCTCATGGTAGCACCTACATCGTTTTTAGAGCTGATCCAATTCCAATCTTTTTCAATATTTCCCGCATTAACCACTAATAGATAAGATTCCTCTTTCATTTTATAGATGATCAAATCATCAACAATACCGCCGTTTTCATTTGGTAAATAGCTGTATTGTGCCTTCCCGATAGACAATTTGGACGCATCATTGCTACATACTTTTTGGATCAACTCCAAAGCATGTGGGCCTTCAATTAAAAACTCACCCATGTGCGATACATCAAAGACACCAACCCCTTTTCTGACCGTTTTATGTTCGGCGCTGACACCTTCGTATTGCACTGGCATATTGAATCCGGCATAAGGGACTAATTTTGCTCCTAGAGCTTCGTGAGTAGCTGTTAATGCTGTACTTTTCATAAGATATGTGTTAGAATTCTGCACTGCAGAAGTTGTTTTGTTTGGGTTGATTAAAATGCACAGTTGCGAAACGTGCAGCACAAAAGTATCGAAAATTATCTGTTTTAAAAATGATTGATGTCGATTATAATTTCTAAAAAGGTAGGCTTAAAAGTGAGGTGAAGCCGCAATTTAGATTTGGGATAACCGCCTTAATAACTGATAAACTTAAGTTAAAGACCTGGTTAGAATTGTTATTGAAGAAAATAACGTTAGATTATAGTTATGGAAAATGTATTAGTAGCCGGTGCAAATGGCACCACTGGAAAACAAATTGTAAAATTATTGTCAGAAACTCAGTATTTTAAACCTATCGCCATGGTACGATCGGAAGATCAGAAGGCCCAATTTGAAAAAGATGGGGTTCAAACCGTTTTAGGCGATCTGGAAAAAAACGTGTCCCATGCCGTTAAGAATATTGATAAAGTGATTTTTGCTGCCGGATCAGGTGGAAAAAATGTGATTGGCGTAGATCAAGATGGTGCGAAACGCTTGATTGATGCTTCAAAAAATGCGAACATCAAAAAATTCGTAATGTTGAGTTCGATGGGTGCAGATGCTCCTGAGAAGGCTGATCAATTAGTTGACTATTTAAAAGCAAAGCATAATGCTGATGAACATTTAAAAAACAGTGGCCTTAATTATGCTATTGTAAGACCAGGAAGTCTTACCAATGACACGCCTACAGACCATATTCAATTGCAGACAAAATTATCCCAACAAGGTGATATTAGCAGGGGAGATGTTGCACAAACATTAGTGCAGGCTCTCCATGATGATACTGCCAATAAGGTGTCGTTTGAGATTTTAAAAGGAGATACGTTGATTGGAAAAGCATTAGAAAACATATAAATTCAGTAATTAAATTACTGTAATTATAAAAAAGAGGCCCAGGCCTCTTTTTTTTATGTCATGGTGCCCAATAGCACCGATTTTAGATCTTGATAATCGGAGATAGCAATCGATACTTTCTCCTGATCCATTACTGCTTTAATTTGTGAGGGTAATTCTATGTCTTTTGTTATGACGGAGGCCACTACATCTAAAAACTTTGTGGGGTGAGCGGTTTCTAAAAACACGCAATGCGCATTTTGATGCTCTTCGAGATAGGCTTTACACCCCAAAAATCCCACGGCACCGTGCGGATCAGCAACGTAATTATAGGTTTCGTAAAGTTCTTTTAAAGCCTTTCGAGTATGATCATCAGAAAAACTATAGGACGATAGGTTTGATTTTAAAGTCTCAAAATCATTTTTGTAGATTTCCTGAATGCGGATAAAATTACTCGGATTACCAACATCCATGGCATTGCTGATGGTTTGCACAGAAGGTTTTGGTTGGTATAATTCAGAATTGAGATATTCAGTAACCACATTGTTTTCATTATTGGACGCTATAAAATGCTGAATTGGCAAACCCAATTGCTGTGCCATCATCCCAGCGCAAACGTTTCCGAAATTGCCACTAGGCACTGAAAACACGATGTTTTTATGGGTTTTATGAAGTTGTTTGTAAGCAAAAAAGAAATAAAACATTTGAGGCAACCAACGCGCAACATTGATTGAGTTTGCAGAGGTCAGCTGCATTTTAGAGGTTAATTCTTCGTCTAAAAACGCTCGTTTTACCATGTCTTGACAATCGTCAAAAACACCATCAACCTCTAAGGCCGTAATGTTTTGTTTTAAAGTGGTCAGCTGTTTTTCTTGAATGTCACTCACTTTTCCACTTGGGTATAAAATGACCACATTAACACCTTTAACGCCCAAAAACCCATGGGCCACGGCACCGCCGGTATCGCCTGAAGTGGCAACCAACACGGTTATTTCTTTAGTATTATTTTGGTTAAAATATCCTAAACATCGGGCCATGAATCTTGCCCCCACATCTTTAAAGGCCATTGTCGGGCCATGAAAAAGTTCTAATGTAGAAACATTGTCATTAATTGCCACTACAGGAAATTCAAATGATAGAGTTTCTGCAATAATAGTTTTCAAGACATCTTTAGGAATATCTGGACTTACAAATTGCTTGATGGCTTCAAAAGCAATCTCCTCATAAGATAGAGAATCTATATTATCGAAAAATGAAGTGGGTAAGGGACTAATGCTTTCAGGAAAGTAAAGTCCTCTATCAGGAGCGATCCCTTTGATAACGGCTTCTTTGAAAGAAGTGTTTGGAGCTGTTTTGTTTAGGCTGTAATAATTCATTTTATTATTTTTTGTCACGATTTCACTAATCTTTTTCAGAATTTCTTTGTGTAACTCTGTGAAATAACTTTATAATTTAAATTTCTCTAATTCCATCCGTATTGATCCGAGATACATAAGTTTCAAACGCAATGGCTGTATTAGAATACACATTCTGCATGGCTTTCTCAACCTTTTTAGCATTCTCAAGGCCTTTTGATAACGTATAGATTGAAGGTCCTGCACCAGAAATTCCGGCACCTAAGGCGCCATTGTTGAGCGCTGCAGATTTCACCTCTTTAAAATATGGAATCAATTGACTACGGTGTGGTTCTATAATGACGTCCTGTAAAGCTCTTTTCAACAGTTCATAATCGTTAGTATGTAAAGCATGAACAAGACTCCCCAGATTGGCCCATTGGGTAATCGCATCTTGCAAAGGAAAAGTTTTAGGCAGAATCGCTCTCGCATCTGCGGTCTTAATCTCAATTTGCGGATGGATAATGGTGGCATAAAGATCTTTTGGGGTGGGTAACTGTAGCACTTCTAGTGGTACTGTGCTTTTAACCAAAGTAAATCCTCCAAAAATCCCTGGAGCCAAATTATCAGCATGTTCGCTGCCGCTTGCCAAGGCTTCGCCTTTCATGGCAAAGTCAGTTACTTGGGTTTTAGTATAAGGACGTCCTAAAAGCTCATTAATGGCGAAGACACTTCCTGATGCACTAGCGCTGCTACTCCCAATGCCACTGCCAGGTTTAATTTGTTTATATATTTCAATTTCAAACCCGAAATCTGGTTGTGCATCAGCCATCATGGCCAAGGCAGAAACGCCAGCCACATTTTTATGGGCCTCAAAAGGCAGATCATAACCTTCAATTTTGGTGATGAATATGCCTTTCTTGTCCGTTTTCCTCACTATCATCTCATCGCCAATGGTCTCTAAACAAAACCCGAGGACATCAAAGCCGCAGGAGACATTAGCTACCGTTGCCGGCGAGAATATTTTGATTTCGTTTTTTATCACAGGTACTTGATTTATATTTCTACTCATTTTTTTGACACGAACTGTACAAATTATCACTTATTCATCTTTGTATATGAACACTCATTAACTGCATACTGATTACTGAAAACTGCCTAATGAATACTGCCAACTGAATACTGCCTACTGAATACTGCCAACTGAAAACTGCCTACTGAATACTGCCAACTGAAAACTGCCTACTGAATACTGCCAACTGAAAACTGCCTACTGAATACTGCCAACTGAATACTGCCAACTGAAAACTAATTCCCAATCCTGATAATATCCGCAAACAAGCCTGACGCTGTCACATCTGCTCCAGCACCAGCACCTTTAATAATCATAGGCTGCTCCGGGTAGCGCTGAGTATAAAACATGACAATATTGTCCTTGCCCTGTAAATTATAGAAGGGATGTTCCTTCGGAATTTCTTTCAGGCCTACTTTGGCCTGGCCATTATTAAATTCTGCCACATATTTTAACTGACACCCATTATTTTTAGCTGACGCATACAAGTTTTGAAAGTGTGCTTCATCTGCTATAAGCGTTTTGTAAAAATCGTCAACAGAATTGCTATTTAAATTGTCTTTGGTCAAAAATGAGGTGTTTTCAATATCTTCCAAATTGAGTTGTGTTCCGCTTTCTCGCGCAAGGATCAATATTTTCCGGGCCACATCAACACCACTTAAATCGATCCGTGGATCTGGTTCTGTATAGCCTTCTTTTTGCGCCTGTTGTACAACATCATGAAATTTTGTGCCATCATCAAAATTGTTAAACACAAAATTTAAACTTCCTGAAAGCACCGCCTGAATGGAGGTGATTTTATCACCTGAAGCAATGAGGTGATTTAAAGTGTCAATCACTGGCAATCCTGCGCCAACGTTTGTTTCAAATAAAAATGGAGCGCTGTACTTAACAGACAACTTTTTGAGCGTGCTGTAATTTTCGAAGGCACTGGAACAGGCTATTTTATTGCAGGCCACTACGGCAATACTTTCCTTTAAATAATCGGCATAGATTTTAGAAACCTCCTCATTAGCAGTGACATCTACAAAAATACTGTTGCGAAGGTTGAAGCTTTTATTGCGCTCCAGGAAACCTTCTATGGATGCCTTTTCTCCTAAAGCCAATTGCTTCTTCCAATCTTTTAAAGACAATCCTGACTCATCAAAAATCATATTCCGAGAATTGGATAAGCCAATAATTCTCAAATTGATTTTAAGTTGTTCTTTAAGAAATTTCCGTTGATGCTTGATTTGCTCTACTAGGCGTTCACCTACATTTCCAACACCAGTGATATACACATTCAGTTGCTTGGTTTGATCCTCAAAAAACCCTTCATGAATGGTGTTCAAGGCTTTTTTAACATCCTTTTGGGCAATAACCGTAGAGATGTTTTTCTCTGAAGCCCCCTGAGCGATGGCTCTAATGTTGATGTTGTTTCTGCCCAAAGCACTAAACATGCGGCCACTGATGCCTTGGTGATTTTTCATATTATCACCAACCAAGGCCACAATAGAAAGATCTTTTTCAACAATGATCGGATCAATTTTTTTCAAGGCAATTTCATTTTCAAATGTTTGATTGATGCTGAGGGCAGCGAGATAGGCATCACCTTCATCAATTCCAAAACAGATAGAATGTTCCGAAGAGGCTTGGGTGATAAAAATGACATTAATTTTCTCTAAGGCCAACGTTTCAAACAAGCGTTTAGAAAATCCGGGAATTCCCACCATCCCATGTCCTTGTAACGTTAAAAGCGCAATGTTGTTAATGTTGGTGATGCCTTTGGCAGCCTTGTGGAAGCCATTACTCTTATCGTTCGTAATGATGGTGCCCCGTGCTTCCGGATCAGAAGTGTTTTTAATGTGAATGGGAATCTCCAAATTTAAAACCGGCTGAACGGAAGGCGGGTAAAGTACTTTTGCTCCAAAATGGGACAATTCCATCGCTTCCTGATATGACAGTTTTTCAATAGGATAGGCTTGTTTGACCAGTTTTGGATTGGCGGTATACATCCCACTGACGTCCGTCCAAATTTCCAAGCGGTTGACGTGCAACGCTGCCGCAACAATAGCCGCTGTAAAATCTGAACCGCCACGGCCCAAGGTGGTAATTTGCCCTGATTCTGATTTCGATACAAAACCGGGGAGAATGGTAATTCTCTGACTGACATCCTTAAAATAGACCTGAATGTTAGCATTCGTAATGCCGTAATTAACTTCGGCTTTTGTAAAATTAGCATTGGTTACTACCAAATCTTGACTGTTTTTGCGAAGTGCATCTAACCCTTGATGTTTCAGGCTTTCTGCAATGATGTAGGAGGAAAGGAGCTCTCCAAAACTTACCAGTTTATCTTTTGTTTTTGGAGATAATTCATTAATGAGATAGATACCATCCAATAAACTTTTTAAACTCGCTAACGTACTTTCTACATATTCTTTGGCACTGTCGTTTTTATTGGGAATAAGCTCAGATAAAATAGTGAGATGTATGGCTTTAATAGTTTTAAATTCAGAGAGGTAGCTTTCGTTTTTTTGTTGGGCCAATTCACCGGCGTTCAATAATTTATCGGTAATACCACCTACTGCTGAAACCACGCAGATTACGGGTTCTATTTGTGAATAATCATCTAATATGTTGATGACTTTTTTTATGTTTTCTGAGGATCCCACTGAAGTCCCTCCAAATTTTAATACGTTCATGGTCGATTGTATGTTGGATTTTAACTAACTGCTTTTTAATAAAAAAATGAAATAATGCGGCGGAAAAGAATGTATATATTAACCCCAAGGGGTAATAGCGGTAATAGCCGTCGTGCCTTCAATAGAAATGAAGGAGAAGAAATGGTTTTTGATGATATCTAAACAATCCATATATTGGTCTATACCTTTCAAAAGTATTATTTTTACTCTAATAAAAAAATTTACCATCCACTTTTGGGTGTAAATACCACATAATTAAATATATCACAAAATAACACCCCTAAAATGAAGATATTCTCAAAAGAACAAATATACAAGGGCGACCAAGTCACGGCAAAAAAACAAAAGATTAGCTCCACGGAATTAATGGAACGTGCGGGCATGCAAATATTCAATTGGATTCATCAGCGCATGCAGGGGGCACAAGTTCCTATTCACGTCTTCTGCGGGATAGGAAATAATGGTGGCGACGGATTGGTGGTGGCCAGGCATTTAAATATTTACGGATATAATGTGCATACCTATGTTGTCAATTGTAGTGATAAACGAACAGAAGATTTTTTGGTGAACTACGATCTTATCAAACAAACCACCAAAAAATGGCCCATAATGCTGAATTGTGAAGCTGATTTTCCACCGATAGGTCCTGATGACATCATCGTGGATGCCGTGTTTGGCATCGGACTCAACAGACCACCGAATGATTGGGTAAAGGGCTTGTTTCAACATTTTAAAGCTTCAAAGGCTTTTACCTTGGCCATTGATCTTCCGTCCGGATTGTATGCAGATCAGGTGCCTGAGGATGAAGATGGTGTGGTATGGGCTGATTATACCTTAAGTTTTCAATCGCCTAAACTGGTGTTTTTTCTGCCCCAAACATCAAAATATACGTCGCAATGGGAAGCGTTGGATATTGGCATAGATCCTGAATATTTACAGACCACAGAAACTGAAGTGGAATTGATGGGGAAATTAGAAATGCTTCCCATCTATCAGCCGAGAGAAAAATTCTCAAATAAAGGCACATATGGCCATGCGCTAATGGTTGGCGGAAGTTATGGTAAGATAGGCGCAGTGGTGCTTTCCGCTCGCGCAGCATTGGTTTCAGGAGTGGGATTGGTCACTGCTTTCACTCCAAAATGCGGATATATTCCGTTGCAATCCTCTTTTCCTGAAGCGATGGTTATAACGGATACAAACGACGAAAAAATCACAGCAATCTCATATGACATCGCGCCTACAGCAATTGCCTTAGGTATGGGCATGGGAACGGATAAGGAGACGCACCTTGCACTCCAAGAATTTTTAAAAACCAATACAGCACCTCTGGTGATTGATGCTGATGCACTCAACATCTTAGCATCTCATAAAGCGGACCTCAAATTATTGCCACCGCAAACGGTTTTAACGCCTCATCCCAAAGAATTGGAGCGACTTATTGGTACCTGGAAGGATGATTTTGACAAGCTAAAAAAGGCCAAGGCGTTTACTAAAAAATACGGTTGCATTTTGGTCATTAAAGGCGCACATACTATTACGGTTTTTAACAATAAATTTTATGTCAATGCTACCGGCAACCCCGGATTGGCTACTGGAGGAACGGGAGATGTGCTTACCGGCATCATCACTGGACTGATCTGTCAGGGCTATGAACCATTTATTGCTGCTGTTTTTGGTGTATATCTCCATGGGAAATCTGCCGATATTGCGGTAGAAGATTATGGCTATCAAAGTTTAACCGCAAGCCATGTTATAGATTATTTGGGCCGAGCTTACCTCAACCTCTTCGAAAAACCACCAATGCCGGAACCTGCCCAAGGAAATGGCCAAGGAAATGCCGCAGGAAAAAAAGCATAAAAAAATGCCGCACTTATAAAAATGCGGCATTTTATATTTTAAGAATTTACGAGTCAATTAGATGCTCAAGGTATCAAATAACTCCGTAAGTTTTTTACTGGAAGGTCTTGGCGCGTTGGCATCTACAACATTCCCATTTGGATCGATTAAAATGAATCTCGGAATGCCATTAATGTTGTAATTCTGAATAAAATCTGACTGCCAGTTTTTATCAGAAAACAGTTGAATGCCTCCTAAATTTTCTTCAGTAATCATCGTTTTCCATTTATTTTTGGCTACGTTCATATCACCACCACCACTACGCATGGCATCATCAATAGAAATACTTACAAAGGCAATGTTTTTATCGGCGTACTCAGCTTCCAATTTTTTCAAAGAAGGAATCTCAGCTATACAAGGACCACACCAAGTTGCCCAAACATCAACGTATACATATTTTCCTGCTAAATCCTTCAGTGAGGTTGTGCCGCCTTTAAAATTCTCATAATTCTCAAATGTTGGAGAAGGAGAGCCTACAGGAAATTGTTCTCTAATGGCAATAGATTCTGCGAAGTAGTTTTGAAACATGTTCAACATCGGATTCAAGTTTGATTTTGCCATATTTGTCACGGTTGTATCAACACTTTTATCATGCTCGTAAAAGGCAAGTAATTCTTTTCTGATATTTTCAATTTCCCTTTTGAGACCTTCTGAACTTAAGCTGCTCAATTTATCCTGATCCAATAATTCTTTTTCTAATCGCATTTGCTCAATTAAAAACGTATTGTGTTCAGCTCCCGATCCTGAAAATTTTAAAGATTCCTCAAAATTGCTCCCATCCGCATTCACCGTGATGTCAAATCCGTTTTTCAAAAAGATCGGTAGCGCACTTGTGCCATTAAAAAAACCGAAAACTTCTGGCTGATCGATCTTAAGGGTGTCCGAGAACGTACCGTCAGAGTTCAATACAATTGTTTTCATGATGGTTCTGTTCCTTAACAGAATAGAATCGCTGGTTTTATTGGAAATTTTTCCTGATAAAGTGACATAGTCTTTTGGAGCATCTTTACAGGATACAATAGCTAAGGCACTTAAGAAAACTAATATTTTTTTCATTTCTATATTTT
>Ga0114916_1001360_pt1 | contig 14014 bp, 15 predicted proteins | sample MalvirAntarct_66_FD_83501 | JGI IMG/M metagenome (GOLD analysis project Ga0114916, IMG submission 83501) | Marine viral communities from the Global Malaspina Expedition - Malaspina viral metaG Antarct_66 | ecosystem: Environmental > Aquatic > Marine > Oceanic | place: West Anvers Island... | reverse complement strand
TTCCGCGACCATGTGCGGCTGTCCGGCGTCAATTCGATCAACTGGGCCCGGATCATGGCCCAGATCGTTTATTACTTCACCTCAGCCGTGTCCCTGGGCGCCCCTGACCGGAAGGTGTCGTTTACGGTTCCGACCGGCAATTTCGGCGATATCTTCGCGGGTTACTGCGCCAAGCGAATGGGGCTGCCGGTGGCGAAACTGGTGGTCGCCACCAACGAAAACGATATCCTGGCGCGGACGCTGCGCACCGGGCGCTATGAGATGCGCGGGGTGACGCCCACCACGTCGCCGTCGATGGACATCCAGATTTCGTCAAATTTCGAGCGTTTGCTGTTTGACGCGAACGACCGGGATCCCGAAGCCGTGCGCCGGGCGATGTCCGGCCTCAAGCAATCGGGCGCCTTCGACATTGCCGAACCTGCGCTCAAGGCCATCCGCAAGGAGTTTCGCGCCGGCCGCGCCAGCGAGCGGCAGGTCAAGGCGATGATCCGCGATGTCCAGACCCAAACCGGCTATGTGCTCGATCCGCACACGGCCGTCGGCGTGCATGTGGCGGGGCGGATGGAGAAGCCATCGTCGCCGATGATCACGCTCGCAACCGCGCATCCGGCCAAGTTCCCGGATGCCGTAAAACAAGCCTGTGGTATTGACCCCGCGCTCCCGTCGTGGCTCTCTGACCTGATGCAACGGGAGGAACGGTTCAGCGTAGTGCCCAATGACCAGGATGGCGTGGAAAGCCATATCCAGTCACTTACACGGGCCACGCGATGAGCCGGGGAAAGTGACAGTATGAAAGTCAAGACAACACGCCTGAGCAACGGCGTCACGGTTGTTACCGAGACAATGCCCCATCTCGAGAGCGTGGCTCTCGGCGTCTGGGTGAAGTCCGGATCCCGCGACGAAACCGCGCAGGAACACGGCATCGCCCACCTGCTCGAGCACATGGCGTTCAAGGGAACGCACAAGCGAACCGCTCGTCAGATCGCCGAAGAAATCGAGAATGTCGGTGGCGAAGTCAACGCGGCGACCTCGACCGAAACAACTGCCTATTACGCACGGGTACTGAAGGACCATGTGCCGCTGGCGGTCGATATCCTGCATGACATCCTGACCAACTCGGTCTTCGACGAAGGCGAGCTGACCCGCGAGAAGCACGTCATTCTCCAGGAAATCGGGGCCGCCAACGACACGCCGGATGACGTTGTCTATGACAAGTTCACCGAAGCGGCGTATCGCGACCAGACCATAGGCCGGCCGATCCTCGGCACCCCCGAGACCGTCAAGGCATTCACGCCGGAGCAGGTCCGCGCCTATCTGGCACGCCACTACACCGGTGACCGTATTGTGGTTGTGGCCGCAGGCGCTGTGGAGCACGACACTTTCGTCAAGCTGATAGACGACAGCTTCGGCAAGACCATCAAGCCGACCGGCACACTGCTGCGCACCATCCCGACGGCGAGCTACACAGGCGGCGATTACCGCGAAAGCCGCGACCTGATGGATGCGCAGGTGCTGATCGGGTTCGAAGGCCGCGCCTACCAGGTTCGCGACTTCTACTGTTCGCAGCTGCTGGCCAACATCCTGGGTGGCGGAATGTCCTCACGGCTGTTCCAGGAAGTCCGCGAGAAAAGAGGCCTTTGCTATTCGGTCTACGCGTTCCACTGGGGCTTTTCCGATTCCGGTCTGTTCGGCGTCCACGCCGCCACCGGTGCGGAAGATCTTGCGGAACTCATTCCAGTGATACTTTCCGAACTTTCCAAAACCGCCGACGGCGTGGAGGAGCAGGAGATCAACCGGTCAAGGGCTCAGGTGCGTTCGGGCCTGTTGATGGCCCAGGAAAGCCCGGCTGCCCGGGCCAGCCAGATCGCGCGGCAGATGCTGCTGTTCGGCCGGCCGGTGAGCAACGAGGAACTGATGGAGCGGCTTGCCAACCTGACGCCGCAACGGCTTTCCGATCTCGCCGGAAAACTGTTTTTCGACACGCCGATCACGGTGTCGGCGATCGGACCGGTGGACGCGCTGCATTCGGTTTCCAGCATGGCCGGCATTCTTGGTCAGCACGGCGGGCGAACAGCCGCTGCCGAGTAAGCGCTGAGGATTATCCCCGTCATGGCCCCTCCGGTGTTTCGATTCCGCAGCCGGACCCAGGAAGAGTTCCGGATCGAAGGGCAAAAAACCTTTCTGCGCAATCCCGTCATGGCAGATTTTCCAGAATGGAGCCGGCTGCGTGCGGCCAGCCGCACCTTTCTGGAACCGTGGGAGCCGAAATGGGCGGAGGACGATCTGACCCGCAGTGCCTTCCGCTACCGGATTCGCCGCTATGACATGGACCGCCAGGCCGGGACGACACTGCCGCTTTTTGTCTGTCTGAAACAAAACGGCCGCATAGTCGGTGGAGTAACGCTGGGTTCGATCAGGCGGGGTGTGGCGGAAAGCTGCACGCTGGGCTACTGGATGGGCGAACAACATGCAGGCCAGGGGCTGATGGCAGATGCGCTCAGGGGCCTCCTTCCCCACGTGTTTGACAGGATGCGGTTGCACCGGATAGAGGCGGCCTGTATTCCGGACAATGCAAGGAGCCAGCGCCTCCTTGAAAAGGTCGGGTTTCGGCGTGAGGGATACTTGAACGGCTACCTGAAGATAAACGGCGCCTGGCGTGATCACCTGCTTTACGCGCTGATTGCCGAGGACTGGCAGTCGATACGCGCGAAAGGATCCGGTTCCGGATAATGAAATACAGAGGCTGTTCAAATTCGCTCAGGCGCGCAGGCGCAATGGCAGGCAACTTCACGCTTGTGGCGTTTGCCATGCTCGTCCTGCTCATGGTGGCAGGATTTGCGCCTGTGGCGGAGGCGATCGAACCGGTCAAGATCAGCCGCGATGACACCGCGCTCGACCTGACGGCCACAACCGAGATCTACAAGCAGCGCGGCGAAGCCTTCCAGGTGTCTACCGCGGCCGGAGCGGACGGCATTGTCCGCCGGATCGAGGTCCGTTCAAGCTCCACGGAACATTCCGGCGACTGGGCGGTTTTTGCGCTCGCCAATGTGACCGACGAGCAGATCGACAGGCTGATCGTTGCGCCGCATTTCAGGCTGGTGGGATCGGGCCTCTTGTGGCCGGACCTCGGGTCGACGCGGATTCTCAGCATCACCCCGAGCGAGGGTTTCGCGCTCGACCAGGTGGAAAGCAGCGAAGACGATGTCTTTCGCATCACGCTCAACCCGGGCACCGTCATCACTTTCGTTGCGGAACTCGCCGCACCTGACTTGCCGCAAATCTACCTCTGGGAGCCCGAGGCTTACAAGGATACGGTCAACGCCTACACTCTGTACCGGGGCATCGTGCTGGGGATCGCAGGTCTGCTGGCGGTGTTCCTGACCATCCTGTTCGTGGTCAAGGGCACCTCGATGCTTCCGGCGACGGCGGCGCTTGCCTGGGCGGTGCTGGCCTATGTATCGGTGGATTTCGGCTTTCTATCCAAGCTCATCAGCGTCACACCCGGCGATGAACGGATCTGGCGGTCGGGCACGGAAGTGCTGCTGGCCACCGGGCTGGTGGTGTTCCTGTTCACCTATCTCAACCTCAACCGGTGGCACACCAATCTCTCCTATGTGACGGTTGCCTGGATCCTCGGGCTCGGCGCGCTGTTCGCGGTGGCGATCTATGACCCGCCGGTGGCATCGGGCATAGCCCGCATCTCTTTCGCGGCGACCGCCGTGGCCGGCGTGGCGCTGATCGCTTATCTCGGCTTCAACCGCTATGACAGGGCGGTGATGCTGATCCCCACCTGGGCACTGATATTGTGCTGGCTTTTCGGCGCCTGGATGACGGTGACCGGCCAGCTCGCCAACGACATCGTGCAGCCGGCGCTGGGCGGCGGCCTGGTGCTGATCGTGCTGCTGATGGGTTTTACGGTGATGCAGCACGCCTTTGCGGGCGGCGCCTATCACCAGGGCCTGTTCTCGGACATGGAACGGCAAGCCATGGCCTTGGCGGGCTCCGGCGACACGGTCTGGGACTGGGACGTTGTGCGTGACCGGGTGGTCACCTCGCCGGACCTTTCGCCACAACTGGGGCTTTCCCCCGGTGCGCTCGCAGGGCCTGCACGCAACTGGCTGCCGCGCATCCATGCGGATGACCGCGACCGGTTCCGCACCACGCTCGACGTGCTGCTCGAACACCGCAAGGGCCGGCTCAATCACCAGTTCAGGATGCGCGCCGAGGACGGCCATTACCACTGGATGGCGCTCAGGGCCCGGCCGGTGCTCGGCTCCAACAGCGAGGTGATCCGCTGCGTCGGAACCATCATCGATGTCACCGAGCAGAAAACCTCCGAAGACCGGCTGCTGCACAACGCCGTGCACGACAATCTGACCGGCCTGCCCAACCGGCAGCTGTTCCTCGACCGGCTGCAGACCATGATCAGCCTGGCCGAATCCAGCCCTAATGTGCGGCCAAGCGTCTTCATGATCGACCTCGACCGCTTCAAACAGGTCAATGACCGGCTCGGCATGTCGGTCGGCGACACCATCCTGCTGGCGCTGACGCGGCGCCTGAAACGGCTGCTGAAGCCGCAGGACACGCTGGCGCGGATTTCCGGCGACCAGTTCGGACTGGTGCTGGTCTCCGAGCAGGACGCGGTCAAGGTTGCCGCCCTCGCCGAGGCGATCTCAAAGGCAATTTCCGCCCCGATCGATTTCGCCGGCCAGGACATCCGCCTGACGGCGTCGATCGGCCTGGTGACATGGGTGGAGAACAATGCCGTTCCCGATGACCTGATGAAAGACGCGGAGCTGGCCATGTACCAGGCCAAGCGTTTCGGCGGCAACCGGATCGAACCGTTCCGGCCGGCTTTCAGGACTGTCGGATCCGACCGGCAGCGGCTGGAAAGCGATCTGCGGCGGGCGCTGGAACGCAATGAACTGACGCTGGTCTACCAGCCGATCGTCGAGCTGAAGGACGCGGAAATCGCCGGATTCGAAGCGCTGCTGCGCTGGGAAGACCCGAAACGCGGCACGGTACCACCTTCGGAATTCATTCCGGTGGCCGAGGCGTCCGACCTGATCCTCGAGCTCGGCATGTATTCGCTCAAGAAGGCGGCCGAAGACCTGGCCCAATGGCAGATGGCCATCGGCGACATTCCGGTCTTCATGTCGGTCAACCTGTCGAGCGCACAGTTGCTCAAGAGCGATCTGTGCAATGACGTGATCAAGATCATCGCGGCAACGCAGAACGACCCGAAACACTTCCGGCTGGAACTGACCGAGACGCTGGTCATGCATAATCCGCAACAGGCGCTGATGACCCTGTCACGGCTTGCAGATGCGGGCATCGGGCTCACGCTCGACGATTTCGGCACGGGGCATTCCTCGCTGTCCTACCTGACGCGGTTCCCGTTCAAGACCATCAAGATCGACAAGTCTCTGGTCATCGACCCCTCGGACAAGGGCGGCGTGCTGATCCGCTCAATCGTCAATCTTGCCAAGCAGCTCGAGATGCAGGTGGTTGCCGAGGGCGTCGCTTCCGAGAGCGACGCGATGAAGCTCTCGGAGATCGGGTGTGATTACGGGCAGAGTTTCCTGTTCGGACCGCCGATCGGTTCGGACTCCGTTCAGAAACTGCTCAGGGAACGCTTTCCGGTGAGCCGACCCAACTGATAAGACGGTCTGCTTGCAGGCCTTCTTCAGCCCGTCCAAACCTCAAACGTAGCAAGGGTCAGGCGTGACCGGCCTGATTGGACAACATGGCCGGCTGGATGCCCATTGAAGCCAGCACCCGGTCATATTTTCCCGAATGATCCTTGTCGAAGACGATATCATCACGCCCCGGACAGCTCAGCCAGGTGTTGGCGGCAATTTCTTCTTCGAGTTGCCCCGGCGCCCAGCCGGCATAGCCCAAAAGCATGATGCCGCGTTTCGGGCCGCGCCCCTGCTTGATGGCGCGAAGAATATCGACGGTCGCGGTCAGGCACAGATCGTCATTCACCGGCATGGTGGATTCACCCATGTAATCGTCAGTGTGCAGCACGAAGCCGCGACCTGCTTCAACCGGCCCTCCGATCTGAATGGGAAAATCCATTGCACTATCGCTCACCTCCCCGGAAGCCACCGGCTCCTCGCCCCGCGGTTCGGGGCTGGCAAGATCAAGATTGGCGAGCAGTTCATGGAACTGCAGCGGCTGCGGCCGGTTGAGAATGAAGCCCATGGCGCCGTCTGCGGAGTGGGCGCAAACAAAGATCACCGTGCGCTCGAAACGCTCGTCGTTCATCCCCGGCATGGCGATCAGGAAATGTCCGTCGAGGCATCCGCGGCTGCCGCGAGACAGCTGTTTTTCGATCCCTATCATGGCACAAGCCTAGCAAGTTTCAGCATTTTGGAAAGACCTACCTTGTCATGATGTCCATTCCGTCAGGCTTGCTCCCGCGGTCACGGAAAAATGAGCCGGGACTGCCGCATATTGATTGGATTCCGCCTCCCCGGCTCCGCTATGGTGCAGCCATGTCAAAATTCCGCTTGAGATCACCTGTTCGCTCCATGCTGCTTGCCCTTCTGGGCCTGGCGGTCGGCCTTGGCGTTGGCATAGCCCCGGTCTGGGCGATTGACAGTGGATGGGCCGAGACCGATGGCGGGCGCATGCGGCCCGTGATCACACCGGCACCGCGGGACGCTGGCTCGATTGGCGGTTTCCTGGAGGTAGATCTGCAACCCGGCTGGAAGACATACTGGCGCGACCCGGGCGGAGCCGGGATTCCCCCGATGATCGACTTTTCACAAAGCCGCGGCGTTGCATTTGAGGCCATGCACTACCCGCCGCCAGAACGCGTTGACGACGGCTACGCGATCTGGGCGGGATACACCGCACCGGTGCGGTTTCCCCTGACTTTCAGCCGGACCGCATCGGGCGGTGCTCAAATCCACGCATCCGCCTTCATTGGCATCTGCGAAAAGATTTGCGTTCCGTTCCAGGCCGAACTGGTCGTTGACATGCCCGGGGAAACCGTGGGCCATGATGCCGCCGCGCAAGCTGTGGACGCCGCCTTCGCGCGCCTTCCGGAAACCGCCGGCCCGGATTTCGGCATTGAAACGGCGCAGCTGGGGACCAACGCGACACGGATTACGATTTCGGCGAAGTTGCCCACCTTCCGTCCGTCCGGGGTCATCCCGGAACTGTTTGTCACGGGGCCGGAGGGCTTTGCCTTCGCTCCGCCAGAACTTGTCAGTGATGAAGGCAGCAGAGCAGAGTGGTCGGTTCGGGTCGAGCCGCCATCCAAGAGTACGTTGGACATCGCCACCCTGCCGCTCGACGTCGTCGTCACGCTGGGTCAACGTGCACTTGGGCAATCCATTTCCGCGGTTCCAGCTCCCGGGAATTGAGGACCATCCACATTTTCTCGACGCCTGAGACTCGAAATCCGGGCAGCATTGCCTAAATTGCAAACGACATCAACGGCACACAAGGGAGCGCCGACGTGACGATAGCTATTGGGGACAAACTGCCTGAAGCCACCTTCAAGGAAAAGACCGCAGACGGCATGGCGGAAACCAAGGTCAGCGACCTTTTTGCCGGAAAAAAGGTGGTTCTGTTCGCGGTGCCAGGCGCTTTTACGCCGACCTGCCACCTCAACCACCTGCCGGGCTATATCGAAAACCGCGACGCCATCCTGGCCAAGGGCGTCGATGAAATCGCCGTCGTGTCCGTCAATGACGCCTTTGTCATGGGTGCCTGGGAAAAGGCCACCAACGGCACCGGCAAGCTGCGCTACCTGTCTGACTGGGATGCGAGCTTCACCAAGTCGATCGGCATGGAAGCCGACCTGTCGGCCGGCACGCTCGGCATCCGCTCGAAGCGCTACTCGATGATTGTCGAGGACGGCACCGTCACCGCGCTCAATATCGAGGATGCGCCTGGACAGGCCGTGGCCTCGGGCGCCGCAGCTCTGCTCGACCAGCTCTGATCTGAACGAAAATTCGAACTTGCAGACGGCGTCCTAACGGGACGCCGTTTTGCTTTTGAAGGGTGCCATGCCCTCGCGCGCCAGCTCATCGGCGCGTTCATTCTCGGGATGCCCGGCATGGCCTTTGACCCAGTGCCACTTGACCTTGTGGCGCTGATTGGCCTGATCCAGCGCCTGCCACAGCTCGGCATTCTTCACCGGCTTCTTGTCTGCGGTCTTCCAACCGTTCTTCTTCCAGCCGAAAATCCACTTCGATATGCCATCCATGACATACTTGCTGTCGGTGTGGAGATCGACCTCGCAGGCGGTCTTGAGTGCATTGAGCGCGGTGATCGCAGCCAGCAGCTCCATTCGGTTGTTGGTGGTTTCGGGTTCGCCGCCCGACATTTCCTTGACCGTGGTGCCGTGGCGCAGAATGGCGCCCCAGCCGCCAGGACCGGGATTGCCCGAGCAGGCGCCGTCGGTGAAAATTTCCACGTGCTTCAAGATATGAGATCCCTGGTGCGAAGGCCGTATTCCGAGCTCGATCCGATCTGGCGATGGAAGCGCAGCTTGCGCAGATATTCGAGCGGGTCTTTCTTGACTACCAGAGCGCCTTCGGGCGTGGTCAGCCAGTCATGCAGGCGGGTGAGGAAGAAACGCAGGGCAGCACCCCGGGCGAGCAACGGCAAGGCGTCTGCCTCGCCGCTCTCCAGTGGCCGCACGGAGACATAGCCGTCGATCAGCGCCATGCCCTTGGTGTGGTTGAAGGCCCCGTCTGGTTCGAAGCACCAGGCGTTGAGGCAGATGGCAACATCGTAGGCGAGATAATCGTTGCAGGCAAAATAGAAGTCGATCAGTCCCGACAGCCGGTCTTCGATAAAAAACACATTGTCGGGGAACAGGTCGGCATGGATCACGCCCTCGGGCAGATCTGCGGGCCAGCTTTTTTCAAGATCAGCCAGTTCGAGGTCGATTTCCTCGCGCAGTCCGGTCTGGACCTTGTCGGCGCGCTCGCGCGAACCGTCCCACAGGGGCCGCCAGTTGGCCACCGTCAGCCCGTTGGCGCGGCGGATCGGGAAATCGTTGCCGGCGACGTGCATGGCGGCCAGCGCGCGGCCAACCTCACGGCAATGGAGGGCTTGCGGCTTGCGCAACCAGGCGCCGTCAAGGAACGAGACCATGGCCGCCGGGCGGCCGGCGAGTTCTCCCAGATGGCCACCATCGCGGCGCTCGATCGGCAGCGGGCAGCTCAGTCCCTTGAGTGCCAGGTGATCCATCAGCCCCAGAAAGAACGGCAGGTCATCGCGGTTGACCCGTTTCTCATAGAGCGTGAGGATGAAGGTGCCGCCACTGGTGCGCAGCAGGAAGTTGGAATTCTCCACCCCTTCGGCAATGCCCTTGTAGGACAACAGGGTGCCGACATCATATTCGGCGAGAAACGCCCTGAGCTGATCCTCGTTCACATCGGTATAGACAGCCATCCTCAGCGCACTCCGTTGACAAATGCCATGTCGGCGGCTGTGAGTTCGACATCGCGAAGTTCGCGATTGACCAGGAAATTCTCCGTTTCCTGGACGGTCTCCGCAAGTTCGATTGTGGCGTCGAAGCGGGCCTTGAAGGCGTCGATGATCTCGGCGACCACCACCTCGGGCGCGGAGGCTCCTGCGGAAAGCCCGAGCAGCCGGATGTCGCCGATGGCATCCCAGTCGATCTCGTGAGCACGCTGCAACAGGATGGACTTCTTCGCCCCGGTCTTCAGCGCCACCTCGACCAACCGCTTCGAATTGGACGAATTGGGCGCACCAACAACCACGAACAGGTCACAGCCGGGTGCAGCCTGCTTGACCGCATCCTGGCGGTTGGTGGTGGCGTAGCAGATCGATTCCGCAGCCGGCGCGGTGATCTCGGGAAAGCGCTGATTGAGCCGCTCGATCACGTCAGCCGTGTCATCCACCGACAGGGTCGTCTGCGTGACGAAGCCAAGTGCGGCGGGATCCTCCGGTTCGAAGGCATCGACGTCGGCCACGGTTTCGACAAGGGTCACAGCCCCGGGCGGCAACTGCCCCATGGTGCCGATGACCTCGGGGTGCCCCTTGTGACCGATGAGCACGACGTGCCGGCCCAGCCGTTCATGGCGCATGGCCTGCTTGTGCACCTTTGAGACCAGCGGACAGGTGGCATCGAGATAGAACAGGTTGCGGGCTTCCGCGTCGGCGGGCACCGACTTGGCAACGCCGTGGGCCGAAAAGATCACCGGCTGGGCATGATGCTCCTGCGGGATCTCATCGAGTTCCTCGACGAAGACCGCGCCAAGCGCCTCGAGCCCCTCGACCACGAACCGGTTGTGAACGATCTCATGGCGGACATAGACCGGCGCGCCGTATTTCTTCAGCGCCAGAACCACGATCTGGATGGCGCGGTCAACACCGGCGCAAAATCCGCGGGGTCCGCACAGCCTTATTGTCAGGGGAGATCGGTTCATTGGCTCATCAACAGTTGCGGTCATGACGCTACCAGCCGGCAATTACGACAACAATCAGGGCGATGGCGGCCGGAAGGGCCTGGATCACGAAAATCTTGCGCGATGCGGTTGCTCCACCATACAGACCGGCGACCAGAACGCAGCCAAGGAAAAACAGCTTGAGCTGGAAGGCAAAGCCGGTATCGGGATGGAGCAGCGACCAGATCAGACCTGCGGCAAGAAAGCCGTTGTAGAGTCCCTGATTGGCAGCCATCACCCTGGTCTGGGCGGCCTGCTCGGGTCTGGTGCCAAACGCCTTCATGCCGCGTGGCGAGGTCCAGAGAAACATCTCGAGTACGAGTATGTAGATATGCTCGAGCGCGATCAGCGCCACCAGGATGATTGCAAGGATTGCCACCGGAGATTCCTACCCTGTTGATCTGCGATACCGGGCTAGCATGCCTGAAGGGTGTCACGCCAGCCGCGATCAGGATTTTCGTTTCAGCCAGCCAAACAAGGCGACGCCCAGCAGGGCAAGCGCCAGTCCATACCAAGTGATGGCATATTGCAGGTGGCTGTTGGGCAGATTGATGACCGTCACGCCACCTCTGGGCAACCCGCCTTCGATCGGGGTGGCATCCGCGTCGAGGAAGAACGGCAGCACCTTCTCGGTTTGCAGGCCAGCAGAAGCGGCCATCCTGTCGAGGTCCTTCCAGTAGAAGATATTGGCGGGCTCATCGTTGTCGGGAACCATGAAGGACGGCTTTTCATCGAGCCTGGCGCGGGCAAGCCCGGTGATCGTCTGTTCCCCCTCAATCAGACTCTCCGGCCGTGTCGAAGGCTCCTTGCGATCAAAAGGCACAAAGCCGCGATTGACGAAGAGCAGCCTGCTGTCATCAAGTTGCAGCGGGGCATAGACATAATAGCCGGACTGCCCCTCGAATGTTGCGAAGAAGTGGCGTTCCTTGTCATTGAGGAAACGACCGGAGGCGCGGGCTGCCTGGTAATCTATCGGCTTGCCGGCGGCAAGCGATGCCTCGATCACTTGAAGGTCGACGGGTTCGGCTGTGCTGCGCTGTTCGATTGCCGCCAGCAGGGCCTCTTTCCAGTAGAGGCGCTGGACCTGCCAGGTGCCGAGGGCGATCAGGACAGCCAGGGCACCCGGCAGGAGCACCATTCCGGCCCAGAATTTCCAGGTGCGGCCGGAGGAGGCGCCATGGTCTTGGGTTTCAGCCACGGTCGATCTGCCCCTCGGCTGCCTTGTTGCGGTACTGCAGCGCGATCATCAGGCCCTTGAGAGCGCGAAGCAGCACCAGCGAGAGGATGGTCGACAGCGGGATCCACATGATCAGATGCACCCACAGGGCCGGGCTGTAATTGACCTCAAGCCAGAGGGCGAGACCAACCACGATGAAGCCGATGATGAGAATGACAAAAACGGCGGGGCCATCGCCTGCATCGGCAAAGGAATTGTCAAGCCCGCAGACACCGCATTCCGGCTTGACGCTGAGCAGGCCGTTGAACAAGGCCCCTTCCCCGCAACGCGGACACCGTCCGCGCAAGCCTACAGACACCGCGTCGACTGGAGGATAGTGCGCCTGGTCATCTGACATGGTCTGTTTTCCTTTCTCATCGGGGCCTCGCCCCGGGCTCAAACGCAAGAGGCGGCAGGTCTCCCCGCCGCCCCTTTCTACAAGAAGTCGAGTGCGTTCTAGTGGTGGTAAATCGGCGCACCCCAGGATGCCCAGACGTAGATCGCAAAGAACAGGAACAGCCAGACGACGTCAACGAAGTGCCAGTACCAGGCCGCAGCTTCGAAGCCGAAATGCTGTTTCGGTGTGAAATGCCCCCGCATCGCACGGATCAGGCAGACCAGCAGGAAGATGGTTCCGACCAGGACGTGGAAGCCGTGGAAGCCGGTGGCCATGTAGAAGGTGGCGCCGTAGATCGAATCCTTGAAGTCGAACGGAGCAACCGAATATTCGTAGGCCTGCACGCCGGAGAAGATCATGCCGAGCACGATGGTCAGGGTCAGACCGTAGATGAGGCCCTTGCGGTCGCCGTGCAGCAGCGCGTGGTGCGCCCAGGTGACGGTGGTTCCAGACAGAAGCAGGATGATGGTGTTGTAGAGCGGCAGATGCAGCGGATCGAGCACCTCGATGCCGGCCGGCGGCCACTGGCCACCGGTGAAGGCAGCGCGGGCAACCTGTGCGGCTTCATCGGGGAACAGGCTTGCATCGAAGAAGGCCCAGAACCAGGCGACGAAGAACATCACTTCAGACGCGATGAACATGATCATGCCGTAGCGAAGGTGCAAGCCGACCACGCGTGTGTGATGCCCCTCGTGTGCTTCCTTGATGGTCGCGCCCCACCAGCCGATCATGGTGTAGAGAACGATGGCAAAGCCAACAAGGAAGAGGACCGGGTTGGTGATCGGAAGGCCGAGCAGTGATTCCGCGCCGCGCATTCCCTGCATCCAGCCAATGCCGCCGAGCGCCATGACGAGTGCGCCGATCGAGCCGACCAGAGGCCACGGGCTCGGATCGATGATGTGGTAGTCGTGATGTTTTTGATGTGCGTCGGCCATGTCAACTTTTCCCCGATGGTCATCATACCTGCCCCGGACCACCCGTCCGGCGCAGTGTTGGTCTTACAAGGTGTTCCTGTCTTGCACCGGCTCCGCCACCGCTGCAACGGGTTTTTCCGATGCGTGGGGGAAGAAAGTGTAAGAGAGCGTGATTGTAGTTATGTCCTTGGCGTCCAGATCGTCGACGATCGCCGGATCGACGAAGAAGACGACCGGCATGTCCATTGTCTCGCCAGGCTTCAGTTCGCTTTCGGTAAAGCAGAAACACTGAATCTTGTTGAAATAGGCGCCAGCCGCCATCGGCGTGACGTTGAAGGTTGCCTGGCCGGAGTTTGCCACAGTGGAGGTATTCCTGGCTGTGTAGGCGACCTGAACGGTTTCTCCGATCCTGAGTTCGACTTCCCGCTGCACCGGCTTGAAATCCCACGGCAGACCGCCCGCCACGTTCGAATCGAAACGGACCTTTATGGTGCGGTCCAGCACAGTGTCGGACATCTGCTCGACCCGCTGCGTGGTGCCGCCATAGCCGGTTACCTGGCAAAACAGCTGATAGAGGGGCACGGCCGCATAGCTGACGCCGATCATCGATGCGACAAACGCCGAACAGGCCACGACGACGCGCTTGTTGGCTCGCGTCTTGGTCACGTCTTTCGGGTCGCTGCTCATCGATTCCTCCTCACATGGCCCGGTCAAAGATGCCTGGGCCGATCTTGATGATGGTCACCACGTAGAACAGGACGGCAAGGACAGCCAGCGCAATGCCAAGCGCGACAGACCTCGAACGCCGTGCCTTCTTCTGTTGTTCGGTCAGTTCGACTTTGTCCATGATCAGGCCACCAGACCGAAGTATTTCGACACCAGCGCATCAACCAGAAGCGAGGTGAAGATCGCGAACAGGTAAAGCAGCGAATAGCCGAAGAGCTTCTTGGCCGGGATCATCTTCTTGTCGCCGTCGGGCATGCGCCACACCTGGACCGAGTACCAGATGAAAGCAGCCCCCAGCACTGCGGCGATGACCCCGTAGACC
>Ga0114916_1001359_pt1 | contig 14014 bp, 14 predicted proteins | sample MalvirAntarct_66_FD_83501 | JGI IMG/M metagenome (GOLD analysis project Ga0114916, IMG submission 83501) | Marine viral communities from the Global Malaspina Expedition - Malaspina viral metaG Antarct_66 | ecosystem: Environmental > Aquatic > Marine > Oceanic | place: West Anvers Island... | reverse complement strand
TGCAATAGCTGAGGCAACCGCTAAAAAAATTAAACCTATAAATAATACAGCGCCAATAATAATCGCCTTTCCTAACATACTGATTGCATAGGAAAGGTGTTGAAAAACTTTTAACTTATAATACTTTTTAGTCTTATCAAGGTATTGTTCTCCAATATCTGTCGCTTTATTGGTTGTATTATTTATAGATTCAAAAACATTCATAAGATCAATTTAGAATTTTTGAAATTTCTTATTTTTATCTTTTAATGCAGCCAATTTATTTTCCAATGTCGTAATAACATCTTCTGCTTTATGGCTTGTATCAGAAACAATAGATTCTACTTTTTCATCTAAAGTTAACTTTTTAGTACTTACAGTATCGACTAGATTATCTCTTAAGTGAGAAGCTTTAGTAGCTAAGCTATCTTTTGCTGCCAAAGCACTTTCAGCCAATCTGTCCTTTGCAGATATGGCCTCATCAGAGATTCTTTGTCTTGTATGAATTCCTTTGTCCGGTGCAAATAATATTCCTAATGTTGCTCCAATTGCGGTACCGGCTAAAATTCCGATAAGCGTGTTACTACTACTATTATTTCCCATAATATTGATTATTTTAAAATGTTAATAATTATTTATTGTTTCCACAAATCTACAAGTCTATATCAATCTATGTTATCTCAAAAAGATAAATATTTAACTATTACACAACAGAGTTTGCAAGCCTTGATTAATTCTTATAATTTAGTTGAAAACAGAATAGAGTATAGTAAATTTCTACGCGCTATCCAAAATATCCAACACATTTACCACCAATTTAACAAAAATCACTCTTATTATGAAAAATACGATTAAAACTATTAATCCCTACAACGATAAGCTGATTAAAGAGTATGATATGCACACTTCAAAGGACTTGAACAACATTCTAACTACCGCTGACGAACGCTTTTATCAGTGGCGCCAAACCTCCATTAAGGAACGTTGCAGATTGTTGATGAATCTCGCACAAATCATGGAAGATGACAAACAAGAGTTGGCTGAACTTATTACTCATGAAATGGGCAAGCCGATGACCCAAAGTATTGCCGAAATTGAAAAATGTCTAACCTTGTGCGATTTTTACGCCGCAAATGCGGACGATTTTTTATCGGACGAATTGATAGAAACAGATGCTTCTGAAAGCTTTATTAGTTATGATCCTTTAGGAACCATTTTAGCCATCATGCCCTGGAACTATCCATTTTGGCAAGTGTTCCGTTTTGCCATACCTACCCTAACTGCCGGAAACACTGCAATTTTAAAGCACGCCGCTAATGTAACCGGTTGTGGCTTGGCCATAGAAGCTCTTTTTGAAAAAGCGGGTTACCCAAAAGGGTGTTTCACCACAATTTTAGCCGGACATGACGCGATTGAAGACTTGATCAGTAATGACAAAATTAAAGCAGTTACCTTGACTGGGAGTGAAAAAGCAGGCAGAAAAATAGCCGCTACGGCAGGGCAAAACTTAAAGAAAACAGTATTGGAACTTGGTGGCAACAATGCCTGTATCGTTTTGGATGATGCTGATTTGGACACCTATATGGATACTATAGTGAACGCCAGAATGCAAAACGCAGGACAAAGTTGTATTGCTGCTAAACGATTTATCGTAACGGAAGGCATTTACGATGATTTCCTGGAACGATTTGAAAAGCAAGTAGCTGCATTAAAGTATGATGACCCTCTGAAGCCTGAAACTACATTTGGGACACTCGCTAGGAAAGATGGGGCCGACACTATCAAAAAACAAGTGGACGATTCTATTGCAATGGGTGCAAAACTCAGGGTTGGGAATAAGAAAAATGGCGCCTATTTTGAGCCTACGATTCTTACGCACATTACTAAAGATATGCCCGTTTTTAAGGAGGAAACTTTTGGACCAGTCGCTCCGATTATGAAGGTAAAAGATACTGAAGAAGCCTTTCAAATGGCCGCAGAAACACGATTTGGTTTAGGTACAATGGTATTTACCCAATCTATGGACACAGCACATCATTATATCTCTACAGTGGCAGATGGCGCATACTTTGTGAATGAATTGGTTAAATCAGATTCTCGCCTTCCTTTTGGTGGTACAAAAGCCTCCGGATACGGTAGAGAACTTTCCAAAGAAGGCATCCATGAATTTGTCAACAGAAAAACAGTTTTTATTAATCACTAACACCTCACCTATGAGTTTTATTAAAGAAGAAGACGAAAAAACCAAAGATTACATTTTTCAAAAAGATGACACTACAAAATCAACCACGCTTTTCGTAGCGATTGTACTGGTTATATTGGTGGTAGGAGTGATCGTATCAGGATTTTATTTTGATTGGTTTTAGAACTTAAACACCGTCGAAAAATATCCATAGAAAATCAAACAAATTTTTTGTTTGATTATCCAATCATTACAAGTCTTGTGGTCTCAGTAATTAGAGATCATTAATTTAAGTTTCATAGCGTAGTTAAGTCAAAAATATTTAAGAAAAGTGCTGATTTTTTTGTAAATTAGAAAGACTTTATCTTAATAATCAAAACTTTAGCGCTATGAAACTTTCATTTTTATTACTAGTATTAATCACTTTTTACGCTTGTGATGAGCAAATAAAAACAGTACCTAACGCTGAAACTACTGCAAAAGATCAGGCCATGACACTAAAAGGCACTTGGGAAATGGTTGGCTATTATAATTATGTTGATAATAAAATTGCCGATTCTTTCCAGACCAACAACGGATTTCGACAAGTTAAAATGTATACTGACCACAAAGTGATGTGGAGCAAAAACGTCCCCCAAGATTCTACGGAATGGTTTGGCTATGGAGATTATAATCACGGTGATAATGAGCTTAATGAAACGTTAGAATACGGTTCCGAAATGATGAAAAAAATAATTGATGAAAAAAAGGAATTCACTTATGAGCTTCAATTAGAAAAAGATAAGTTTAGCCAAATTGAAATTGATGATCAAGGCAATCGTATTTATTCTGAAAATTACAAGCGCATAGAATAGCAGACCAACTTTTAATAACATCATTATAATATATACCCTTGCGCAAGCTTCCTAAATATTTCAACCTGCGATTGCTGCCATTGCACATCCCTATGTAAATACCTCGCCATCAATTCTGCAACCTCCGGAGCACAATCATAGGCTGCTTGGGCATCCAAAATTAAAATTCTTACACGCCTAGAGAGTACATCCTCCACGGTTCGTGCCATTTCATTTTGTACGGCCCAGACGACTTCTGCCTTTAAAAATTCTAAACGTGGATGTAGTTTTTCACCCAATTCCGGGAAATCTAAGATTAAATTTTTGATAAAAACCTGATCTGTGCCATATATATAGAGGTGATTGGAATCTTCCGCAGAACCATCAGCGCCATGTATTTCCAGGGTTGAAGTTTGACACACTTTATTTGGCAACTTTCCGAATGTAATAGCTTTATCTATGGTATCTTGCGCCATACGCCGGTACGTCGTCCACTTCCCTCCCGTAATGGTAATCAGACCAGAGGGAGCTACCAGAATTTTATGGCTTCGTGAAATTTTCTTGGTTTTTTCGGACCCATCTTTAGGTGCTGCCAAAGGTCTTAAGCCGGCAAATTGACTCAGCACATCCGCTTTTGTAACTGGCTTCTTTAAATACGTATTTAATGTTGACAAAATAAAGTCAACCTCCTCACCTAAAGGTTCAGGTTCTAAACTATGACGTGCCACCAAAGTGTCTGTGGTCCCTACCACCACTCTATGATGCCACGGCACTAAAAACAGAACTCTGCCATCCACCGTTTTCGGAATCATGATAGCTTCCTTTCCAGGTAAAATCGAACGATCAAAAACGAGGTGGATGCCTTGACTCGGTCTTACTATATTTTTTGCTTCCGGATTGTCCATTTGAAGCACATCATCCGTAAAAACCCCTGTAGCATTTACAATTACTTTGGCGTTTAGGACATAGGTCCTTTTAGACTCAACATCAATGGCCAATACTCCTGTAATTTTACCACCTGCTTCTTTCTGAAGCCCAGTGACCTGAACGTAATTTAATACCGTAGCCCCGTGTTCTATAGCCGTTTGAGCGAGATTGATAGCCAATCGGGCATCATCAAACTGTCCGTCAGCATACACTACCCCACCCTTGAGTTTTTGAATTTTTATAGTTGGAAGGCGCGAGGCCGTCTCTGTTCTATTAAGGCGTAACACCTTTCCGAAACTGAGTTTACCTGAAAAGAAATCGTATAGTTTTAATCCGAAAGTATAGAAGAATGCGTCCCACCATCTGTAAGCAGGAATAATAAACGATTGGTTTCTTACTAAGTGTGATGCGTTTTTTAGCAACAAACCCCTTTCATAAAGCGCTTCTTTAACCAAGTCAATATTACCTTGGGCCAAATACCGAACGCCTCCATGTATGAGTTTGGTACTCCTGCTGGATGTGCCTTTTGCAAAATCCGATTGTTCTAAAAGTAAGGTTTTGTAGCCACGCGATGCACTGTCTACAGCGACACCAAGACCAGTTGCTCCGCCTCCAATAATAATCACATCCCAATCAGTACATTTCTCTAATTGCTGTAATCCTGTTTCTCTAGCGAACAAATTTCAAGTTTTAAGTGCCGATTATTCTATAGGCAAAAGTATTCTGACAATACCAAGCCTAACATGGGTTATATATACGCCATGGAAATTTAATCGATTAATATTTCCAAGATTTGGATTGCGGCATCGCTAATACGTGTTCCTGGACCAAAAACAGCTATGGCACCTGCATCAAATAAATATTGATAATCTTGTTTCGGAATGACGCCACCAACAATGACCATAATATCCTCCCGACCATAATTTTTGAGTTCTTCGATAACCTGAGGCACCAACGTTTTATGACCTGCTGCCAAAGATGAAACGCCTAAAATATGCACATCATTTTCCACAGCCTGTTTTGCGGCTTCTTTAGGCGTTTGGAACAAGGGACCGATGTCGACATCAAATCCAACATCAGCATAGCCTGTAGCGACCACTTTCGCGCCTCTATCGTGACCATCCTGCCCCATTTTTGCGATCATTATTCGAGGTCTACGCCCATCTTGTTCCGCAAATTTATCGGCCAATTCTCGTGCTCTTTTAAAGGAGCTGTCGTCTTTTATTTCTTTGCTATACACGCCTGAAAATGATTTTATCTGAGCTTTATATCTCCCGAAAACTTCCTCTAAAGCATCGCTAATTTCACCTAATGTAGCGCGTTCTCGGGCAGCTTCTACAGCTAAAGCTAATAAATTACCCTTACCCGTGCGTGCAATTTCAGTTAATTTTGACAATGCTGCGGTCACTTTAGCCCCGTTGCGCTCCGATTTAATCTTATTTAAGCGTTCTATTTGTGAGAGTCTTACGGTTTGATTATCGACTTCTAAGGTCGATATTGGATCTTCCTTTTCCAATCGGTATTTGTTCACACCTACAATGATGTCTTGTGAGGAATCAATACGTGCTTGTTTGCGCGCTGCCGCTTCCTCAATACGCAATTTGGGGATCCCTGCTTCAATCGCTTTGGTCATTCCTCCAAGCTCCTCAACCTCTTCAATCAGTTTCCAGGCTTTCTGGGCGATGTCGTGGGTTAATTTTTCCACATAATAACTTCCTGCCCACGGATCGACGGTTTTGGTGATGTGGGTTTCCTGTTGTAGGAACAGTTGGGTATTTCTCGCTATTCTTGCAGAAAAATCGGTTGGCAAGGCAATCGCCTCATCCAAAGCATTGGTATGTAAACTCTGAGTCCCGCCAAAGGCTGCTGCAGCAGCTTCGATAGTGGTTCTGGCCACGTTATTAAACGGGTCTTGTTCCGTTAAACTCCATCCGGAGGTTTGACAATGGGTACGTAAGGACAGTGATTTATCGTTTTTCGGGTTGAATTGCTTCACTAATTTCGCCCACAACATACGCGCAGCACGCATTTTAGCGATTTCCATAAAATGATTCATCCCTATTGCCCAGAAGAAGGATAATCGTGGGGCAAACGTGTCAATATCCATCCCTGCATCGAGTCCTTTTCTGATGTATTCCAAACCATCTGCAAGGGTATATGCTAGTTCAATATCAGCTGTAGCGCCTGCTTCTTGCATATGGTAGCCAGAAATACTAATACTGTTGAATTTTGGCATGTTCTCGCTCGAATATTCAAAAATATCTGAGATGATTTTCATGGACGGTGTTGGCGGGTAGATATAGGTATTCCGCACCATAAACTCCTTTAAAATATCATTCTGAATGGTACCTGCCAATTGCTCAGGCTTCACGCCTTGTTCTTCAGCGGCTACAATATAAAATGCCATAATAGGCAACACCGCACCATTCATGGTCATGGATACCGACATTTTATCTAGTGGAATTTGATCAAAAAGCAACTTCATATCCTCTACAGAATCGATGGCTACTCCTGCTTTTCCAACATCGCCCACCACACGCGGGTGATCAGAATCATAACCGCGATGGGTTGCCAAATCAAAAGCTACGGACAGTCCTTTTTGGCCTGCTGCCAAATTTCGCCTGTAAAACGCATTACTTTCTTCAGCCGTGGAAAATCCTGCATATTGGCGAATCGTCCATGGTCTACGCACATACATGGTAGAATAAGGACCGCGAAGGTTTGGTGCTAAACCGGCAATAAAATTGAGATGTTCTAATTGGTCTAAATCCGCTTTCGAATAGGTAGGCTGAATATCAATATTTTCGGCCGTTCTAAAAGGTTCTGCGTCTTGATGCTTAACGATTTGATCTGTATGCTTTAAAACGATATGTTGCACATTCTTTCTACTCATCATCCAATCGTTTTTGTTCAACAGCTTCTGCCAAACGTTTTTCAATAATAGGCTCTAATAAGGTTTTTACAGGATTTTTCTTTACGAAAGGATACAGTTCCAATTCATGCGCCATTTTATCACTGACATTAGGATGCTTGTTGGTACCCAATAAAATCAATTCGCCTTTATCAAATTGTTCCTGTTCTTTTACGGCACTTTCCTTAATTTTCTTTTGAATAATGCCTTCCTTTAACTGATGAAGAAATCCGCCATTAGCTTCAATATCTTTAAACAAGGCTAAAGATTTCTCTGCCAATTGATCGGTCAGACTTTCTATATAATACGCCCCATCTGCAGGATTATTAACTTTATCAAAGTAGCTTTCGTGCTTTAGCACTAACAATTGGTTTCTTGCGATGCGCTCAGAGAATTCGTTATCCTTATGATAAATAGCATCGTATGGGGTATTACATATGGTATTTGCACCACCAAAGATGGCGCTCATACATTCCGTAGTGGTACGCAACATATTGGTGTTATAATCGTACAAAGTTTTATTGCGCCTTGTGGGCTTCACAAAAATCAGACATTCAGTATTCCATCCGTAAGTCTCAGCTAAAGAACTCCAGAGTTTCCTCAAGGCACGAAGTTTTGCAATTTCAAAGAAATAATTGGTGCCTACGGACACATTAAAAATCACTTTAAAAGATTCTTTTCTCTCAGGAGTGAGAACGGCATCCAAATGATTCAAATACTCATTAGCATGGGCTAAGGCATAAGCCAACTGCTGCACCATTGTGGCCCCAGCATTTTGGTAAGTATCAACACGGACAGAAAACGAATTGGAGTGTGTAATGATTGCTTCAACTTCTGAAAAGTCTGCTTTTAAATTGCTAAACCAATTGCCTGTTTTAGCAAGATTCCCAATACTATCCGTATGAATGATGATATGCTCCTTACTAGGAATAGTATCGAATTGTTTGACAAATGCTTCTGACAAGAATTGACATTCGATGTGTATTGTAACTTTACTCAGATTAATATTGACCAAAAGATCTTTAATTTCTGTCTTTTCTGAGGGTAGAATAAATAGAATACTTTCCGCACCTCGCTCAATGGCATTAAACGCTTTTAGATTGGATTTTTCTACATGGGCTACATAAATGGTTTGACATATCTGCCATTCCGTGGCTTTAGTGTTGGATACTTCTGGCCGTTCTGTAAATTCATCGGCGTGATAAAATGGCTTTACGTGAATACCTTCATCCGTTTTCCAAACCAAGGTTTCATTATAATCTTCGCCTTTCAAATCATATTGAATAAGCTGCTTCCACTCCTTGGAAGAGGCTTCAGAAAATTCATCAAATAGCGTCTTATTCATAGTCTTCTTGGCTTGTTATACTATCTTCATATTCAATAATATAAATTTCTTCATTCTCTCTTTTCATGTAATACTTTTCGCGCGCTAAACGTTCCAACCCTTCTTCAGTACTTAAGGCTTTGATGGCTTTTTTATCTTTTAAAATTTCTTTTTTATAATAATCACGCTCATCTTCCAAATCGCTCATTTCTGAATTCAACTCATGATGAATCAGATACGAGTTGGCATCAAAAAACAGCATCCATACGCCAAACACTATAAATATGAGCACGTACATGTTCTTGAAGAACTTCAGATATTTCTTTTTAATTTTCAACTTAAACTAAGCGTTGGTTAATGATGGATTTTACGATATCAACGGCTACGGTGTTGTACTTATTGTTTGGGATAATGATGTCTGCATACTCTTTCATCGGCTCAATAAATTGTTGGTGCATGGGTTTTAGCGTATTTTGATACCGTGCCAACACTTCATCTAAATCGCGGCCACGCTCAGAAATATCACGTTTTAAACGTCTAATCAACCGTTCGTCACTATCAGCATGAACAAAGATTTTAATATCCATCATATCGCGCAATTCGGGATTGGTTAATATCAAAATGCCCTCCACAATCATTACTTTTCGCGGATGCGTCAGGATGGTATCGCCTGTTCTATTATGTTTGATAAAGGAATAAACGGGCTGGTGAATATCTTTGCCATCTTTTAAATCTTTCAGATGACGTTCCAACAATTCAAAATCGATAGAACGAGGATGGTCAAAATTTATTTTTACCCGCTCATCAAAACTTAAATGCGTCGTATCCTTATAATAGGAATCCTGTGAAATCACCCCTACTTCCCCTTCTGGCAATTCCTTTAAAATTTGGTTGACAACCGTCGTTTTTCCACATCCTGTACCCCCGGCTATTCCTATAATCAGCATCCTTTAATTTTTAGATTTCAGGGCAAATTTAACCAATTATTAAGAACTACTAGGGCTCAATTTTAGAAACTTCCGCAGGCGTCACAATTTTCCCATCGTCATTTCCCCAAGAGTTTAAAACGTAATTCATCACGTCTGCCACTTCAACATCCGAAAGCCCTAAAGCGGCCATGGTACTGTTATACACCACGCCGTTTACGGTAATCTCACCCGACAAACCATATTTTACAGCTTTAATGCTTTCTAATCGTTTGTTCATCAAATAATCGGCTTCTGCTAAGGGTGGAAATGCTTTGGGCACGCCGTCGCCGTTGGGCATGTGGCAATTCATACAAAAATCCTCATAAACCATCGCACCTCTCGCCATACTTTCTTTTAATTCTGGGGTTTGTTGCGGGCTCGATTTGCAAGAAATCATCATGCTTAAAAATACGTATAATGCAATCATTCTTATCATTAGTTTTTAGGTAAAATTTTAACGATACCTTTATTTTCTATGCCAACATAAACAAAACCGTCTGGACCTTGTTTGATTGATCTTACGCGACCCAGACCATCTAACAGCCGCTCTTCCTTAACCACTTTACCATCTGTTAACACCACTTTATTGACATATAGGAATTTTAGCGAACCCACTAACAAATCACCCTTCCATCCTGGATAATTGTCACTGGTAATAAAAGTCATGCCACTAGGCGCAATGGATGGATCCCAGTAATGCAAAGGCTGTTCCATACCTTCCTTTGCAGTGATGTCCGTAAATTTGGTGCCTACGTAATTGACGCCATAGCTGATAATTGCCCATCCATAATTGGCTCCTTTTTTAATAATGTTAATTTCATCGCCTCCCTTAGGGCCGTGCTCATGCGTCCAAATGTCGCCGGTATCGTGATGCAACACCATGCCTTGCGGATTCCGATGACCGTAGGAATAAATGGCCTTTTTAGCAGTGGCGTCGTTCACAAATGGATTATCACTAGGAATTGATCCGTCCGCATTTAAACGATACACTTTACCGCCGTCTCTTGTAATGTCTTGTGGATTTTCGTCACGATTTCCACGATCTCCCACGGTAAAATACAAATAGCCATCGTTGTCAAATACAATTCGAGAGCCAAAGTGTTGCCCTTTAGTGGTATTTGGAGTGGCTTTATAAAGAACTTCCTTATTGACGAGCACATTATTTACTAGTTTAGCCCGCATTAGGGCCGTATTCCCACCATCACCGTCACCCTCTGAGGAAGCGTAGGTCAGATAGATCCACCCGTTTTCCTCATAATAAGGATGAAGGGCTATATCAAGTAAACCACCTTGCCCTCTATTGTAAACTTCTGGGACGCCTTCTACAAGGTTTTTTTTACCCTCTTTGAAATGAATGATCTTGCCTTCTTTTTCATTTATCAACATTGAGTTATCAGGCAAAAACACAAACCCCCAAGGATTGGAAAGATCAGGTACTACCATTTCAAAACCATGGTTGGTGTTCACTGGGTTTTTATCTTGAGCACATGAACTGATGCCCACAAATGCCATTAATACTAAGACGTAATTTTTGATTTTCATACTGTTAGAGATTAATCTATAAATTTAGAAATAAAATTTGTTAGAATTTAAAGAAATATCATATATTTGCACCTCGATTTCCAGGAGTCGAGACAAAGATAACCACTTCGGGGTGTAGCGTAGCCCGGTTATCGCGCCGCGTTTGGGACGCGGAGGTCGCAGGTTCGAATCCTGCCACCCCGACCACTAAAAGCCTAACAAATCATGAGATTTGTTAGGCTTTTTTTCATTTGTGACACTTCCAACGTAGCTGCGCATAAGCAGACCAATGAAAACAGATATAAAAACCGTTCTTTGCGGTATTAGGCTTTTAATGAGTTACATTCCCACTTCAGAATCAATAACGTTAATTCTGTCGCCCCAACAAAATAAAGGTCGTTACGCCTAAAAGCATGAGCACACCAACCAATAAATAGCCTAATAAATCATGAGATGTCTTGAGTTTTTTTTATTCGTTCACAAATCCCTCAAATTTTTAAAAAACATACCGGATCGGATAAATACATATCAAATATCTTTTTGTTAACACTGTCTAAATCTTGTTATATTTGTTAGAGAAGCAGAATACGCACGCCTAGATATCTCCATCCTATGAAATATTCTCTAATTATTTTAACGCTCATGTGCAGTATCATGACGAGTTGTGACACTAAGAAACCTTACGAAAAAAGCGAAACGATTTCTACGGAACATCACCTCAACAGTGCACAGACACTCGCCATTGGCACCAAAACCAAGAAAGTTTATGTGCCGGTCTATTCTGACATCTATCAGCGTACCCGCAATGAAAGAACTTTATTGACTTCCACCTTGAGCATTCACAACACCAGTGAAACGGACACCCTTTATATCAGTCGTCTTGATTATTACAATACGGAAGGAAAGTTAGTTCGGAAGTATATCGATGCCCCTATTTATTTAAATGCTTTTGAAACTATTGAATATGTGGTTGATCAGGACGACGATACGGGTGGTTCAGGAGCCAACTTTGTTATTGAATGGTACGGCAGCGAAAAACTTAATCCCATATTTCAGGCCGTCATGGTTGGCGGATTAGGAAATAAATCCTTTTCATTTACTACCAATGGGGTTGACATTGAGTAGTGTTATCAGCATTCTGTTTCATAATACACTGCATCTTCGATAATTACTGTGCATCTTCCGGATTCGTACGCCATCACCACAAGAAAACATTTGACACGGTAATATACATCGGTTCACTCCCCCATCTCAAAGGAATTTTATAAATTTAGCATCTTTATGATATGCTGGTTATTTCACACAAAAACAATCAATTTATACAGATGCATACATCCCAATTATAAACAATTTAATTATGAAAAAGGCACTTCTAATTATGAGCTTAATAGTAAGTAGTAATGCAGTAATTGCACAACAAAAAATGACACCTGAATTATTATGGAAGGTACAGCGCTTAAGCGTTAAGGGACTAGACAAAGCAGGTTCTACTATTTATTTAGAGGTAAAAACACCAAACATCCAAGAAAATAACTTCGACTCTAAATACTACAAAATGCCCGTCAATGGAGGTGAAATGGTCGAAATTGAAAAAGATGATGTTAATGCGATAGACAAAAACATTTCGCCTGATGGAAACTACAAACTGTTTCATAATGAAGTAGCGATTGAGAACATCAAAGGCAGCGACGTTTACAAGGAGTTGGAAAAATCTGATGTTTATATTTATTCAGATCTCGATATTCGTCATTGGGACACTTGGCAAGACGGTAAGTACAACCATGTGTTTTACAAAAAAGTTGGTACGGAAGATGAAGATGGCACAGACCTTATGCCAAATGAACCACACCACACACCACAGCGTCCTTTTGGTGGCGACGAAGATTATATCTGGTCTTCAGACAGTAAAGACATCTATTATGTGAGTAAGAAATTAAAGGGAAAAGCCTACGCTACCAGTACCAATACGGATATCTACAAATACAATCTTGAGTCTAAGTCGACTATAAATATCACGGAAGACAATAAAGGTTATGATACCCATCCTGCTTTTTCCTCACAAGGCGCTTTGGCATGGTTACAAATGAAAACTGATGGTTACGAAGCAGACAAAAACGACATTATTGTACTTCACAACGGCGTTAAACAAAATTTAACTGAGCGATGGGATGGCACCGTGAACAGTTTTTTATGGAGTAAAGATGGAAACGACATCTATTTCACTGCGCCTGTTGATGGCACTGTTCAACTTTTTAAAGTGAATTATCCGGGTAGAAAACGAATCGCACCTGTAGTAGAACAACTTTCAGAAGGTCAATTTGATGTGACTAGCATCACTGCCCAAAAAGATAATACACTGTTAGTCACAAGAACCGACATGAATCATGCCGCTGAAATTTTCAGCTTTAACTTAAAGAGCAAAAACTTTAAAGCCTTAACCAACATTAATCAAGATTTATACAACGGTATTGCTTTGCCTAAAGTTGAAAAGCGCTATGTAACGACTACCGATGGGAAACAAATGTTAGTTTGGGTGATTTTACCTCCAAACTTTGATGCTTCCAAGAAATATCCAACCTTGTTATATGCGCAAGGCGGGCCGCAATCATCCCTATCACAGTTTTATTCTTACCGTTGGAATTTCCAATTGATGGCTTCTCAAGGCTATATCGTCGTGGCGCCTAACCGTCGCGGGATGCCGGGCCATGGTGTGGAATGGAATGAAGCGATTAGTAAGGACTGGGGCGGCCAAGTAATGGACGATTACCTTTCAGCTATTGATGATGTTGCCAAAGAGCCATATGTGGATAAAAATCGCTTGGGTGCGGTTGGTGCAAGCTATGGCGGTTACTCTGTATTTTATTTAGCAGGCATTCACAACAAACGTTTTAAAACGTTCATTTCTCATGATGGTGTTTTTGATACCAGAACCATGTATGGCACCACAGAAGAGTTGTTTTTTGTGAATCACGATTTTGGTGGCCCATATTGGGATAAAGACAATATGACCGCACAAAAGGTGTACAACGAATTTAATCCGATTACCAATGTTTCTAAATGGGACACGCCTATGTTGATTATTCAAGGTGGTAAAGATTATCGTGTGCCAATTGAACAAAGTTTAAGCGCATATCAAGCCGCACAATTATTGGGCATCAAGAGCAAACTGTTGTATTTTCCTGAGGAAAATCACTGGGTACTAAAACCGCAAAACGCATTGGTATGGCAAAATGAATTCTTCAAATGGTTGAAGGAAACATTATAAGAGACAAACAATACATCTTGACTCTTGGTTCTTTGTTCATTCTAAAAGCGCTAGGGTCGTAATTCTTTTAAACTTTAAAAATAAAATACATGAAATTTAATCTA
>Ga0114916_1001357_pt1 | contig 14015 bp, 13 predicted proteins | sample MalvirAntarct_66_FD_83501 | JGI IMG/M metagenome (GOLD analysis project Ga0114916, IMG submission 83501) | Marine viral communities from the Global Malaspina Expedition - Malaspina viral metaG Antarct_66 | ecosystem: Environmental > Aquatic > Marine > Oceanic | place: West Anvers Island... | reverse complement strand
GCCTGAGCAAGTCGCCGTCCGTGGTCGGGGCGCGCCCCGACCACGGACGAACAGAACCGGGTGGGTCAGATTTAAACCGGCGCTACGATGGAAACCGGGTCAGATTTGCAGCGGCGTTGACAACCGCTCGACTGACTTGAACTGACCTGCCGTGGCGGGGCGGCGGCTAAGGCGCCGTCTCGCCGCGTTCCGCGCGTTCGCGGAAATACATCACAGCGTGGACCCTGAGCGCCGAGACCAGGCTGCGCTCCCCGCGCTTGGCATCCACCTGCGTGCAGAGCTCGTGGATCGTCAGCGCCTCCTCCCTACAGATCGCCTGTAGCGCCATCCAACTCTCGTCGTCGAGCCGGACCGACGTGCGGCGCCCGGCGATCCTTACGCTATGGGGCAGGTCGCGGCTCATTGCTCCTCGCAGGCCTTCCGAGCACCTCGCTTCGAAGGCTGAGCCGGACGGGATCGCGGCGCACCGCCACCCGTCACGTCCAGCGTGCCGTATCCTCGCGGTCGGTTGCCGTGATCAACGTCGCGGTGCTGACGCAGGTCCAGTCGCACAGGTCGTAGCGGCGACTCAGCTTCTCGCGAACGACCGCCTCCGCCTCTCCCTGCGGGATCTTCGATCGCTCCCATGTGCCCAGGTCGGGCCGCCGGGTCAGCAGTAGGCTGCGGACGCCACCGTCGTCCGCAGCCTCGCGACACCGCCACAACCCGATCACCTGGGAGTCGTAGGCCGCCTCGAAGCCCGGCCATGCGGACTGGCACAGCGACAGAAACTCCTCCCAGTGCGCAGGCGGCGTCACGAACCACCGAAATGCATAATTCCCCTGCCGCTTCGGCGCGTCCGGCACGGCGGGCCGCAACGTCGGCACCATCGCCACGCTCACCTGTGCCCTGCAGTCGGTCACACCGTCGAGCAGGAGGCCGGTCGCACGGTGGACCTGTCCGTCGTCCGGCCACACCGACATCGCGGTCAGTTCGTCACGCGGGCGGCCGATCTGGCTGCGCCATACCCCGAAAAGGGCCCCGCCAGCCGCTTCGACCCGCGGCGTGCCCGTGGCGACGATTTGCCCGGCGACGGCGTTCCACTGCCGCGGCGCCGCTTCGATCCGGTGATGCACGTAGACATGGCTCATCGCATCGTCACCCGTCAGTAGTTCCCACCCGGCACGCTCTCGTGCAGCGGCTTCACCCGCGCGTCCACCTGGCGCAGGCTGTAATAGTCGATGGCCGGGCGGAACGCGTCGTAGACGCGGCGCAGTTCGCCGACCGGCTCGTCGTGCACGTCGACCCGCAGGTCGACACGCGGAAACGGCTTGTCGGCATAGACCAGCAGTGCCGCCGAATTCTGCCCGCCGTGTTGGCCGCCGGCATCGCGGCCCGCCTCCACCGCACGCATCAGGCGGTCCTCCAGCGGCGCGTCGGGCTCGGAATCGTAGCCGCGCTCGATCGCGTCCAGCACCGCCTCGCCCACCAGCACATTGCCGAGGGCGATGAAATTGTCGCGCACATGATGGCCGGCCCAGTCGCGATTGTGTGCGCCGGTGCGGGCCGCGGCGAAGCCGTCGTCGTCGATGACGGCGAGCTGGCGGTACTCCGCATACGGATCGGCCGCGACCAGCGCCTCGACGACGGCCGGCGCCTTGTAGCCCTGGCGGAGCAGGCGCATGGCCATGTGGCCCAGCCGTGGGTCGGCGATCGCCATGATGGCGACCGCCCCCAGCCGCATGCGGACGTGCGGCACCCGCGCGCCCACGGCCAGCGACCGCGTCGCCGTGGCGATGCCCAGCGCCCCGGTGCGCGGGCAGCGCGCCACCGCGGTGAAGGTGTGGAACTCCGGGCCGGGCGGCGGCCCGGGTGATGGTTCCACGGCGCGCGGCATCGTCATCGCCTCACTTCCGCTCGATCAGCTGGTAGAGGACGCCGTGCCCGTCGGCGGGGTGGATGAAGACCTGGCCCTGGGTCTCGATGACCCGCGCCCCGTTTCCCTTCATCTCCGCCGTCGCCTCCTTCAGGTCGTCGACCGCCAGCGCCACCAGGTGGACGCCCTCGCCGAACTTGGCGAGCGACTTGGCGATGGCACCGTCGCCCAGCGGCTCGGCGAGTTCGATGAAGCGGCCCCCGTCGCCCAGCGGCAGGATCGCGGCGCGCAGCCCCAGATGCGGCTGTTCCTCCGGGCCCTTGCTCGCCTTCATCCCCAGCTTGGTTTCATAGTCCTTCAGCGTCGCGTCCAGGTCCTTCACGCGGACGACGATGTGATCGATCCATTTGGGCATTTCGGCTCTCCTCCCGTTATTCTCGGCGGCTCGTCGTCCTGTGGTTGCGACGGCCTGCGGCACTTCGATCTTCCCCCGCCGGGCCGGGTCTGTCCACAGAGGCCCCCGACCGATGACCCGGCGCCGGAAAAGCGGCGCCCGAAACGACACCAGCGGATCCCGCCATGATCGACATCCTCATCGTCGCCGCCTTCGTCGCCTATGCCGTCGGCTCCGGCATGCGGGCGCGGCGCGAGGCGTCGCGCGGGCCTGTCGACTATTTCCTCGCCGGCCGCACGCTGCGCGGCTGGCAGTCCGGCATGTCGATGGCGGCGACGCAGTTCGCCGCCGACACGCCGCTGCTCGTCGTCGGGCTCGTCGCCACGGCGGGGATCTTCGGCCTGTGGCGCCTGTGGATCTACGCCCTCGCCTTCCTGCTGATGGCCTTCGTGCTGGCGGGATCCTGGCGGCGCAGCGGCGTACTCACCGACGCCGAACTGGCCGAATTCCGCTACGGCGGCCGTGGTGCGCTGACCCTGCGCGTGCTGAAGGCGATCTACTACGGCACCGTCGTGAACTGCGCGGTGCTCGCCATGGTCATGGTGGCGGCGATGCGCATCGCCGAGGTCTGCCTCCCCTGGCACCTGTGGCTGCCCGACGGGGTCTATGCGCCCATCGTCGCCGCGGTCACCGCACTCGGCCTGAGCCTCGGCACCCCGATCACCGGCATCGCGCCGGAGATCGCCACGGCGAACGGCTTCATCTCCATCGGCCTCATCCTCGTCTTTACGGCCGGCTACTCGCTGACCGGCGGGCTGCGCAGCGTCGTCGCCACGGATGTGGTGCAGTTGGCCATCGCCCTCGTCGGCACGGCGATCTATGCCTGGATCGTCGTCGATGCCGCCGGCGGCCTCGCCGGCCTGCCGGCCCGCGTCGTCGAGATCTACGGGGCGGCGCGCGCCGAACGCCTGCTCTCCTTCGGCCCGGCCGGCGTCGGCGACCTGCTGTCGCCCTTCCTGGTGATCATCGGCCTACAATGGCTCTTCCAGATGAACGCCGACGGCACCGGCTATCTGGCGCAGCGTTCGATGGCCTGCCGTTCCGACGGCGACGCGCGCTGGGCCGGCATCATCTTCGCCTGGACGCAGATCCTGCTGCGCAGCCTGCTCTGGCTGGTCATCGCGGTGGGGCTGCTGGTGATCTATCCTTTCTCCATCGGCGATGCCGCCGGCGAGACTTTCGCCGCATCGCGTGAGATCCTTTACGTGACCGGCATCGACGACCTTCTTCCGCCCGGTGTTCGCGGTCTCGTCCTGACGGGACTGCTCGCCGCCCTGGCCTCGACCGTCGATACGCACCTCAACTGGGGCGCGTCCTATTGGAGCAACGACGTCTACGACCGGCTGATCTGCCGCCACTGGCTGCGCCGCGAACCGCGGCGGCACGAGCTGGTCCGGGTCGCGCGGATTGCCGGCATCGCGATCGTCGCGATCTCCCTGGCCGTCATGGCGCAGCTGGACTCGATCCAGGCGGCCTGGTCGGTGTCGCTGCTGTTCGGCGCCGGCATGGGATCGGTGCTGGTGCTGCGCTGGCTGTGGGAGCGCATCAACCTCCATGCCGAACTGGCGGCGATGGCGGTGTCGCTGGTCGCTGCGCCACTGCTCCTGACGCTGTTCGGCACCGACCCGGCGACCGAATGGATCCGGCTCGGCTGCATGGCGCTGGCGACGACCGCGGCCGCACTCGCCGCGTCACTGTTCGCGCCGCCGACCGACCGCGAGGTGCTGCACGCCTTCTACACCAGGGTCCGGCCGCTCGGATTCTGGCGGCGCACGGCGATGCTCGCCGGCGAGCGTCCCGAGGTGCCGGTGCGGGCGCTGTGGCGCCGGCTGGGGGGCGTGGCCGTCGCCGCCGCTTCGATGTTCCTGCTGCTCGTCAGCATCGGTCGCGCCGCGGTGGGGACGCCCGGATCATGGACCGGGACCGACTGGGGCATGATCGCTGCCGGCCTTGCGCTGGTGCCCGTCTGGTGGCGCGAGGCCCGTCGCGAAGATCCGCCGCCGCCCGGATGACCGGGAAAGCAGCTTCGAAAAGGACGAGCCCGAACGCAAGAGCGGCCCGGCGCATCGCGCCGGGCCGCTCGATCGTCGGCGAGACGCCGTCGCGAAAGCGTCAGCCGCCGGCGGGAGCGGCAGCCTTCGGCGGTCGGCCGCGACGGCCGGGAGTCTTCGGCGCTGCGGGCGGCACCGGCGCACCGCCGCGGCCCTTCTGGCCGAGGCCGATCTGCTTGGCCATGTCCGAGCGCGCCTGGGAATAGGCCGACGCCACCATCGGATAATCCGACGCCAGGCCGAAGCGGGTGCGATAGTCGGCCGGCGACAGGCCGTGCGCCGTGGCGAGATGGCGCTTCAGCGTCTTCTGATGCTTGCCGCAGACGAGACAGACAAGATAATCCGCATTGACGGAGCGCCGAACCGGCACTGCCGGCGTCACTTCCGCCACTTCCGCCGGACCTTCGTCGCGCTGGAAGGATCCGGAAACACTCCGGATGATGCCCGGAAGCTCCGCAGCCGGCAGGGAATTGTTGGTCACGTACGCCGAGACGATCTGCGCGGTTAGTTCCGCCAGCTTAGCCTCGTTCAGCTTGATTACCGGCGTCGACTCTTCCGACATGTATTACTCCGTTTACTTTGGATGGGTATAGGCGGATGAATAGCCCATCTCGCAGCAAAGGCAATGGCTGATCCGCTGCAACGCGAAAAAAACAACGATCAAGTGTGGATTGCCGTCGGCGGAATTTTTTCAAGCCAAACAAAGACATCTTTTGGGTGCATGCGGAACATGATCCGGCTCGATTGCGCCGGCGGATCCGCATCGGACATCGACAGGGGTCAACGGTTGAGAGGCGCTGGCGGCTCTCGCGCGCACGACGGGTCCGGCCCTGCGCTCCGCTTTCCTGGACGAGCCGGCTTTCAGACACTACCATTCCGTGGAATTTGCATCCGATGCCACGTCGAAGAGGGAGGAGATAAGGGCGACGTCGCGGAAGTGGGGCGCCAATCGAGCGGCAATCGCTTCGATCCCACGCCAACTCGATACGCAAATATACGATCAACAACGCCCGGCGAGCACAAATGCCAGGCGATTAGTCCGGACAACAGGGAGACGACTATGCTGACCGTTCTTCGACAGCCGGCGCGTGCGCTGGCAACGTTCGCCATTGCGACGGGACTGGCCGCCACCGCCGCCGTCGCACCGTCGTTGGCGCAGAAGATCGAACCGGTGACGATCCGGCTCGCCGGCGACCACAGCCCGCCGCCGCACCCGGCCGCCATCGCCCAGGAGTTTTTCAAGGAACGCCTCGAGAAGGAAATTCCCGGCAGCACCGTACGCCTCTACGCCGCCGGTGCCCTCTACACCATTCCCGAGGCGGTCGAGGCCATGCTCGACGGCAATCTCGAAATGGCGTGGGGCCAGTTCGGCAAGACCGCGCAGATCGACCCCTATATGAACGTCGTCGTCGGCCCGATGCTGCTCACGACGCCGGGCGCGATGAACCAGCTCGACTCGTTCGACACGATGGAAATGATCCAGGACCGCTTCGCCAAGGTCCATGGCATCAAGATGTTCGGCACCGGCCATCTCAGCATGTTCATGGGCGCCGGCGCCGGTAAGCGCCTGCTGGAGCCCAAGGACTTCCAGGGCCAGAAGATCCGCAGCATGGGCCCCGCCGAGAACGCGGCGCTGGCCGCCTGGGGCGCCAACGCCACGACGATGTCCTTCGGCGACGTTCCGCCGGCCCTGCAGACCGGCGTGATCGACGGCCTGCTGACCAGTCTCGGCGGCTACAACCAGATCAAGGACCAGGCGCCGTACTTCACCGTCGCCGGCATCAACGGCATCGTCGGCGACTATTACTGGGTCGGCGCCAGCCAGGTCTGGTGGAAGAGGCTGAGCGACAAACAGCGCGAAGTGATCGAAAGGCTGATGGTCGAAGAGGTGCTCCCCTTCCAGAAGAAGGTGAACTGGTGCAACGACAAGCGCGTCGTCGACCAGTTCGGCACCGAGGATCCGAGCAAGCCGGGCATCTACATCATGCAGCCGGCCGAGCAGAAGGCGCTTGCGGATGCGCTCGGCGACGCCACCACCAAGTGGGTGAAGAGCAACACCCCGGCCGACGCCGACAAGTGGGTCGACCGCTTCCAGGAAGAGGCAAAGGCTGCGGTGGAGAAGAATCCGAAGGGCGAGAGCTGGATCGAGAAGACCGACTGCTCCGAGATCAAGCCCTGGTTCGACCGTTACAAGCGGACCTGATGCACGCATCCGGCTAACGCGCCCGGTTAAGGCGTGTCCCTGGCCGCGCACCGAGACGAGGTGCGCGGCCTCTCTTCTCGTCTTGAAGGACGGTGAGAACCATGGAGCGTGTCATCGACCGCACCTACCGCGTCATCCGCTTCGTGCTCGACTGGTGCGTCGGCTACGCCGCAGCGGTCGTTCTGCTCGGCGCCACCTGCTTCGCCATCGCCGAGATCATCCGGCGCTACATCTTCGGCGTCGTGTTCCATTGGGGACAGGACGTCGTGACCTATTCCATCGCGGGATCGGTCTTCCTGTTCTTCGCGGTCACCCAGGCCCGGCGGTCGCATCTGGCGATGACGGCGGCTCTCGAATATCTGCGAGCCAAGGGATTCGTCAGGACGGTGCTGGCCCTCCGCGTCCTCGTGACCGGGCTGTCCCTCGCCATGTTCTCGGCCATCGCCTGGTGGGGCATCCCCACCGTCGAGCGGACCGCCATGATGGGCCGCACCACCCAGAGCATGATCCTGCCGCTCTGGCCCTTCCAGTTCACGCTCCTCGTCGGCTTCGCGCTGATGGCGCTGGTGACGCTCTTCCACCTCTATCAGGACGTACAGGCGTTGCGGGGCAGGAAGGTCTTCCCCTGGGCACCGGTCGAAGAAGGGCTGGAGGTCTGATCCCATGGGAATAGTCGGCTCGGCCCTCTTCGCCCTGCTCACCATCGGGGCACCGATCGGCGTGGCCCTCGCGGGCTCGGCGATCCTGATGATCCTCTACGACCCGATCCTCTCGCCCAACGCCGTCTTCCGCGCCTTCTTCAGCTTCCTCGGAAGCTACACGCTGATGGCGATCCCGTTCTTCATCCTCGCCGGCTTCCTGATGGAGCGGACGGGGCTGATCGACAAGCTGTTCCAGTTCGCCGACGCGATCATCGGCTGGGTGCCCGGCGGCTTCGCCTACGCGACGCTGATCGCCGCCGTTCTGTTCGGCGCCATCTCCGGCTCCAGCACCGCCATGGCGGCGGCGATGGGCATGATCGCCTATCCGGAGATGATCAAGCGCGGCTACCCCGTCTGGATGTCGGCCGGCATTATCGCCTGCGGCGGCGGCATCGCCATCCTGATCCCGCCCAGCATCACGCTCATCCTGTTCGGCGTGCTGACCGAGGAGTCGATCGTGAAGCTGTTCTTCGCTGGCTTCATCCCCGGCGTCATGCTGGCGATCAGCAACGCCGTCGTCATCCTCGGCGTGTCCTTCTACCTGAAGCTTCCGTCCGGCACCTTCAGCTGGGCCCAGCTCGGCAAGGCGACGGTCGAGGCGATCCCGGCGATCCTGATGCCGGTCCTGATCCTGGGCGGTCTCTACGGCGGCCTGTTCACGCCGACCGAGGCCGGTGCCGCCGCCTGTGCCTACGCCCTCGTCTACGGCTTCTTGGCGAAGCCCAAGGTGTTCATCCGCGAACTAGTGCCCGCCACCTTCCGGGCGATCAACCTCACGTCGATCGTCTTCTTCCTGGTCGGCTGCGTCGGCGTCTTCCAGTTCCTGCTCGCCAACAAGGGCTGGCCGCAGGACATCGCCGACTGGGTGATCTCTCTCGGCCTGTCGCCACTGGGCTTCCTGCTCGTCCTGGTGCTGGTCCTGCTGGTGCTGTCGATGTTCCTGAACGGCATCGCCATCCTGGTCCTGACCGTGCCGATATTCTTCCCCGTGGCGAACTCGCTCGGCATCGACCCCATCCACCTCGGCATCCTGTTCGCCATCGCGATCGAGATGGGCGGCGTCATTCCGCCGGTCGGCCTAAACCTGTTCGCGGTCAGCGGCACCACCGGCGTCCCCGTCACCAAGGTCATGCAGGGCGCCGTACCCTTCCTGCTGACCGACGGCATCGTGCTGATTCTGGTGCTGTTCTTCCCGATCCTGGCCCTGTGGGTGCCGAACCTGCTGGTCACCTCGGTCTTCGGGAACTGACCCGGATCTGATACGACCCTGCGCCCGGCCCGCTTCGGCGGTGCCGGTTGCCGGCTGGCGCCGCGGCGGGGCGGTCGATCAGCGCCGGGTCGCGTCCGACGGCATGCTCTTCGTCATCGAGCCGCCGCCCGTCCGGCGGCAGGCACTATCGTCCGAAACGGCGGCGGCGAGCGCCTTGGCGAGCGCCGGCTTGTACTCGCTTTCGAGGTGGACGGCGTCCGAATACATCTCCGGCTTCCAGCGCCCCTCCAGCACCTGCCCGGTGAAATCGAGCAGGCAGTCCCCGGCGAAGAATGCGCGATAGCGCTTCAGTCTCTCGGAGAACGCCTCGTCGAGCATCGCGAGCGTCCGCGGGTGTAGCGGCGGGTTGACGAAGGTGACCGGAATGCCGCGCGCGGCTGCGCGCTCGGCCAGATCGCGTATTTCGTCCATGGCGGCCTCCGGCCATGGACGCCCGCCCATCTCGGTCTGAATGCGGCTCAACTGATATGTCACAGCATCCGTATTGCCGGTATCCAGCGTCGGATCCGAAAACCCGACGCCGAACCAGGTCGCACGCAGTACCAGAAGCGATCCCTTCGTCGTTTCATAGGTCAGCATGTGCTTGAGCGGCGCCTCGACCATCTCGAGCGCCCGCGGAACGTCGTTCTGATCGTCCAGCGCCATGCGTGTGAACGGGACGAACCAGACGATCCGACGCAAGTCGGTCTTCTGCATCAGATGCTCGGCGATCGCCGCCATCTCCGGCAGCCCGCCACCGCCGATCGACATGTTGAGCCACGGCTCGCCCGTAATCTCGGACATCAGGCGCTCGTCGACCTGCGCCCCTGTACTGTCTCCGACGATTACCGATGGTGACACCCCAGGATGCTCGTCGAGCCACCGGTCGAATGCGACCATTCTGACGATCCGCCGATTCAGCGTGTAGGCGGGCCGGCGATCGAAGCCGTCGTCCGCGGAGGCGTGACGGGCGAACGGGTCGACATAGTAGTTCAATGCGAGCACCGACAGCGCCAGGGCCAGGGCCACGCCTACCGAGATGATGAGGAAGCGTCTTTCCATCGGTCTCTAAAACTGGAAATAGAGGAAAGTGGTGTTGTAGCTGAGGTAGATGAGGCTGGCGAAGAAGCCGCATCCCACCATCGCGGCACGCCATGCCACGCCCAACGTGCCGATCGGCTCCAATCGCCGCGCCCCGAACAGCGTTTCCGCCATCGCATCGGACCGGGGCAGCAGCAGCGCCAGCAGGATCGCGAGCACCATGAGCGGACCGACGCTCGCCCAGAGCTGCAGCCGCACGTAGCCGGGACCACCGAACGAGACGCCGACGTCTCTGAGCACGCCGGCGGCCGGCCCCAGTGCCCAGCGCCAGGAATCCGGAAGCATGGGCGTGCCGAACGCCATCCCTTTCCAGATGCCCAGTGTGCCTTCCAGCGTCGTGGCGCGGAAGGGTACCCAGGCGACGATCACCGCCAGCAGCGTCAGGAACCAGCCGAGGCCGAAGTTCAGTTTCGCATCCTTCGACGGTCGCCGGCCGAACATTCTGTTCCAGAGCCGCTGCACCACCAGATACATGCCGTGCAGCGCGCCCCAGATGACGAACGTCCAGCCTGCACCGTGCCAGATGCCGCCGAGCACCATCGTCGCGCTCAAGGCGAACAGCTCACGGGGAAACCCTTTGCGGCTGCCGCCCAGCGGTATGTAGAGATAGTCCCGCAGAAACCGCGAAAGCGTTATGTGCCAGCGGCGCCAGAAGTCGCCGATCGACGTCGCCCGGTAGGGCCTGTCGAAGTTCTGGGGCAGCCTCACGCCGAGCATGAAGCCGAGCCCGATCGCCATGTCGGCATAGCCGGAGAAGTCGAAAAACAATTGCAGCGTATAGGCCACGGTGCCCGACCAGGCCTCCAGCACGCTGATCGGATCGCCGCGATCGGCAGCCGCGAAGACGGCATCGGCGATGGGAGCGATATTGTCCGCGATGAGGATCTTCTTCACCAGCCCGAGGACGAAATAGGCGAGGCCGGTATTGACGTTCGCGACGTCGAAACGGGCGAAGCTGTCACTGCGGAATTGCGGGATCATCTCCTTGTGGTGGATGATCGGGCCCGCGATCAGATGCGGGAATATCGTCACGAACAGGGTGTATTCGACGATCCCGTATGGCCGGCCGCGGTCGCGGTACATGTCCACAAGGAACGCAATCTGCGTGAAGATATAGAACGAGATGCCGATCGGCAGGATGACGTTCGGCCAGCCGATCGTCGTCGAGAATATCTCGTTCAGGTTCCAAACGACGAAGACCGAGTACTTGAAATAGCCGAGACAAAATAGATCGCCGGCAACGCCCGCAAAAAGTGCCCATTTCCGCCCGCTGTCGGTCTGCCGCGAATAGATCAGCCATCCTATCATGAAGTTGAACAGGACGGTTCCGAGCAGAAGCGGCAGGTAGTGGATGTCCCAGTCGCCGGCGAACCATATCGACGCAGCGGCGACCAGAGGGACGGCCGCACGCGCGGGCGCGAAGGCGCGGCACGTCCAGCACAGCAGCAGCACGACGGGCAGGAACCCGAATATGAACGCGTAGGAACTGAAGACCATCCGGGTGATCTCGTATGGTTCGAGAAAGATCTGCGAAAGGGGCCTGGACGGGCAGGTATCTCAGCGATCGGCCGCCGCTGCCCATGCGGCAATTCATCTCTTCATAATGTCGGCTGCTCTCGCTCGGACGCTGGTGCGAACGCGCCCTCGCTAAATCACCACGGCGCCGAACGAACGCCGTGACCGCATCGCGAACCGTGCGTACCGCACGACCGTTCGCCCTCACGCGAGGGGGTGTATGCGTAAGGACATCGCTCCTCTCTCGGCGGTCCATCGATCCGCGACTTGTATACGGGACGATGAGAGACATTGTCCACGTCGGCGCCTGATGCCGCCGGAACCTGTCAGCGGCGGCCTCAGCGCGGTTCCTGCAGTGAGCCGCCGGACGACGCGCAATCGTTCGCCGGCAACTCCCCGGATCCAGGTTACTCCCGCCGGGATACCGCTGCCGATTTTCACGCGCCCCACAAGCTGCGCTCCCCCGACCGTCACCGGCCCTTGAACACCGGCTGACGCTTGTCGACGAAGGCCTGCGCGGCTTCCATGTGATCCTCCGTGCGGCCGCAGCTGGTGTGGCGCAGGGCCTCGGCGTCGAAGACGGTGGCGAGGTCGGCGTAGGCCGCGAGGTTCATGTTCTCCTTGATGTAGCCGAGCGCCACGGTCGGGCCGCTGGCCAGCGTCTTCGCCATCGCGGCGACCTCGGCGTCGAACGCTTCCTCGGACACGACGCGGTTCACCAGGCCGATCGCCGCCGCTTCCTCGCCGGTCAGCACCGGGCTCAGCATGTAGAGTTCGCGCGCCTTGGCCGGGCCGACGACCCGCGGCAGGAAGTAGCTGCCGCCGAAGTCGCCCGACAATCCCACCTTGCCGAACGCCGTGGTGAACTTCGATCCCGGCGTGGCGATGCGCAGGTCGCAGGCGAGCGCGAGCGACAGGCCGGCGCCGGCCGCCGCACCGCGGATCGCCGCAATCGTCGGCTTCGGGATGTGGTGCAGCAGGCGGGCCACCTCCATCCGGGCACGCAGGTTGCGCACGCGCCGGTCGAAGCTGGCGTCGCGCTCGCTGCCGGTCGCCATCGCCTTCACGTCGCCGCCCGAGCAGAAGGCCTGCCCGGCGCCGGTCAGCACGATGGCGCGCACATCCGGGTCGCGCTCCGCCGCCTGCACGGCCTCGAGCATCTGCTCGAGCATGACGAGGGTCAGCGCGTTCCGCCGCTCCGGCCGGTTCATCGTCAGGGTCAGCAGGCCGTCTTCCAGCGACCGCAGCAGCACCGCGTCTTCCATGTCTCGCTCTTCCCTCTTCGTCGTTTCGGCGCCGCCGCGGCGCCCCTGGGCAAAGTCGCACGGACCGGCTTTGGACGGAACGGGGACAGGACGGGGACGGGACGACAGGCGGGGAACGGCGGTCTATGGTCGCTGCCGAATCGTGGATCCGCGCCGGGAGGCGAGACACGCCGTGACCCGCCTGCCCGCCTTCCTCAACGCGCGCCTGCCCTTCTATTACGGCTGGGTCGTGCTCGGCTGCGTCTGCTGCGCCGGCTTCGCGCGCCAGGGGCCGGCGGTCGCGACCCTCTCGATCTTCGTCGAGCCGATGACCGCCGACTTCGGCTGGTCGCGCACCGCGATCTCCGGCGCCGTGTCGCTCGGCGGCCTGCTCGCCGCGGTGACCTCGCCCTATCTCGGCGTGCTCCTCGACCGGCACGGCGCGCGCACCATGCTCTGCCTGGCCATCGTCGCCACCGGGTTCGCCACGATGGGCCTGTCGCTGATCGGCTCGCTGCTCTTCTTCTACCTGCTCTACTGCATCGGGCGGATGAACTTCGCCGGCCCGTTCGACCTCGGCATCTACGGCGCGATCAACAGCTGGTTCGTCGAGCGGCGGCCGCTCGCCACGTCGATCGCCACGCTGGCACAGATGTTCGGCCTCATGTCGATGCCGCTGATCGCGCATTTCGCCATCCAGGCGGGCGACTGGCGCAGCGGCTGGGTGGCCGTCGGCATCACCGTGCTGACCATCGGCCTTCTGCCGACCTGGCTGCTCATGGCGCGACGGCCCGAGGATCTCGGCCTGCTGCCCGACCGCAGCCGCGCCGCCACCGCCGCGGAACACGCCCGACCAAGCAGCGACCCGATCGCCGAGCCTGTCTTCACCCGCGCCCAGGCGATGCGCACCCCGGCCTTCTGGATGCTGGCGCTCTACACCCTGCTCATCTACCCGGTGCAGGCGGGCATCAGCCTGCACCAGGCGCCGCACCTGATCGAGAGCGGCCTGGCGCCCACCGTCGCCGCGACGGTGATCAGCACCTTCTCCTTCGCCTCGGCCATCGCCGGGTTCGGCCTCGGCATCGTGACGCGGCGGATCGGCGTGCGCGCCGCGCTGGTGATCGTCGGCGTCTGCCTTTCGGCCAGCGCCCTCGCGCTCGTCGGCGTCGACGGCGCCCTGCACGCCTATCTCGCCGCCATGGTCTTCGGCATCGGCATCGGCGGCCTGACCACGATCCTGCCGATCACCTGGGCCGACTATTTCGGCCGGCGCAGCTTCGGCGCGATCCGCGGCGTCGCCCTGACCATCCAGGTCACCGCCCAGGCGTCCGGGCCGCTGCTCTCCGGCGCCCTGCGCGACTGGACCGGCGACTACACCCTGTCGCTGGAGGTCTTCGCCGCCCTCTCGCTCGCCGGCACGCTCGCCATCCTGTTCGCCCGCCCGCCGCGCGCGGCGGTGTAAGGCGCGGGAGCCGGGCGGCATCGGTCCAGTGCAACATCGTGCAACACTTTTCGGAATGTGTTGCACGCGTTGGGAATGGTGCTTCCTTCCCTTTCATGGGCAGGCGGGTTCATGGGCAGGCGGGTTCATGGGCAGGCGGGTTCATGGGCAGGCGGGTTCATGGGCAGGCGGGTTCATGGG
>Ga0114916_1001354_pt1 | contig 14021 bp, 6 predicted proteins | sample MalvirAntarct_66_FD_83501 | JGI IMG/M metagenome (GOLD analysis project Ga0114916, IMG submission 83501) | Marine viral communities from the Global Malaspina Expedition - Malaspina viral metaG Antarct_66 | ecosystem: Environmental > Aquatic > Marine > Oceanic | place: West Anvers Island... | reverse complement strand
GTATGTATCGACAATCATCGATGTAGTACTACCGGGAATCAATTTAGATGCCATCCAAAGATCCTTCCTAATTTGTAAATTTTTCTCTAATTTTGTACCTCGCCTTTTATTACGCCTGGCAGCATTCATAAGGTCGTTACCCATCCGCATAGATTGATCAATTAGACCTCTAATAAAGTCATCGGTTTTCTTGCATCTAAGCATCGATAGCTCTTTCTTCATATCTGAAGTTAACATCAAATAACCGGCTTTTATGGATGGTGTAATTGCCATTTCAGCAATAATTGCAGCTTTCTTAGTATCAAAGTTTTTTGAGATAAATATACCTTCCATTGTTCCATTCCATGTGATGTCCACCATGTGACCATGATAACTCTTGTGTATCCACTCCATATCGAAGACCTGAACATCTCGAAGGAAAGCTTCTTGATCAGGAGTTCGCTCACGTTTGGATGAATTGTAGTACCCATCACGTTTGATACCACGCCATCGAGGCGCTACCCCGAGATGAGATAATCGGTAGTTCAAAAGCACAAATAGGTTTCTATGCTTACCAATGTAATTTGTGGGGCTAATACTTGAAAGGAGATTTTTACAGTATTCAACAGTCATCCTGCTTTCGGATTCAATTTTCGCAGCAAGAGAGCCTTTGCCTATCTCACTATTCTTAAATAGTCTGCCTATGAAATCTTCAGCATCATCATTAATAAGACCGAAGAAATTTTCATAAGAGTCATCAACTACATGCTTTGATATGATCTCTTTCTCAATACCAGCCATGTCAGACTTTTTCTCTGAGATAATCATTTTAACTTCGGGCAATGCAGGAGGATTGCTTGGCAGAGTGCCTGTTCTAATAGCAGTCTTATATTGTGAATTGGTCAGCGACTTATACTCCATCGAGTCTACTTTCTTATCTGCGATTTTACGCAAACGTTCCATTTGTTCTCGATCAATAATAGTGTGTCGACTCAAACCTAACTTTTCGAGGTGTATTTTTACTTCCTCTTTGTAAAGCTCTCCCACCATTTCCATCGTTGTGTATATATTGTCTTTGTATAAATAAACTTTTATGGTTTCTGAATTCATATACGACTCCTTTTGTGAACAATTAAAGAAGTTCATCTATATAGAGCATAAAAGTTGGCGTTTTATAGGAGAATTCATTTAAGCTTCAAATATTCATCACAAAGCATTGAAGTACATAGATATAAAAAATTAACTTCTCAAAACCAATTATCGTAGTATCAGCAGTTTTGGCGCTAATGGATAGTCAAATATCAACGTAAGATCAACGTAGAATCAACACTAATGAGCATTTTTATTGATGTTCTAGTAAGTAATACCAGCAGAAGCGGATTGCGAGAACCGCTAGATTAATCCCTGTTGAGTGCAATCACTACACCCCATCTAACCCTATCACCCCGACCTTCGGGAGTCTCACAAGTAAACCTCGATCGCTTGACGATAACTAGTCAATCCAACACCATTTCCGCTATCCTCATCGTCTCAATACCCACAACCATCTGGAAAAGTACCTTAGAAAATTTCAGTAACAGTGTCAGCTTCATCTGGCCACTCGCCGACACTGGACGAGATAACACCAAGCAGTTGTGATATATGGCAAAATCATTCAGCCTTTATGAGCAAAGACAAATAAGGTTATTTCGATTTGGCATAGCGGCAGAATAGTAGGGAAACAATATGCTAAAACTCGAAGACATCAAAAAAGACGCTCAAATCCGTGGCATTCAAGCTGAAGAGATTGTACGTATCGTCCAGATTGAAGCGGTAGGCGATGACGCTGTTACTGTTTACTACAAAGATAGTCAAGGCAAACTGGGTGAACAGATGCTCTTTCGCTCTGACGAATCACGTTTGGAATTAGCCACGGTAGGACGTCCATGGGCATTTGATGCACCTGGCGCAGAGTTTAAATTAGGGCTCGAAGCCCACCGTATAACACAAGCAGCTTTATTTGACCCAATGATGGCAGTGCATACCTCTAATGTAGAGCCTTTGCCCCATCAAATTTCCGCCGTTTATGAGCACATGCTGCCTAAGCAGCCGTTACGCTTTGTTTTAGCTGACGATCCGGGTGCTGGTAAAACAATCATGGCCGGCTTGTTGATACGTGAATTATTAATGCGTGCAGATGCGAAACGCATTCTTATAGTGTCTCCCGGCTCGCTCACCGAACAGTGGCAAGATGAACTACTCGAAAAATTCGGCGTAACTTTTGACATCTTTAGTCGCGAAAAACAGGAGCAATGCGCCTCGGGAAATTACTTTGATGAATCCGATCAACTCATTTGTAGATTAGATCAATTGTCGCGCAATGAAGACTTCCAAGAGAAACTGAAAAATACCGAGTGGGATTTAATCATCGTCGATGAGGCACATAAATTATCGGCAAATTATTTCGGTAACGAAGTAAAAAAAACCAAACGTTTTCAGCTAGGTGAATTACTCGGCTCAATTACACGTCATTATCTGCTTATGACGGCCACACCGCATAACGGTAAGGAAGAAGACTTTCAAATATGGCTATCATTACTTGACGGTGATCGCTTTTACGGCAAATTTCGTGAAGGTGCCCACAAGGTAGATATATCCGACATGATGCGGCGCATGGTAAAAGAGGAACTGCTAAAGTTTGATGGCACTCCACTATTCCCAGAACGACGTGCCTATACAGCCAATTACGAACTATCGTCTATGGAAGCATCACTTTACGAGCAGGTAACAACTTACGTTCGTGAAGAGATGAATCGCGCCGACAATCTTGATGGCAAAAAGAAAAATAATGTTGGTTTTGCATTAACCATGCTTCAGCGTCGTCTTGCATCTAGTCCTGAAGCAATTTACCAATCATTAAAGCGCCGTAGAAAACGTTTGGAAGACAGATTAGCTGAAACCAAACTGATGGCACGTGGACAATCGTTGAAAGAGAATCGGATTGCTGAGACTCTTGGTGAATTCAACGCCAAGAAGAAAATTGATTTACCTGATAATCTGGATGAACTTGATGAGGACCTGAGTGCTGAAGAGTATGAGCTCTACATAGAGCAAGTAGTTGATCAAGCGTCTGCCGCTGAAACTATACCCGAGCTTGAAGCCGAAATTCTTATTTTAAAAGACCTTGAACATCAGGCATTAACAGTTGTTCAGTCGGGAAATGATAAAAAATGGGAAGAGCTCTCATGTTTGTTGCAAGACAAGCCCGAAATGTTCACAGCGAGCGGAAGTCGCCGGAAGCTCATCATCTTTACCGAGCACAAAGATACACTTAAATATCTAGTCGCTCGCATTGGTGACATGCTCGGCAGTAACAACGCAGTACGCTCCATTTCTGGTGGTACAAATCGTGATGAACGCCGTAAGATTCAAGAAGAATTTCGTAATGACCCAGAAGTAATCGTCTTAGTCGCTACAGACGCCGCAGGTGAAGGTGTAAACTTGCAAAATGCTAATTTGATGGTCAACTACGATTTACCGTGGAATCCAAATCGATTAGAGCAACGCTTTGGTCGTATACACCGTATTGGGCAAACCGAAGTCTGTCACCTTTGGAACATCGTTGCTAATGAAACGCGCGAAGGCGCTGTCTTCCAAAAACTCTTTGAAAAAATTGAAATAGAAAAAGAAGCACTCGGCGGCAAAGTGTTTGATGTTCTTGGTGAAGCCTTTGATAACGTATCGCTTAAGGATTTACTGATTGAAGCCATTCGTTACGGTGAAGATCCAAAAATTAAAGCGAAAATGAATGAGGTGATCGAAGGTGCACTGGATGCCAATCATCTCAAAGAAATCATCAAGCGTAATGCATTGGTCGATCAGCACATGGGGCTTGAAGAGCTTTATGCCGTTAAAGAAGAAATGGAAAAAGCTGAAGCTCGCAAGCTGCAACCTTATTTTATACGCGCATTTTTTACTGAAGCCTTTCAAACCCTGGGTGGAGAATTTCGTGCCCGAGAATCAGGCCGTTACGAAGTTCGCCATGTACCCGCAGCCACTCGTGAGCGTGATCGCATCATTGGTGAAATCCGCACGCCAGTATTAAAAAAATACGAACGTATATGTTTTGAAAAACAACATGTTCGCCAAACTGGTAAGCCTATGGCTGACATGATTCATCCAATGCATCCACTAATGCACTCTGTTACTGATTTGGTGCTGCAAGCACACCGGACTAAATTGAAACAAGGTGCTGTATTAGTCGACCCAAATGATGACAGCACGGAACCTAAAGTTTTGTTTATGGTTGACCATACAGTGCGTGAATCAAGCCAAAGCGGCGAAGTAGCCTCTCGCCGTTTACAATTTGTAGAAATAGATGAACATGGTAAGACGATTAATGCAGGTTGGGCTCCTCACTTAGACTTACAACCTATCGACGATTACGACCAAAAACTAATTGGCGATATTTTACAAGCTGGTTGGCTTAATAATGACCTTGAAGTCATGGCGCTTAAACATGCATCGCAACAATTGGTACCCGAACATTATGCTGAGGTCAAAGGTCGGCGTGAACGACAGGCCGATAAGATCATGGCAGCCGTGAATGAGCGATTAGTCAAGGAAATTAACTATTGGTCAGACCGTTATATAAAGCTGCAAGACGACGTTAACGCTGGTAAACAACCTCGCTTGCAACCAGAAATGGCCCGCCGACGTGTGGATGAACTCACTGCCCGCTTAGAGCAACGCAAAGCCGAGTTGATTGCATTAAAAAACGTAGTTTCTAGTACCCCCGTTGTTATTGGCGGCGCGTTGGTCATACCTCAAGGTTTATTGTCATCACGCAAAGGTCAAACCCAATTTTCGATAGATGCGGTGGCCCGAGCCCGCGTTGAACGTGTTGCTATGAATGCTGTAATGCAGGCCGAACAAGCTTTTGGCCATAAAGTAACTGATGTCGGAGCAGAAAAATGTGGCTGGGATGTCACTTCACGCCCCCCCGTCAATGCCGATGGCTCCATAAAACCAGACCGCCATATCGAAGTAAAAGGTCGAGCCAAAGGTCAAACCACCATTACAGTGAGCCGTAATGAAATCATTTATGGTTTGAACCAAGCCGATAAATTTATTCTCGCCATTGTGATTGTCGATAGCGACTCACACGAAGGACCATTTTATGTGCAAACCCCGTTCACAGTGGAACCTGATTTTGGTGTCGCAAGCATCAATTACGAACTTAGTGACCTGTTATCTAAAGCAGTCAAACCAGAACAAACAATTTAAAAGTAGATAATGACAAATTCAAAAGAAACGAAGATATACAGCCCCAAAAAGCTTATCGAAGTGGCACTTCCATTAGACGATATTAACGTCGCCGCTGCAAAAGAAAAATCCATTCGGTTTGGCCACCCAAGCACCTTGCATTTATGGTGGGCACGAAGACCACTGGCCACTGCCCGCGCCGTAATTTTTGCGCAAATGGTAAACGACCCCGGGTATCAGCAAGATGGTGGTTTTAAGTATGGCGTTAATAAAAAAGAGGCTGAAATTAAGCGCGAAAAACTTTTTCAAATTATTCGCGATTTAGTTAAGTGGGAAAACACCAATAACGATAAGGTGCTTAACCGTGCTCGTGAAGCCATTAAAGAGAGCTGGCGTGAGACCTGTAATTTAAATCGTAACCATCCGCAAGCGAAAGAACTATTTAACCCTGAAAAACTGCCAGCATGTCATGATCCTTTTGCTGGTGGTGGTGCGATCCCCCTAGAAATGCAGCGCCTCGGACTAGAGAGTTACGCCAGTGATTTAAATCCGGTGGCTGTCATGATTAACAAGGCAATGATTGAAATACCACCTAAATTTTCAGGTCAAAACCCTATTGGGCCTATCCCTGAAAGTGATAATGACCATAAAAAAACAGCGACTAAAGATGCTTTTGAAGATTGGAGTGATGCCAAAGGCTTAGCAGAAGACGTGCGTCGTTATGGTCACTGGATGAATGAACAGGCCGAAAAGCTAATTGGAAACCTATATCCCAAATTAAATATAACGCCGGATATGGTAGCCAATCGTCCAGATCTTAAACCATATGAGGGGTCTGAACTTACTGTAGTAGCTTGGCTTTGGGCAAGAACTGTTAAAAGCCCAAATCCAGCCTTTACAAATATAGACGTACCTCTGGTTTCTAACTTTGTGCTTTCCATAAAAGAGGGTAAAGAGGCTTGGGTCGAACCGATTATTGATGGTGAAAGCTATAATTTTTTAGTGAGACAAAGTAAACCGCCTGAGACTGCAAAGAATGGAACAAAATTAGGGCGTGGCGCCAATTTTCAGTGTTTACTTTCTGGAAGTCCGATCGATCCAAAGCATATAAAACTAGAAGGCAATGCAGGCCGCATTGGTTCAAGATTGATGGCTATTGTTGCTGAGGGAAAACGTGGTCGTGTCTACCTTACACCAGACAATGATGCTGAAGTTATCGCAAAGCAAGTTAAGACAGGTTGGAAACCGGAAACAGTAATTTCGGGGTCATCTCAGTATTTGGGTGTAAAACCCTATGGATACACTCGCTTTGACCAACTTTTTACAGACCGTCAATTAGTTGCAATGGAAACTTTTGCCAACTTGGTTCACGAAGCCAGAAAAAAAGTAGTTATTGATGCTAAGTCTTCAGGGATGATAGATGATAAACGAGGACTAGATGAAGGTGGCACTGGAGCAACAGCATACGGGGATGCAGTATCAGTTTATTTGGGACTTGGTGTAAGTCGCATGTCAGATATTCTAAACGCACTATGTGGCTGGGAAATCTCGAAGACTCAGGTTCGACATTTGTTCACAAAACAAGCCATACCAATGATGTGGGATTTTGGAGAAAACAACCCTTTTGGCAAAGCCGCAGGAGGCTTCCTTGTTAGCTTAGGAAACCTTTTGAAAGTTCTCAATCGATTACCCTGTAACTCTCATGGCATTGCAGCTCAGTTAGATGCTGCCAATCAAACAATTAGCCAAAACAAGGTGATTTCAACTGATCCTCCATATTACGACAATGTTCCATATGCTGATCTTTCTGATTTTTTTTATGTTTGGATGCGCCGCATCTTACGTGAAATTTATCCAAATCTATTTGCCACAATAACAGTACCTAAAGTGGAGGAGCTGGTAGCATTCTCTTATCGTCACGAAGAAGGTAGGCAAGGCGCCGAGACATTCTTTTTAAACGGTATGACAAGAGCCATACATAACCTAGCTAAATATGCTCACCCTGCTTTTCCAGTTACAATCTACTACGCATTCAAACAGTCTGAAACAAAGGATACAGGAACAGTTAGTACTGGGTGGTTTACATTCCTGGAAGCAGTTATTCAAGCTGGCTTTTCTATTGATGGTACTTGGCCAATGAGAACTGAGCTTGCAAATAGGATGAGGGGTCAATCATCAAATGCTTTAGCAACTTCGGTAGTACTTGTTTGCCGAAAACGCGAAACAAATGCTGAAAGTATCTCTCGCCGTGATTTCCAACGTGAACTACGTGAAAAAATGCCTGATGCTCTAGAAGCTATGATAGGTGGTGAGGTTGGAATCACACCCATTGCCCCTGTGGATTTAGCCCAAGCCGCCATTGGCCCCGGCATGGCTATTTACTCTAAATATGCGGCGGTCCTAAACCAAGATGGCAGTAAAATGAGCGTTCACGATGCTTTGATATTAATTAACCGTGCCATCACCGATTATTTAAATCCGGACAGTGGCAATTTTGATGCTGACACACTCTTTTGTGATGATTGGTTTAGCCAATACGGGTGGGGTGAAGGCCAGTTTGGCGAGGCCAATGTTTTAGCACAAGCCAAAGGCACTTCTGTAGCTGGTGTTCAACAGGCAGGCGTCATTGAGTCCGGTGGTGGTAAAGTGCGCTTACTTAAGTGGAGCGAATATCCACAAGACTGGGACCCAAAAGCCGATACTCGAACGCCCATTTGGGAGGCTTGCCACCAAATGATTCGTGTACTTAACCAACAAGGTGAGAGGGAATCTGGTGTTCTTTTAGCGCAAATGCCAGAGCGTGGCGAACACATTCGTCAACTGGCTTACCATCTCTATACCCTCTGTGAGCGTAAAAAGTGGGCTGAAGAAGCTCGTGCTTACAATGAGTTAATCGGATCATGGCATGCAATCGTCTCTGCCTCCCATGAAGTTGGCCATAAAGGCACTCAACCCGATCTTGGTTTCGATTTTTAAGGAGTGAATGATGAGTTTAAAGCCTTGGCGTGAAATAGCTCGCCCACACAAAGACGTACTTGAAGGTACTTTTAAACAGTCTGAGTTCGCTGCTGATATTACTCAAGTTGCCAATGGAACGGCTACGCCTGAATACCAAGATGCTGAGAAGTTTTTCTCTAGAACGTTTATTACCGAAGGTATGCGTTTGCTATTAATGTCTGTTGCACAACGTTTGGCAGGTTTAGGAGGCGACCCTGTAATTCAGTTACAAACAGCCTTTGGTGGGGGTAAAACCCATACCATGTTGACGGTATTACATTTGGCTGTTCGTAAGGTCAGTACTGATAAGCTCGAAGGTATTCCAACGTTATTAGATGAAGCCGGTATTCACGATTTACCTCATGCCAAAATCGCTGTATTAGACGGTATTGCGATGTCAGTAAGCCAAGGTAAACAACACGGTAATATTTGTGCTAATACCCTTTGGGGTGAAATGGCTTGGCAATTGTTAGGAGAAGAAGGTTATACCCTTGTTGCTGCAAGTGACCGTGACGGTACAGCACCGGGCAAAGATCTCTTGACAGAACTCCTCACTAAATCTGCACCGTGTGTAGTTTTGATTGATGAGCTACAGAAGTTTTTTAGCGATTTAACACCCGGTAAAGAATTGAATGCCGGAACCTACGAAGCAAACTTGAAATTTGTACAGGCACTGACCGAGGCTTTTAAAACAGTACCGAATGCTATCTTACTTGCCTCACTGCCCGAATCAGAAACAGAAGTTGGTGATTCTTTTGGGCAAGCAACCTTAGTGGCTCTGGAAAAGCATTTTGGAAGAGTTGAATCTGTATGGAAGCCTGTCGCAGCTGAAGAGGCTTTTGAAATTGTTCGAAGAAGGCTGTTTGAGTCTGCAGGTGACCGCGCGCAAATTGAGGGCATCAGTCGACAATTCTGCGATTACTATCGACAAAATGCACAGTATTTTCCGACTGAAACGCAATCGAATGAATATTTCGAACGCATGTGTAATTCGTACCCCATACATCCAGAAATATTTGATCGACTATATGAGGATTGGTCTACGCTAGATAAGTTTCAACGAACGCGCGGCGTGCTTCAGTATATGGCTGTGATTATTCATCGATTATGGAACGACAATAATCAGGACGCATTGATTATGCCCGGTTCGATTCCGTTACATGACACATTGGTTCGTAATAAAAGTATTCATTACTTACCTCAAGGCTGGGAACCTGTCCTCGAAAGTGAAGTTGCTGGATCTCGCTCAGAACCGCATCACATTGATGGTGATGACACCCGTTTTGGAAGTGTGCAAGCGGCACAGCGGGCAATGCGAACCGTTTTCTTAGGAAGCGCGCCTAGTGCTCGTGGTCAAGTTGTGAAAGGTATAGAAGTAGAGCGGATTTTGTTAGGTACGGTTCAACCAGGTCAAACTGTAGGTGTGTTTGAGGATGTATTAAAACGCTTAAGAGACCGACTGCACTACTTGTATTCAGATCACGATAGATTTTGGCTAGACACCAAGCCCAACTTACGCCGTGAAATGGAAAGCCGTAAGCAGAACATTGATAAATTAGCGCTTAATGATGAATTGAAACGGCGAGTGAGTGGCGTATTCGGGCGCAATTCGGTTTTTGTGGGTGTTCATGTATTTACTAATTCTGCTGACGTACCAGACGACTATAATTCTGGTCCGAGGCTGGTAGTGCTCTCTCCGAATGAGGCTTACACAAAAATAGACGGCAGTAGCGCTATTGCAGCAGCTGAAAAATTACTAGCATTTCGTGGCGATCAGCCGAGACAAAAGCGTAATCGTTTAATCTTCATTGCTCCAGATGCAGATGTGGTAGGACGTTTAAATGATGCTGGAAGAAGTTATTTGGCTTGGCGAGAGATTGTTAACGACATTAACGAAGGCAAGATGAATCTTGACCTTTTCCAAGCGAATCTGGCTAAAAAGAGCTCTGAAGGTGCAGAGAAAACGCTCCAACAAATGGTACGTGAATGCTACAAGTGGATTCTTTGTCCTCAACAATATAGCGCGACTGATAAAAACATTGATTGGGAGGCTGTTTCAGTTTCTACCAACTCAATTAATTTAATTCAAGAAATTGAAAATAGATTGCGTGAGGAAGAATGGATCACAACTGAGTGGTCCCCTATTCATCTTAAAAACTTACTCTCGCAATGGTATTTCAAAGATGGTGCGACAGATGCTCCTGCTTTAAAAGTCTATCAAGATACCTGTCACTATTTATATTTGCCACGATTGGTCAATGATCAGGTATATCAAAATGCAATTGGCCAAGGTCTGGATAGCGATGACTTTTTTGGCTTTGCGTCAGGTAAAGATGGTGATCGTTATTTAGGTTTTCGTTTTGGAAATGGTGGTATCCCAACGCTGGATGATTCATGTGTATTAATTGATAAAAATGCTGCTGAAGTGTATCGGGAGAAAACTAAACCTGTTCCGCAACCAATACCTACTGCTCAGCCCACAAGCGGCAATACTATGCCCTACCCCCCTCTCGACAACTCAACAATAGTCCAGCCAACAACAGGAGAAGCAACTACCTCTGCAATAAATTCCTCTATTAAAAAACAGTTTTACGGAAATACTGATCTCGACCCGGTGAAAGCCAAAATCGATTTCGCCACTATTGTGGATGAAGTAGTACAGCAATTCACTTCCAAACTTGGTGTTGAAGTTTCTATATCTGTAGAGATTCAAGCGAAATCAAAAGATGGCTTTGACGAGGCTTTGCAGCGAACGATAAAAGAAAATTGCAATGTATTGCGTTTTAACAGCTCCGAGTTTGAAGAAGAATAGGTTATGTATTGCTTCATCGCATCAATCTTTGAACATGTTTATACGGAAGCAAGAAAATAGTGATTAAAATTAGATATGAGGAAGCCTTTCGCAAGTACGGCGCGAAATTGACGAATGTGCAATGGTCTGTTTGCGCTGAAACTCCTGAAGGACATCTAGTTATCAGTTGTTGGCGACACAAGCTTACCTTCACTGATAAGCAACTCACTTACTCAGACAAGCTTTCAAGATGGTCGGGGACTGGTAACAGAGAAATTAGTGACAAATTACCAAATGCTTATCGAAATCAACAAAGCATTAAATTAGTGATTGCCGTTGCAGAGGGCAAATCTGAGGAAGACAAAGTTGATCGTGGTGAAGATGGCAGCAGTATCAAGAAACACTTCATGGTTAAACAAGAAGCATTAGGTACGATTACTGAATTTGATGGTGACAAATTTACGATTAAATTTGAGCGTGACCCAGCCTATTGAATTTTAGCCTCTACAAGCCGGATAGTGACCGGAAGATTGGTAACAAACACTAAAAATTCATGGGATTACCTTGTGGTACCGACATCCTTCGATACCCTCCCGGAGGACTTAGGAGGGGGACGCTCTATCCATCTGAGCTACAGGGACATCGGCGGCAATTATAACAGGGCTTTTTTCGACAGACGAATACATAACCCTCTGAACGGATGCGGACCGGCCACCAAATAAAAAAAGCCCCTCAACGGGGGCTTTGAAATTTCATTTAAAACTCTAGACATATCTTACCAAAATGCTGATTTGTCTCCTGGTATTCAAATGCCTGCACGATGTCTTGTAAAGCAAATACGCGATCAACAATAGGTTTTATCTCATTAACCTCGATGGCCTTAATCATTTCCTGTTGTTGGAATCTATTGCCGACAAGAACGCCCTGAAGCCTGGCCTGCTTTACAAATGTCTTCACGATATTTATCTCACAAGTCTGCCCCGAGAGAATACCAATTAATGAGATTTGACCAGCTACACGGATAGCATTCAGAGACTGCTCCAATGTCTCAGCCCCACCAACATCTATGACGTGGTCAACGCCTTTTCCGTCATTGAGCTCTCGGGCCAGGAAGCCCCATTTGGGTTCTTTTTTGTAATTAATCACATGATCCGCCCCCAGCGCTTTAAGACGCTTGAGTTTTTCATCGCTGGATGAGGTGGCAATCACTTTCGCACCTGCCATTTTGGCAAACTGTAAGGCGAAAATGGATACGCCCCCGGTACCTTGAAGCAGCACAGTGTCACCGGACTTGAGCTGATTAAAATCAAACAAAGCGCGCCATGCCGTCAGGGCTGCTGTCGTTAATGTTGCAGACTCGGTATGAGACCAGCCTGAGGGTGACTTGGTGAATGCTTCAGCTTTTGCCGTGACATATTCTCTGGCATAACCATCGACTCCATCACCAGGCACCGTTGCAAAACCATCAACGACAGGTTCACCATTTAACCAGGATGGAAAAAAGGTACTGACGACGCTATCACCGACCTTAAATTCGGTTACGTCCGGTCCCACCTCTATTACTTCACCGGCACCATCAGCCATCGGTATTCTTTTCTCTGTTGCAGGCCAGAGCCCCTTCACGACGGCATAATCGTGATAATTAAGCGAGTTAGCATGAAGTCTGACCAGAATTTCGCCGCCCTCTGGCGAGATTACTTCTGTTTCTTCTACGCTCACTTTATCAAAGCCACCGCCGGCTTCGACGAAAATTGATTTACCTTTCATGCCTGTTCTCCAGTTTGTCTAAACATACAAACTAACATTCAGGTTACAATAGTCAACCAGTTAACTTTTTGTAACCTACGAATCATTATGAGAGAAAGCGACCAGACTTGTTATAAACCCTGCCCAGTTGAGCGGGGAATGAGAATTATCGGCAATAAATGGACAGGTTCCATATTGTGGCACCTGAAAGATAATCCCATGCGCTTTAATGAAATTGCGAGACAACTTGCCGGGGCCAGTAAAAAAGTCCTGGCTGAGAGGTTGAAGGCCATGGAAGAAAATAAACTTATCACCAGAGAAGTGATCTCAAGCAAACCTGTCGCCGTCCAATACAACATTGCGGACAGAGGATTGAGTGCATTGATTATCCTTGAAGAACTGAAAAACTGGACGCTTGAAAATGATCTTTAGTCCATCTCCTTGAAGAAACTTTATCCATTTGAACTACGGGGTCATTGTCGGCAATTATAACCGCCGTGGTCATGGCTATGAATATCAGTTTGGGATTAGCCGGTGGATGAACGGCTCAAGGCAACGTCAATAATGCAGACCACTTGTCAATCTCCTCAGCTTAAATCATGTCTACAATCTTTTTAAGCTCGTTTTTAACTTCGACTACGTCATTAAGCGAAGCAAAATCCGGAAGCTTCTTAAACTGAAAACGCTCCCTCTCAAACACCTGACCAAGAGATACTACATGGGCAATAAAACTGTGAATTTTGTGGAGCGTTTCATCGATTCTAGTCAACTCTTTTTCAGCTTCTTCGGTGATTTCATTTAATCTAACTTTATCGGCATTTTGGTTGAAACGTATGACTTGAGGCAACTCAATCATCAAAAAATCGTTTGCTGTTTTGAAACGAGCCATAGATTTTTGAAATCCATCCCAGACCACATTGTCATTTATAAGGTAGGCAATGTGCTGGTTTGCAACAGGTTCTAACTGTCCCACATTAAACCCTGAATAGCCTTTATTAAGCTCAGACAAGTCAAAGTTCTCGCCCAACTGCTGATATGTCTTGAGCAGGTATAGAGCTCTTGCCCAGTTATTCCTTGTAACTCCAATTGATTCAGATAACGATGTTGACGCCTTATCAAAACCATCGCAGAGATAACGCTCTCTGATAATTTCGTACTCTCTCTGACGGTAAAAAACAGCTATGGCAATTAAAGCTCCAATTATTAAAGGAAGCGCGGCCAAAACAATACTCCACAGACCACTGAATAATGAAGTTATTACCCC
>Ga0114916_1001353_pt1 | contig 14040 bp, 16 predicted proteins | sample MalvirAntarct_66_FD_83501 | JGI IMG/M metagenome (GOLD analysis project Ga0114916, IMG submission 83501) | Marine viral communities from the Global Malaspina Expedition - Malaspina viral metaG Antarct_66 | ecosystem: Environmental > Aquatic > Marine > Oceanic | place: West Anvers Island... | reverse complement strand
GATGCAGAGTTGTGATTACTTGGCTATGCACTGTCGCGCTATGCATTATGGCTTATACATTTTCGAATAACGCTTCGACGCGCATGCGGATTTCTTCAATTTGATTGATATCAGACGGTGCAATAAAAATAGTATCGTCGCCTGCAATAGTGCCTAGAACGCCATCTTTTTGACTTAAGGAATCTAGCAATCTAGCAATGAGCTGCGCCGCACCGGGACTTGTACGGATAATGATCATCACATTGTTGTGCACTATATCCAACACCAACTGACGAAGCGGGCTGCGAGCCGTAGGCATGCCTAGCTCTGGAGGTAAACAGTAGACCATGTCTCCTCTGGCATTACGCGTGCGCACTGCACCGAACTTACTGAGCATTCGGGATACTTTGGATTGACTGATATTGTCGAAGTTTTGCGTTTTCAACGCGTCGACAATATCCCCTTGAGAGCCAAAGTTTTCGGCCTTTAAGATATCCTTAAATGCCTTGATTAGTTCTTCTTGCTTATGAGTAGCCATATATTCCTCTGTTTATAGTGGCTATTTTGCCTTAGTACTTGAACTTAAGCAATTTGCCCTCACATTCAAATTCGAACATTTTCAGCTCAGCATTTATTTGTTTTTTCGCGGGTCTTGCATTAGTGTTTCGTTCGCGAATTGATTAGCATTCCACAGGAGAGAATTATGAAAGTAGCGGTATTAGGTGCAGCTGGCGGTATAGGCCAAGCATTATCATTGTTGTTAAAAACTCAATTGCCAGCTGGTACAGAGCTAGCCCTTTACGACGTAGCCCCAGTCGTACCTGGCGTTGCGGTTGATTTAAGTCATATCCCTACTGACGTAAAAGTTGAAGGTTTTGGTAAAGACGACCTAGCTAAAGCGTTAACAGGCAGTGACATTGTTCTTATTCCTGCTGGTGTTCCACGTAAGCCGGGTATGGACCGTTCTGATTTGTTCAACATCAACGCTGGTATCGTTAGAAACCTAGTTGACAGTGTTGCGGACAATTGCCCAGAAGCTTGTTTATGCATCATCACTAACCCAGTTAACACCACTGTGGCAATTGCTGCAGAAGCGTTGAAAGCTAAGGGTGTTTATAACAAGAACAAATTGTTCGGTGTAACAACGCTTGACGTTATTCGTGCAGAAACGTTTGTGGGCAATTTACGTGACTTGAACCCTGCTAATGTGCATGTTCCGGTTATCGGTGGTCATTCTGGTACCACTATTCTTCCTCTGCTTTCTCAGGTGGAAGGTGTTGAGTTTACTGATGAAGAAGTCGCTAGTTTGACTACTCGCATTCAAAATGCAGGTACAGAAGTTGTTGAAGCTAAGGCTGGCGGCGGATCAGCTACCTTATCAATGGGTCAAGCTGCTGCTCGTTTCTGTTTGTCGCTTGTTTCTGCAATGCGCGGTGAAAATGTGGTTGAATACACCTATGTTGAAACCAACAGTGATGACGCTCAATTCTTCTCACACCCAGTTCGTTTGGGTAAGAATGGCGTAGAAGAAATTCTACCTTACGGTGAGTTGAGTGACTTCGAGCAAAAAGCAAAAGAGTCAATGCTTGAAGGCCTACGTGGCGACATAAAACTAGGTGTTGAATTCGTTAATAACTAATTCATTTCTCTAGAATCGAAAAAACCAGCGGATGCTGGTTTTTTTATATCTGCTATTCAGCAAATCAATACTGCCTAATCGCCATCTCTAGGATTAAGCGGCCATAGGATCTTGTCCTAAGGGCTTAGTCGGGCGTGTGGCGATGTTAGGATCTTTAATTTGACCTGCAGTGCCTGCAACTAAAGGAGTGTTTTTTGAGGCAATGCGTACTGACGCTAATTTGGCATCAATGCACTGGCGTATATCGTGAGCGGTATACCCTGAGCGTACTTTAATGCGCACATGGGGAATACGAGCTGCATCTAATGCGCCGCTGACAAACCAATCCCGTTGCCGTTTGTAGCCGTCTTTGCCATTTTGTGTGGCGTGTACTAAGTCAATAGCCACAACAGGAGTCATATCGGCTTTTGAGCATAAAACAAAATCAAGATGGCGACCGCTGGTGCGACTCAACGCACTTTTACCGGCTTTCTTGCTGGTGCTTTCCCTAGTGGCGACCACGTCAGAAAGTTTAACTCGGCACATTACTCTAAATTGATTGCCCACCGCCTCATCGATAAGAGCCAGAAAGCTGCGCTCTACAGGAGTAAATAAATTAGTCTTCTTTTTAAATGGGAAAGTTAAGCTGGGTTCATTTAATTTCACTGCGCCGATTGCCACTACAATCAATATCATCATTAAGATAATTGCCAATTCCATACCTGCTCCTATGGGCCTGCCAAATTTTTGACAGTTTTCGCCTGTGTTGATGTCTACAGGGGATAGTGCAAAGAGAGTGCCATAGGTCTTATACCAATCCGCATTAATAAGTGCCCCCTCAAAATACGTCCAGCGGTTTTTAATAATGCGCCACAATGTAGTTATGGTTGCTCCCTTTCAAATAGTTAGAACGCAGAGCAAAAGCCGCTGGGGCATTTAATCCCATTTATCTAGGGTTGATAAGTATACCTACTTGACTGCCTGTCTCATCGGGAGAGATAACAATAATTTTGTAATCATTTTGTAGGCGCATAAGAATGCGATTTTGCGACAAACTTTGTGAGATTGGCCCATCAATATGCTGTCGGAATAACGCTATAAGATCATTGGGGGTCTGCTTGCTATGGTAGGTTAGTGATGCTGGAAGCGCATCGGCAAATAAAAGACAAGCACTGGCGTCTGTTGGTATCTCAATCCATGAAAATCTGTGGGGCAAGTCGTTGGCGCAACACTGTCAACGTCTAAAGAGTGGCTTTGTGCGCTTAAGACGTTCGAGAATACCCCGCTAATAAGTAAGCAAAGCGTGCTGCGCTTAACGACTGCTATTGTATTCGCCATCTAACACCTCGTATAAAGTAACAGCATAATAGATTTTTGATGAATAACTGACAATCTCTGATACCGTATCTTAGGTATGGCATCCTATTTATGCGTATAGCGCGGTTAAAGGAGGGTAAATGAATATTGTTCGAGAGTATTTGCGTTTGGCTGTTTTTGCCATTGGATTACTTTCAGGTGTGCAGATCCCAGCCTTTATTGACCAGTATCAGAAGCGCGTTGACGCTCACTTAATTGAAGCAAAACAAAATTTAGCTGGCTTTAGGCAAACAGCAGAACGCTACTTCAAAGGCGATATGCAAAAATTAATACGCCATTATGAGCAAAGTGAAGATGTGATATTCCGCCAAGATGCTAAGAATGTTCAGCTTATTTTTAACCGTGCAAGCCTGCTGCAAGTTCAATGGGATAATTTAAATAGTGGCGTGGTGCGACGCGCGTATTATTTGGCAACTCAATACAACCCTCAGATTTTACAAGAAACCGTCACTCAATACAGCTATACGGTGCCATTGAACCCTGTAGCGTTAGGGTGGGGGATATGTATCGCATTATTGTTTGCAGCCCTGTTTGATATGATGATAGGTATAAGTGCAAAAACCTGCTCAATGTGTTTTTACGCGGTACGTAAGCGCAGTTAACTTGTAGTTGACGTGAGCGCTCACTTACTCCATAGGATTTGTTTTCATAACAATTGAAGGCCGTAAGTCATAGAGGTAAAGTGAAAGCTGGCTTGCGTGATCACAAACCGACTGAATGCAGTTAATTGCATATATTGAGATAATGGCGTTTAGTCTGATTCATAAGGATAGCGAACGGAATAACGCATGGTTAATTGCTGCCCTTTAACGAAGGTGTCATATTCCTCTTGGCTAATTTTGTCATCGCTGTCTACATCTGCATTATCAAAGTGCTCTGATATTTCTGCATTTTTCGCTTCTTCTTTACTGATGAAGCCATCGGCGTTTGCATCTACTTCAGAAAAGTCCTGCTCTATTGGGGCTGGCTGCTCAGGCGCTTTCAATGCAGGATTACTACGCTCTAAATCCGCGTCGATGGATACATCCGACGAGGCGGCCAAATTTTGCTGTTCTGTTTCACTTTTATCTGAGACTTCATCCTGTAAGCCTTCAACCGCTGAGCTCTCAAGCTCTTTGTTCATTGCATCCGCATTGTGATCGAGTGAGCTTTGGCCTTTGGCGCTTAGCTCTTTAGCGTTATCAAGTGCATTTTGGGCATTCGATTCTGCGTCTTTCATTTTGTTATTTGTGCCTGCACTGGCATTTACGTCATCATGACTATCATGTTCGGTAAGTTGGGTATCAAGCTTTGCATTACTGTTTTGTGCGTTAGCCGAAATCGCATTTTGCTTAGCTTGACTTAATTGCGTGTCGGCCATTTCTTTGGGGTTATCGCTGACTTCATCCATAGCACTTTTGGCATCGTCCATGGCTTTGTCGGCCGTGTCTATCGAATCTGATGTGTCACCCATAGCAGCGTCAGTGTCAGATGTGGCAAGTTGCTCTTTTGAATCAACGGTGTCGGCGTTTTCGCCTACAACAACTGTATCTGCCAATCCAATGTCCGCTTTGCTGTAGATGCTGGCATAGGTGTTAAATTCTCTCGGGCTTAACTGCCCGTTCGCGTCTTCATCGACTTTGACAAAATAATTCCACACATTGTCTTTACTGGCTTCACCTTGAGAAATAAAGCCATCTTGATTGGTGTCTAAGGTCGCGAAGTTGCTGTGGGTAGCTTGCGCTGTATTTTTTTGCGCTGTAATTTCTTGAGTCGTCGTATCCTGTTGCGCCGCAAATGCTGAGGTAGCTAATACACTGGTAATAATCGATGCTAAGGTGAGTTTCTTCATAATCAATTCCTTGGTTCATATATCTGCGTATAAAAATAGACAGATGTGACTTTCAAAGAAGATAATACATAACTCGTGCCACTAAATAATATTCTTAATATTCAGTGGGTTACTAAGATTTAACCGTTTATGTTAACAGTGTGTTGCGTAATATTGGAGACACAAAGTGAAAAAAGTTCATCAAGCAAAATTCATCAAGCATTACGGGAGAAAAAGCAGGGAAGAAAATAGTATGGTAAAGCTTTAAAAAGGCACGTGAAACTGTACGTTACAGTCTCACGTTTAGCAAGCGGAGGTTATACGGTAAACGAAGCGCCACAGCCACACGTTGTGGTTGCATTTGGGTTATTGACTACGAAACGAGAGCCTTCAAGGCCCTCAGTGTAATCAACCTCGCCACCTACTAAGTACTGAAGGCTCATGGGGTCTACCACCAAGGTCACTTGATCCTTGTCTATGGTCGTGTCACCGTCATTCACTTTCTCGTCGAAAGTAAAGCCGTATTGAAAACCTGAACAACCACCGCCGGTAACATAAACGCGTAATTTCAAATTAGGATTTTCTTCTTCCTCGACAAGCGCCTTAACTTTACGTGCGGCGGCGTCGGAGAATTCGATTGGAACTGCTGTTTGCACCGACATAAATTACCTCTGTGTATACAAATAAGTGAATAGGGGATAGCGCGGATCTTAAGATTTTACTGTAAGCGAGCTACATAATGCAGCTATTATCTAATACCTGACTAATCTTATCAACTATTCGCTAGTCGATAGTGACCAATCAAAGGTTTTATTTAGTTCTCCCAGTTTACGTTTGTATTTATAAACATCAGCGGTAATGACCACTTTTTCAGCTAAAAAGTCTGTTGGCAGGGTAAATTCCTGCTCTAGCATTTGAAAGTATTTAAAGCGAAATGCTAGTGGGCCTTGGTCGTTGAGTGAAGTTAACGAATAGCTTTTGGGGTGTCCATTTTCACTGCCATGTATCACTAACTGCACAGTACCATTGAGCGTAGCTTTGATTTTATCTTGCTGTAAAAGCACTAATTTTAAGCGGTAATAGTTTTCGCTTAAGGTTTTCTCGACAGCAAACCCATCAATGGCTAAGCCTGTGGCACTTAACTCAGGGGCCATCACTTGTTGATAAAACCCAAGCTCTTTACGCAAAGACACTTCCCGAGCCAGCGCAAGTTCTGTCTCTTCAGCGAGTTTTCTTTGAGTGGTTGTCGCGATATCTAACTCAACACTCATTACATTTACTTGGCGTGAAAGATCTGCGTTCTCTAGCCTAAGGCTCTCACTACTATTCTTAAGCTGGTTTAGGAGTGTTTGTTGTTCATCACTGAGTTTATAGCCAAAAGAAAAGGCTAAGTAGCCGGTTATTAATAGGATAACCAAACTTAAGGCGTAAAACTGATAAGGGCCGAAACGCTGTTTTAACTCTGTATAATTCACAAACTATTTTACCTCGCCAGCACCATAAACCAGAAATATAAGGTAATTCCTTACATTACAGCGGCTTGTGGTAAGATGCTGCCATTCCCTAACGTATTAATAGCGCTAATATATGTCCCTTAATGCATTTCGACAAGAGCTGGCTACACCGCGCACCTCTATTCAATTGTGTGTATTGGGTATTATTGGCGGTGTTTGCGCTGCATCGGTGATCATATTATTCCGATTAAGTGTGGAGTGGTTGCAGCTTCTTTATCTTGATGAAGTGAATAATTTCACGACATTATCTGCTCTACAGCGGGCGATCATGCCTGTTATCGGCGTAGTGCTTATTTTATGTGTTGCCTACCTTACTGGATTTAAGCATTACCGAATGGGTATTCCTTTTGTGATCCACCGCGTTAAAAAACGCTTCGGGCATATCCCTTTTCGCACTACGATTAATCAATTTTTCGGTGGTGCATTCGCATTAGCGAGCGGCTTCTCTGTTGGTAGAGAAGGCCCATCGGTGCACTTAGGGGCAGCGGGCAGCAGTTTTTTTGGGCAATGGTTAAAGCTGCCTCACAACAGTATTCGTATCTTGTCGGGATGCGGAATAGCCGCTGGTATATCTGCTTCGTTTAATACGCCTTTTGCTGCCGTCATTTTTGTAATGGAAGTGGTGCTGCGCGAATATAAGATCCATATTTTTATCCCTATTATGTTAGCGGCGGCCTGTGGCACCGTGATGACCAGAGCGGTATTTGGTCAAGCGCAAGAGCTCGACTTTATAGAATTTTTTGAATTCAGCCGCTGGATATACCTGTATTTAATTTTGTTTGGAATATTGCTCGGTGCGTTAGCGACCTTATTCAATAATGCTTTGATGAAAGTCATGCATATTTTTCAGCGTTTTAACATGATAAAGCGTTTGCTCATTGCCGCTGTGATTACCGGCGTAGTTGGTTATGTACTACCCCAGGCATTAGGAGCGCATTTCTTTTCTGTACATGACATGGTGCTACAGCAGCAAGATGTTGTTTTACTGGTAGCTGTACTTTGCGCTAAGTTTTTTATCACCATTATTGCCATTGGGCTAGGGGTTCCGGGTGGGATCATGGGGCCGGTTTTTGTGCTCGGTATGTTAAGCGGAGCCTTATTGGCCGCGCCTTTGGGACTAGCCGTAGATAACATGGAACAGCTCAGCGGTAGCTTTGCTCTGCTTGGGATGGCCGGTTTGATGACGTCTGTAGTACATGCTCCGCTAGCTGCTTTGTCAGCCGTGATGGAGTTATCCTATAGCCCTGAGCTCATCTTGCCTGCTATTTTAGTAATTGTACCCGCGTATGTGACTTCGACTCAGTTTCTTGGAAACAGCTCTATCTTCATCCGTCAGTTGGATTACCAAAAGTTGCCTTACAGTACGTCATCTGTATTAGAAGCCCTGCAGAAAACCGGTGTGCTAGCGGTGATGGACAAAGAATTTAAATTGTTCAATAACGCCCAGCAACACCATATTTTACAATTTTTAGAGACATCCCCGACTCATCCTGTGGTGCAGCGAAACAGTGTTGAAATTGACGTACAATATTCGTTAGTTCAATACGATATCAGTCTTAGCAGAGAAGAATCATCCTTGGCATTTTATGCCATGCAAGGGGTGTCATTTCAGTCAACGCTGGGCGAAGTCTATGAATTGCTGCAAAGCAGTCGTGAGGGCGCGGTGTATGTTTATGAAAATGAACCAAGCAATATCACAGGTGTGATCACTTGGAACATGTTGCGTAGCTATTTACACAAAGCACAATATTAATATGATGTGCTTTGCCATGAGTATTTGGAGAGTTATCCTATGAGCATTTTATGGCTCAAAGCCTTACACATTTTCTTCATGATCGCTTGGATGGCGGGGATTTTTTATCTGCCTAGATTATTTGTTTATCATGCCCAAACTGATAATCAAGCGGTGCGTGACCAATTTAAGATAATGGAACGAAAATTATGGTTTTTTATCACGCCTTTTGCGTTATTGACTTTGATTTTCGGCTTAAGCTTAATCTATCAATACGGCACGTCGTGGTTTGCCCATTCAGGTTGGCTACATGCAAAATTACTATTGGTGATACTTTTGTACGGCTATCATTTTTACCTTTACCATTTGGTCAAAGTATTTGCCCGAGATGAAAATAAGCATTCCTCACGTTTTTATCGATTTTTAAACGAAGCGCCAGTGCTGATATTGCTAGCCATAGTGTGCTTAGCCGTGGTGAAGTTTATCTAAGGGCTGTAGAGCAAAACCATTAGGTAATAGGACTTTTTGAAAATAAAACGCTTACATGATTAAGATGCTTTATTATAACCTGAAATTTCTGTTCCCAAGAGAGGATGCCTTATTAATTGTGCCACAATTAATTTAATGTAAAGATTTGTAATTAGGCATATATCTAGTTTGCTTTAGTCAACTGATTTGCTAATCTGAAGGAGAAAATCGGAATCAGAGAATGTCATAATATGGATGTTGTGCAGGTAAAATTACAAACCCTTTTGCGCCAGTCTGATCTCGCCTTTGAAGAGTACAAAAAGCACCCTAATTCTGCCGATAGCGCAAAAGCGTATGAAACTGCAAAATTGGCGTTAGATATGTACATTGCGAATATGCGAGTATCAGTTGAACAACGCTTAAAGTAACGTCTTTTAAAAGCCATTATTGCACATCGATATATTCGGAATAAGGAATATGACATTGATGTGACATCAAGCATTTAACCCCCCGCTAAGAAAATGCTATCATCTGGCGATTATATGGCGCCCAAGTATAGCCCTAACCTCAAGTTAACTGCTCTTCAACGTCGCCCGTCTATTTCTAATTACAGAGTCAGATTTAATGTCAGATGATTTAACCCAGCATTACTCGCAAATTCTATCGATCTTAGGTGAAGATACCCAGCGAGGTGGTTTAGTAGATACGCCTAAACGTGCCGCCAAAGCGATGCAGTTTTTGACCGATGGTTACGAGAAAAACCTTAGTGACGTAGTGAATGGCGCTATTTTTGAAGCCGATACAGACGAAATGGTCGTTATTCAAAATATTGAATATTATTCATTGTGCGAACATCATATTTTGCCGTTTATTGGCCAGTGCCACATTGCTTATCTTCCACAGGGTAAGGTATTAGGTCTATCTAAGTTTGCTCGCATCGTAGATATGTATGCACGTCGCCTACAGATCCAAGAGGGTTTAACCAAGCAAATAGCGGATGCCATTCAAGAAGTCACTGGCGCGGCGGGTGTCGGCGTGATCATGGAAGGCAAACATATGTGCATGATGATGCGTGGTGTTCAAAAGCAAAACTCGTCTATGGTGACCTCAGTAATGCTAGGTGCGATGCGTAAGTCAGATGCAACACGTAACGAATTTCTTCGTTTGATTGGTAAGTAACACGTTATCAATCTCAAAAAAAGCGCGCCAACCTTAAATCATTAAGTGTTGGCATGCTTTTGTCATACTCACTTCCTCAGCGCATATAAAGCTGCGTAAAATCGTTAAATGCACAGACCGTGTGCTCCAATATGGTGCGTCTGCATCTTTTTTGTATGGAAATTGAAATGACATTGAAAGCTACCCCCTCCTTTTGCCGGCTAATGGGCAATATCAAAACCGTGACAGTGATGTGCATTATGCTCACTACTTTCACGGTTGCAGCTAAAAGCTCCGATCCTTTTAGCGAGTATGGCCCCCGAACATTTGAGGTTGATAACAAATGGACCGCGATCGTTGCAGCGTATGAGCCTGAAATTAAAGCAATTGATGCTGCGATAGCCAAGTTACCTGACGCTAACATCACCAAAACCGTTACTTTCCAGGGCGTAAAGTATCAACTAGGAACATATAAAGGTGAGCCGATAGTTATTTTTACCACTGGAATAAGCGTACCGAATGCCGCAATGACTATGCAAATGGCGCTCGACTATTTTCCGATCGACAGAGTTATAATGATGGGGATAGCTGGGGCGATAAGCAGTGAGTTTACTCCTGGTGACATTGCTGTGCCTGCTAGATGGTATTTTCATGATGAGTCTGTTTACATTAATCCAGACGCTGAGAACGAAGGGCAATTTGTACTACCAGATTATTATGAAAAATCATTAGCATCATTTTTGGAGCGTCGTAAGCAAGATCCTCATTCGCCAGCGTATGAAAATTTTGGTTTTATACACCCTGAAGAAATGGCTGTTATTAAAGAGGGCTGGGATAGTCCTCGACAAATGCCATATTTTACCGCCTCCAATGAACTACTTGATTTAACGAAGAAGGCAATTAAAAAAGTTAGCCCCATTGCTATGCCATCTGGTAAAGCAATAAAGGTTAAGGTAGGCGGAAACGGTGTGACAGGCTCGGTATTTTTAGATAATGCAGAATACCGAAATTGGGTGCGCCGAGTGTTTAACGCTGATGTGTCTGAAATGGAATCCGCCGCTGTTGCACAAGTTTGCTTTGTGAACGACGTTGACTGGGTTGTTATCCGCTCTATTAGTGATTTAGCCGGTGGTCAGCAGGGTAAAAATGTTGAGAACGTATTTGATGGTATTGCATCAGGTACGGGGGCTAAATTGCTGCTAGGCGTATTAGATGAAGTGGTTGCTTTGCCTGTTCAATAAACAAAATAAGCGCACTTATGTAGATAATAAAACACCGTCGATTTGACGGTGTTTTTGTAGTTGAAACCAAGACTCAGCTGAGAGTTATTCTTCGTCTTCGCGCTCTACCACAGCGTTGTGATATACGTCTTGCACGTCATCACAATCTTCCAGCATATCCATAAACTTATCAAACGTGGCGACATCTTCGCCTGTTACCGCTGTTTCTGTTTGCGGCACAAAGGTGATTTCATCCGCATCAAATTCAAGTTCTGGGTTGTTATCGGTTAGTGCTGTACGAGTTTTAAAGTATTCGGTGTGAGGGGCAAAAACCGTGACAACGCCATCTTCACATTCCACTTCCGTTACATCAACGTCCGCTTCCATTAAGACTTCTAAGACAGCGTCTTCGTCATCGCCAGGGAAAGAGAACACGGCTTGATGGTCAAACATGTGACTTACTGTACCTGTTACACCTATTTTTGAGTTTGTTTTGGTGAAACAGTTACGCACATCTGTGATAGTTCGGTTGTTATTATCAGTTAGGCAATCAACTATGACCATACAACCGCCTGGGCCAAAGCCTTCATACCGTGCAGGGGTGAAGTCTTCACCTGCACCGCCAGCGGCTTTATCAATTGCTTTGTCAATAACGTGGCTGGGTACTTGGTCCTTTTTCGCTTTATCGATAAGGCGGCGCAATGATAAATTTGCTTGGGGGTCCGTGCCGCCGTTTTTAGCAACCATGTAAATTTCTTTACCGTATTTCGAGTAAACTTTGGTTTTTGCGCCAGCAGTTTTTGCCATCGCTACCTTACGTACTTCAAACTTTCTGCCCATTAATGTTCTCTTTTTTGCTACAAATAAAAGGATATGACTAAGATTTTACCGATAAATACACGCTTTGTACAAACGCCTTACGTTGGCAATTTGTGCCTTGATGCTTATTTAAGGTAAATGCTCAGTCGCTAAATAATCATGTGATTGCATTTCTTTCAATCGACTAAGGCATCGATGAAATTCGAAATTTAATGCGCCTTCTGTGTACAGCTCGTCAAGGGGAACCTCTGCTGACATGATCAACTTCACGTTACGCTCATAAAACTCATCGACCATGGCGATAAAACGTCTGGCAATATCATCCACCGATTTACCCATTTGCTCGACATTCGCCAACAAAATTGAGTGATAACAGCGACTCAACTCCATGTAATCTGTTTGACTACGAGGGCCGTCACATAAGGCGCGAAATTCAAACATGGCTACGCCTTCAGCATGATGCACGGTGGGGATTTTTCGGCCCTTGATGGTAATAGCATCATCGTGCTGGCATTCTTCAGGGGCAAGCTGCGTAAAATAAACTGAAAGGTTATCGTTGGCCGTTTGATCCAGTGGGAAGTGATAAATCTCAGCTTGTTTAAGCGTGCGCAAACGATAGTCGATGCCGCTGTCGACATTTACCACTTCGGTATGTTGGTTTATCAGTGCAATCGCGGGTAAAAAACGCGCCCGTTGTAATCCGTTTCGATAAAGCTCGTTTGGGATGATATTAGACGTTGCTACTAGGACTATTCCTCGTGCAAACATTTCTTCCATCAGCGTACCGAGGATCATGGCATCGGTAATGTCAGACACAAAAAACTCGTCAAAACAGATGACTTTGGCCTCGCTTGCAAACTTCGCGGCAATTATTTTGAGTGGATCAGATTGACCGCCGAGAGATTTCAACTCTTCGTGAACGCGATGCATAAACCGGTGAAAATGCACCCGCATCTTCTTCTCAAATGGCAGGCAATCGTAAAACGTATCTACTAAGTAGGTTTTACCTCGACCTACGCCACCCCAAAAATATAAGCCTTTTATAGACTGGGCTTTCTCATCCTTACCTAGTACAAATTTAATTTTGGTCCACAGGCTTGGATCTTTGTCTGGCGCTACAAGGTCATCGTAAAGGCGTTGTAACTGTTTAACTGCGTTGGCTTGGGCGGGGTCAGAATGAAAGTCGTCGCGCTGCAAATCTGATTGATATTTTTGCCAAGGGGTTGAAGCTGACATAAGGCGTGTATTTTCCTTTTACTGAATGACCTTAAAAATCACCAAGCTTATCTTGTTGAGGTATTGAATCGAAATTTAATGACCGCATAAATGCGTGACAGGGGTATAATATCAAAACATGGTATTTTTTTCGCTGTAAGCGCTGCAAAGTTTGTTAAATATTGCTGCTGGCGACTGTAGATTTAAGTGATATTGCGCTTTTCAGGTGTATGTCGCTTTTACAACCTTATGATTGGAGTAAGTATGGATTGGTTAATAGGTGTAGTTTTGGTGCTGGTCGGCGCGGTGATTGGTTTCTTTGTTGCAAAATATGTCTATTTTGATAAAGAAAAGACTTCGAAAGACGGCCAAAAAGAGCAAACATTGAAAGATGTGATGGTTCAGCAGTCTCTGAATCATGTGGCTGAAAGTCGAAAAATTGCAGAGCAACTTGAGAAGCAATGCCAAACACTGACCCAAAATTTAGACAACTATGAGAGTTCTTTATCGCTGTTAAACGCTGACGCACAGAGCAGCAATGTGAGTTTCTTTGGAGAGCATGCATCGCCTTTTTTACAGAATAAAGAACAAAAAGTGACTCGCGAAAAAGACAGTGCTGATGTGCAGCCGTTAGATTTTTCAAACCAGAGCTCTGGTTTGTTCAGTGGCAGCGAAAATGTGCACCCTGAAAAGCAATCAAAATAACTGAGCAAGACAAGATAGGGAACTTTTCAAAGTGCCATGCAGTCTTTGTTGTGTTTATTTGTGCTAATAAGTCATCCATGGAGTTATCGTTAAATGAGTAAAGTTATTAACCGCACTGCCATTACCAGTTGTGTTTTTGCGGCAAGCTTAATGATTGCCGGTTCAGCAAGCGCTGCCTTACCATTCTTTTCTAGTGATAATGAGCCTGTCACAAGCTTGGCTCCGATGCTGGAAAAGACCACCCCAGGGATCGTGACGATTTCGGTGGAAGGTACGCAGGTTTCGCGTCAGCAAGTGCCAGAAATGTTTCGTCGCTTCTTTGGTGGTAACGGTGAACAGGTACAAGAACGCCCGTTCAAAGGTTTGGGGTCGGGGGTTATTATTGACGCCGACAAAGGGTATGTCGTAACCAATAATCATGTCGT
>Ga0114916_1001352_pt1 | contig 14048 bp, 3 predicted proteins | sample MalvirAntarct_66_FD_83501 | JGI IMG/M metagenome (GOLD analysis project Ga0114916, IMG submission 83501) | Marine viral communities from the Global Malaspina Expedition - Malaspina viral metaG Antarct_66 | ecosystem: Environmental > Aquatic > Marine > Oceanic | place: West Anvers Island... | reverse complement strand
GTTTAGCAACAGCTAAAGGCAGACAAGAAGAAACAGTAGATGCTTTTAAGGATTTGTCTAGAAAGTCTGGTGAGGCTACGGTGGTTGATCCGTCAGCAGTAAATTTAGCGACAAAAAACGTACAGGATGGTTCGGCAAGCGCAAATGCAACTCTTGCTGAGCTTTTAAAACAAGGTGTTGACCCTTCTAAAGCAGCTCAGATCTCACAAAATATAAATAGGCAGAATACAGCAGATCTTATCACACAGCTAAATCAGTACGGAAGGCAAAAGCAAACAGCTGAAGAACAGGCAAAAAGCAGAGCAAACAAATATGATGCTATTGCAACCCAGGCGGGACTGCCTATTGACTTCTTTAAAGAAGGGGCTGGGATTGCTAGCAAAGCAGGAGATCTTGGCTTAGGTATAGAAAGTTTAATGAATCCGTTGCCAACCACCTCTGCTAGATCTGGCATGAAGATGGAATACGAAGACGGAGGCAGCTTACAGACAACACAAGGGGCGTCGGATCATTCTGAGAACCCTATGATGGTGACAAACAAAGATGGCTCGCCAGCCGTGGATGAAGAGGGTAGACAGATAGAGGTTACGGGCAAGGAAACTATTATACCAGACTGGTTAATGGAGCAGCTTATAGAGGCGGCTCAAATGGGACCAGAAGAATTAATGGGGGTTTTTAAAGATGAGATTATAGACGAAGAAAGATTTCAAGCATAATGGCTACAGGAGAACAAGGATTTGGAGACTCGCTTTTTAAGCTTGGCACACAGAGACAGGCAGCGTTATCTGCAGAACAAACAAGGATACGAAATCAAGACATTATCCGAAGAAATGACATGGATGCTCTTTCTGGATTTCAGGCTTCTGCTATAGAAGGCGATCAGCAAAGGGCTATGTTTGAGGAGGCGGTGGCTGAAACACAATCGTATATCTCAGGTACGGGTAAATACGAGGATGCAGATTACGATGCTGTAAACTTTAAAAAACAGGTTAAAAAAATACAAAGTTTATACAACGGCTTTAAGGCTCATAATGTAGGGGATGTTCAATTTGCTAGGGAGCAACAAGAAAAAGACGCATACACAGAAGGCGGAATACTTCAAGAAGGCAGCGGAAGTTTAGGGACTAAAAACATGTCAAACAACACGCCATCATCTTATAACGATGCCGTTGTCAAACATAACAATTACTTCGAATCAGCCAAGACGGCTAACGGAGAAACTCAATATGACGAGAACGGACACCCTATGGGATATCCTGTTATAAACGGAGAGGTAGATTATTCTGCTGCGCCCATTAGCATATTTAAAATGGATGCGTATGCAAACCCAGGGAACTTCAAAGGCGAAACCGTAGAGGTGCCGTCAGATACGACGTTAGATATGGTGCAACAAGACACGTATGTTGCAACTTTAAACAGCATAAACAAAAGTTTAGAAGGTGTTGAGGGTAAACCTCTTAGAGAGATTCACGACATGGCTGTGTCTAAGCTTTTTGATGACAAGTTTTCAAGCGCGGGTCAAAGTGAATTTAGAGAAACTTTGCTTATCGACTTAGTAAAAGAAGGCGGCTTTCCTGGCGATAACGAAGAGCTACAACAAGCTTTTATAAATGGGGATTTTGAGAACGAAAATTTGTCATCACTTCTCCCAGAAGTTAGAAAAGCCGCAGAAAAAATATACGCAGACAGAAGCTTTAATCCTGTAAGTGAATTATCTCAATCAAGATCAGGATCAGGGTCGGGATCAGACGATCAGCTTTATTCAGGCATTCAAGAAAGGAGTTTGGGTACAGGGGCTGTAGGTGCTGTTGGAGGGGAGCATCAAATAAGGATGTTTACGGATGCAGTTGTTCAAGAAGGAAGTCTTTTTGGTGATTACACTATAACTGGCGCAGGAGTTAATGGAAGCGGAGATAGAGTAGCTACAATAATGGAAACTACAAAAACTATTGATGACGCAGGTACAGAAACAACAGTAAAAAAACCAAGAGAGGTAGTTATAGGCCCTAACTCAGAAGGTTTAGGTAGAGAAATTTTCGACAGCCTTAGATTACAAGATCCTCGCATCCTTAGTGACCAGCAGTCGGACTACGTAAACATGAATAAAGCCCGAAAAGAACAATTGCAAGCAGCTCAAGATGAAAAGGCGGCTAAAATAAAAGCACTGAAAGCCGAAGGTAAAACCCCAGAAGAAGCTCAAGCTATAGTTGACGCTGGCGGAGAAGATGCTTATGATTTACAACAAAGAGAAATTGCTTTACAGCCGCAGATAGACAATGCGCGTAGTATGCTTAGTGGGTTTGACGGTGCAGATTTTCTAAAGAAGTATTTAGATCAAGGCATGAGTGTTGAAGCAGCACAAGTACAAGTTGACAAGGCTAGAAGAGAAGCAGAAGCTGCTGGTGTGACGAGCATTAAAGGTGTTACTGAGGAAGAAAAAAACCAACTGCTCCAAGACCTAGATAACAAGGAACAATCTGATGATCCTAACGTAGGTCCAGGTGTTACCGTAGCTGAGCGCGCCTCAAACATTATCCAAATTAAGTTTAACAACCAAGACACGGTTCCAACAGAGGGTGATTTTGATGGCGACGGACAAGTAGGTCTTGCAGTGGGGGATGACGGTTATGTTGCAAAGGGAGACAGTGGGTACGGTTTCAATGAAATGGAAGGAAAAGATTCGTTTGGAGACTCGGTGAAAGGTTATGAAGCGTTTTGGGCTCAACTAAGCGATAGGGATAAACAGGTTTATAGAGAACCCGAAGAACACAAAAGAAAAAGGTTAGAATTTGAAAAGAATAAAGCGGCAAAACCTCAAGGTACAAGTGCTGGACCTGTAAACCCTGTGGTTACAGAAGAGACACAAGAGCTCTTAGATAACCAACAAAGTGATAGAGAAACTGACACTAGAAACCGCTTACTACAAGAGGAGGAAAGAATGAAGACTGAGCAAGAAGTTGATGCTCCGTTAGAAAGAAGCGGCCCTTCAGGAAGTAAAATATCAATGACGTCTGGTCAATCCCACATGGTTGGTGCTTTAATGCAAAGTGGTATGAGCGAACAGGCGGCCATATCTATTGCATCAGTAAGCCAAAAGGAGTCGGGTGGTGATCACACGATTTCAGAGAAAGGGTACGGAGGAACCTCCAATAAAAAAATAAGAGGAATCTTTAGCAGCATTAGGGATTTAAGCGAAGATGAGTTAACGGCCCTTAAAAAGGACAATGAGGCATTCTTTGAAAAAGTATATGGAGTTGAAAGTTCTAAAGGTAGTGTACTTGGAAATGATGAGCCAGGTGATGGTTATAAATTCAGGGGCAGAGGCTTAATACAATTAACTGGAAAAACTAACTACAGCACAGCTAGTCAAGCTATATATGGAGATGATAGGCTTGTGCAAAATCCAAATTTAATCAACGAAGACGCAAAAACTGCAGGCCAGGTTGCAGCTTGGTTTATTACAAAATCAGGCAGATTAAAGGATTTAGATTTTTTAACTTCAGAAGAAATAGATCAAGATCAAGCTAGAATGCTTGCGGATTCAGCTTATTCTATTGTTGCAGGCGGTGTTGATATTGCTGAACTTAACTCTAGGAAGCTATACCCTCAAGGTATAAAAAAACAACACGACTGGTTAAACTTATAATAGAAAAATGGCAAACGGATTTGACCCAACTGACCCAACGCAACTAACCGCCTCTCCAGAGACGTCGGCTAACGCTCCTATACCTATGGATGAGTTAAACAAGACTCAGCCTGATCCTAACGATCCTAACGTTATGTTTTCTGAAGCGGCGCTTCAAAGAGATAAGGATTTTAGAGACGTAGATACCTACACTGAATTAGGGCTCTCTGCACAGGATATTGTTTCCGTTATGGGTAGCGACGAAGGCCGCTCATCACAAGAAATTGCTGGTGTTATATCGTCTAAGTACGAAATAGAACAGGCTGAAATAAGACTTGAGAACGAAAAGTATAAGGCTGAGTTTGAGGAAAACAAAAGAAACTCAGAGAAACGTCAACAAGACCTCAAAGACCTTAGATTAAAAAAAAAAGTTTTGCCGTCAGAACCCGATGGGGAGTTTTTAGAGCCTGGATTGGATGGGAGCGAGCCTAAGGAGGCGGTTGCTTCACCTGAACTAGCGACAGAATACGCAGCTATAGAAGGTGACCCTAGATTTAGCGGATACACAAACTATTATGACGCTGTAGAGGGCGTAGACTCTCCAGAGATGATACGCCTAGCAGGTGTAAACGCATCTTTAGCTAACGACGCTAGCATGCAGTTTTATTCGGACGAACTTTTAGAAAGCTTATCCGACGGGGATATGGCCACAGCTAAGGAGATGTTTGAGGCTTTAGAATCTATGGGGGCAAAGGTTCCTGAGAGTTTAAAGAAAGAAACAGGGTTTATAGGTGGAGGTATTGAAACTGTTTCCGATTATTTTGGTGACAGATACAGAGGCAAGGATGATGAAGTTTTAAAAACAGAGCTGTTGACTTGGGGGCAAGGTCAGAAAGAAAAGTACAAGAGCGACGCTGTTATGCATATGACAGAGCTTAAAGGGGCTTATGAGAATCTGGGTATAGACTATGACCTTAACCCAGAGAGCGACTTAGACATGAGGCAAGCTATACTTGAGTCATACGATCTTGATGAAGGGCTATCTATGACAACAGAAGCTTACAAGATTAGTGAAAGAGCTAAAGATATTGGAGGCAGGCAGATGAGCTGGCTTGAGCAAAGAACCGTTGGTCTACAGGGGGCTGTTAGTCAGTTTGCAAATATGGGATTAAATCTTGGGGGTGTTTTAGAAAGGCTCTCTGGCAACGAAATGGAGGCCGAAGCAAAGTTTAGAGCTGCAGGTTATGTGGACGAGGTAATGGCGGAAAGAGCAAAGACAAAGAGGGAGCAGATGGGCATTAAAGAAAACGTTCAAGCCATGGGTCTCGGTGAGTCGTGGAGGGCTGATGATGTTTCCGTTGGTCAGTCTATGTTAAAAACATTGGATTTTGCGGGAACGATTTTGCCTGACGTCGTGTTTGCAATTACAACAATGGGTAGAGGAGCTGCTGTTCGTGCGGCTGCTAAAGAGGCTGCGGAATCTGCATCAAAAGCAGTTATAGGCAGCGCTGTAAAATCAGCTATTACAAAAAATCTACGTAGAGAAGCAAGGGCGGCTGGTAGAAAAGCTTTTAGAGCAGCAGGAGGAAGAGCGGGAACAATTTTAAAGGTAGGGCCTTCCGTTTTGTTTGGGGGAAGAAGCGCAGCATCAACTTATCAGTCTGTATGGGACAGGCCAGATATGTCAGAAGGAGATAAATTATTTCTGTCGTCAGTGGTAGGTGTAGCGGAAGGAGCCTTAACATATGTATTCTCAGGGGCGGAAGCAGCTGGAGCATCGGCAACAAGAGCTTGGCTAACAAAAGCTGGAGGAAGAGAGGGGATAAACAAAGCAACACAAGAAGCTCTTAAAGGCTTAACCAAAAAGCAAATTTGGTTTCAAGGAGCTAAAGATACAGGAGGCGAGTGGCTAGAAGAGGCTATGATTGAAACTATAGATCAAAGCACAAGGAACTTAATAGAGTGGTCAAACGGAAGAGAGGTAAAACCTATTGACTGGCTTGCTATTGAAGATGCTGGATTAGGAGGCTTGTTGGGCTCTGGGCCTATGGGGGTTGTTGGGGCAGCTTCAAGAAGCTATTCTCATTCAAAAGTTAGTAATTTAAAAGTAAAGCTAATTAGCGATCTAAATAATATTGACAATCAAATCCTTGTTACAACAGATCCCTCACAAATAGAGGTGTTAAAAAGAAGTAAAAAATCATTGCTTGATAATATTGCTTCTTTAAACACTGAAAGTCAAACCGAATTTGACAAACTTACCGATTCTGAAAAACAAGCGGTGGGTAGTTTAGCTAGAGAGATGGAGACTTTAAAGGCTGAAATTAATGTAGCTAAAGACAATAACGATACAGACACGTCAAAAATTTTAGAAAAGCAGTTTGAGCAAAAGTTTGAACTTAAAAAACAAATAGAGGAGACCGCCTCTACTAGAGAGCCCGTTGTAAGTAATGTTGTAGCAGCAGACTCCAAAGGAAATGACGTTTCAGCTACAGCTCAAGATGTAACGCCAGAAAAGAAATCTGAAGTTGACGCAATGCCAGAAGCGGATGCGGAGCAGGTGAGTAATGATAGTGATACTTCAGAAACAATAGAAGAATCTAAAGCAAACAAAAAGCTTACTAGCGCTTTAACCTCCTTAGACAAATACCTAGGGTTAACTTCTTCCGATCCAGAAAACTCCACCAAACATAAAAGAATTGCTAAAGCTCAACGAACTAGAGCTATAAATCTTAAAGCTGAATTAAAAGGCGGTACAGTAGAGGCAAAAGCTGAGGCCACGGCTGAAGTAGACGCATATATAGAGGCTAAAAACCTTATTCGTCAAGCTGAGGCAGGGGCAGCAGCTGCTGTTAATGAGCAAGGAACAGCTAAGTTGCAAGCTGCTAAAGATTTAATAAAGGAGACAGAGCAGGGATCACCAGAAGCAGCAGAAGAAACCGCCTCACAAGAAGCGGCTCCAGATCTTGAAGACAGTTCAGTGACTATAGAGGCTGGACAAGACGTTGATATAAATGCGGACTGGGTAGGGGACGGAGAGGGAAAGATTAGCCTGACTGTTGTCCTGCAGGTGCAAAGACTTAAAAAAGCTTTTAATAAGGTTTTAGATAAGTATGGAGTAAAGATACAGATGCACACAACGTTAGACTCGTTTAAGAAGGCTACGGGTGTTGATTCCTATGGTATGTATGTTCCTGGAACAAAAACAATACATATATCTCCTAAGTCTACAAAGTCAGACGTGCAGGAGGAGTTTGGACACGCAGTGTTTAGAACTTTAATGAGCAATAATAGTAAGCTGCGACAAGAAATTTATCAAGAGCTGTCTGTTATGAATAAGCTGATAAGGTTTACTCCAGACGGAAAGGTTGATACAACAGAATGGGTTAGTTCGGCTACAAGAAACGAAGACGGAAGTGTTGCTCAACTTAACTTTGTCTCTCCTGAAAAACAGGCTGAGGTTAATAGTAACCCTATCTTAAAGGCTTTTATTGAAGATTCTTTTTTATATGAAGGCAAGCCCATTAGTGAAATTCAGGAGGAAACTATAATGAGCGTTTTAACCGCTTATGCTGAAAACTCAGATTTTTTTACAGACACTCAAAAAGGAGAAGGGTTTATTAATAGATTAATACGACAGTTCAACAGGGTTATGAAGATCGGTGGTTACAAAGGAAACTACATAAGCAGCCAAGACTCTTTCTTCTCTATGGCCGCTAAGTTTAAAAGCGCAACTACAGGAGTTGAAACAACAGTAGAAACTATATCTGAAGATTATGCAGGCGACACCACAACCGAACAAGCGGTCGCCCCTGCACCAGCTACGCCAAGACCAGCTACGCCAAGACCAGATGCAGCCAGGCCAGCTCAACCTACGCCGCCTCCAGCTCCAACGCCGCCAACGCCTCCAACGCCAACTGCACCTGTTGTGTCAGACACAGCTATAGATCCAAAGAATGTCGTTCAATATAATAGTAATGATAAGCCAGGGGCTGCTGCTGTTGAACAAGGGTCACGAACTTCACCGAGCCTACGAGGGAAGAACATTAACGATCTGATTGGGAAGAAGTTTACTTTTGAAATTACCCCAAGTCATGAGGTATTAAGAGAGGATATGGGGGAGAAGAAATTTGTAGAAGTTATGGTTCAAGATCTCCCTGGAACAAAATGGGGGGTAGGATTTACGGTCCTTAAAGCAGATTATTTAGGAGGGGAATATAAGTCCGTTAATAATAACGAGGCATTTTCTGCATTCATAAATAAGCTGAATGACGGTCACACTAGGGATGCAGGAATGGGGGGTATCATTCCACAAGATATATCGTCTGCTATAAACGCTCTACAGAAAAGAGATCCTAATTCTTGGGATTACGGAAAGAAACAGGGCACAGGTAAGGAAACGTTTGCTCCTTCGAAAGCTTTGTCGAATTTAAACTCAGGGCCAGCGGGTATGCTTATAAAGCTTGTTGAGGCTGATTCTAAGGGCATGGAATCAAGAAAGTTTGCACCACGACCTAACTTAAACAACGCAGAAGTTTTTTACACGCAGACTTTATTTAGAACTAACAAGTCGGGTGTGTCTAGCGTTTCATCTGTAAGAGAAAGATCAATAAAGGTTAACGACTATTGGCATTTCTACAACCTGTACGCTAAGATGACAGGAAACGGTATGGATGCAAAAAGAATGGAAAATATGTACTACGTTAAAGACGGAGTAAAATATCCTTCTTTAGAAGCTCCATCACCAAAGAAGGACAGGGCTACTGGGGAGTTGTTAAAGATAAACATTCCTTACATGAAGACTTATCAGCAATTTCAAGGGGATCAAAGAAGACAAGAAAGCGAGTTGTCCTCTACGATGTCTCAAGAGTTTGCTGAATTAACAAGAGAGGTTTCGGAGCTGTTTAGAAGCAGTGACAAAAAGCTTGAGGTTTACACTCAAGAAAGAGATTTCCAACCGACATCAGATATAGAAGTTGGCTTTGAAGGTGTTGATGCTTTATCCAAGCAACTAGAAAGTCTTGTTATTGCAAAGAAAAACATACAAGCTTTTATTGACTCTGACATAACAGCAGAAGATCTTGAAGCTATTGCAGGTGGGCGAGGCAGAACGGTAGACAAAAACACCAACCCAGAGATATTTAACATGAGTGGGTTAACTCCGTTTAGCGAAGCTCAAGAAGGAGAAGCCTTTGGTGAAGATACATTGCCTAACACAAAGGGGTTAGAGTCTAGGAAGTTTGAGGTAGACAGCAGATTGTCTTCGTTGATAACTGAAAACAGAGGAGACTTAATTAAAGATATAGGAGGATATAAAGCTCGTTTGTTTGGATATGATAGAACTAAAAAGGGTTCAGGAGTAAGAGCGCTTATAAACAAAGTTATTAGATACGGTAATAAAAAAGACGGTTATCGTGATGCAACTGTAATAACTGCACATAGAGATGTAGAAATTGCAGATATCGTCATGGCTGATTTAAGTAAAACAATTCAACAGGAAATAGCAGACGGAAACTACGATCAAGAAACTGGAATTGGTTACATAGCAACAATGGAAGCTTTGCTTAAAGATGAGTCAACTTTAGGTAATCCAGATGCATTTAAAAGGCTTATTAATAAGTACGGAAGTAAAGAAACATTTGAAAGATCTCTCAATGGTAGAAACAAAGAAGGAGAATTAACAAATTCATCTAAAGAGATCAGAAGAGAAATTAGAATTGGAGCCCAAAAAATAAATTATGAAGGTCGAGAAATTGTGCAAGCGGTTATAAGTGACAACGATGTCGTATTAACTGAAGATCAAGTGGTTAAAATAAAGAAAGTGTTACAACCAGGTAAGGCTGTAGATAAAAAATCTTTTAAGAAAAGAACGTTAATCGCTAAAAGAATGCTTTCAAAAGAGCAAAAGAATGAATTGTATAAATTTGAAAATGATTCAGCTTGGTCTAATGTTAACACAGCGGAAGTTGTAGCATACACAAAAATACCTTTTAAGGTTGACCCATCTAATCCAAGAGGATTTACTGGATTTGAGGTTGCAAATGAAGAAAACGCTGCATTTGAAGGCCTTATAATAGAAGACGGAACTATAGAAGAAAAACCTCAGATTAAAATTGTTAACGAGTTATATAGCATACCTGAACTATTTCCTGGCATGAAGATTTTAAAACTTCCAACGGGCGAAGATGTAGACATTCCTATGTCTGAGCTTTCTGCTGAGGATCAAATGAAGCAGGCTTCAACTTTAGCTGGTATATCTCAAATTAGGGGTACAGTTGTCACAGAAGCGGAGTATAACGCAGCTAACGATACGGAACAATACACTTCTGATAAAAAAACAGTCAAACAAGAATCTCGTAAGTTTGAGTCGCGCGGAGGCATGACCGAAGCGCAGACGGACAGCGGACCGTTTCAGCTAAGGGAGAAGACGTGGTTCCAGGAATGGAAAGGTAAATGGCTGCGTAGACTTGCTGATAAGTACCGTGATGTTCTTCTTATTCAGGAGGATATAGAGACATCAAAAGGATCTGCTGTAAAAGAATCTCAGGACTTTAAGATGGCGGAGGAGAGAATGTACGGTAAAGCGGCTAACGACCTCCAGAAGCTAGAGGAGAAGACAAAGGAGATGACTAGCATGATGAAGGAGATGGGGTTAACTCAAGGTGCAGTATCGGATTACATGTACGCATTACACGCTAAAGAGCGTAACGCATTAATTGAGGAGCGTGACGGTGTTGAGAACGGTAGTGGTATGACAGACGCTGAGGCTGACAGTTTATTAGAGGAAATAGCTTTAGGAAAGGAAGGTGAATTTACAGAAGATTGGCTTGAAGGTGGAATAAACGCTTCAACTCAAGCTAACCTAGATAAGGTTGTAGATATTATAAGAGAAATACAACAGGACACAAGGAAAGCAATGGTGAAGTTTGGTTTAGAAAGCCAAGAAACTATTGATGTATTTGAAGCACAGTTTAAGAATTACGTACCTCTAGCAGGTATAGCAAAAGATGAAGCTGACTCTGGCAACACAAGATACCCAACAGGAGGAGCTGGCATGTCTGTTCAAGGAGATTCGTACAAAAAAGCAAAGGGGCGTCAATCACAAGCGGCTAACTTAATGGCCCAGGTAATATCTCAGAACGCATCTGTACACATTGCGGGAAGGACAAACGAAGCTCTACAGTCACTACACGAGCTTGTAACTGAAAACCCTAATAGCAAAGTATGGACAATAGTAGACACCGCCTCTTATGGAGATGCCCATGTTGTTCCAGTTCGGATTAACGGTGAGCAGAAATACATAAGGTTTGCTGATTCAAGCTACGCGGAAACGCTAAAAGGCATGAGCGTTCCAAGAACAGGAGCTTTAGTAAAACTCCTGAGAGCTCCAGCTAATTGGCTAAGACGTTCATTTACAACGCTTAACCCTGAGTTTGTAATATCTAACTTCTCAAGAGACATACAGTCCGCCATATTTAACGCTATGGCTGAGGCTGACATTGAAGGCGGTGCCTTACTTGGCAAGAGTGCCGTTAAAGACATTATCAAGATGGTTGGACCGTCTCTAAAGACACTTGTTAAAGGTGTAGCAGGTAAGTCAGGAGATCCTATGATAGAGAAGTATTACGCAGACTTTCAAGAAGATGGGGGTAAAACAGGTTGGGCGTATGCTAAGAACTTAGAGGACATTGCTGCGGATATAGAAAAAGAAACAACTGAACAATCAACAGCGCAAAAAATACTAGGTAAAGCTGAAGCGTTTGCTGGGGCTATTGAAGGTGTTAACGATGCCTTTGAGAACAGCATAAGGTTAGCCTCCTACATAGGGGCAAGAGAGAACGGAGTAAGCAGGGGTAAGGCTGCGCAGCTAGCTAAAAACATAACTGTAAACTTCAACAAGCACGGAGAGTACGGTCAAGCGTTAAACGCTGTGTACTTGTTCTTTAATGCGTCTATACAGGGTACAACAAGATTGGGAAAATCTTTACTTACAATGAAGCCACCAGTCAAGCCTAATGGTGTAAAAGCAGAATGGTATGAACGCATAAACGGTGCTCAGAAAATGGCTGCTGGATTGACTGTGTTCTCTTCTATGCTTACCATGATTGGAAGAGCGATGTCTGGAGAAGACGAGGATGGAGTGCTTTTCTACGATAAAATACCTGATTACGTAAAGGAGAGAAACCTAATATTTATGTTTGATGGGGAAAACTACATTAAGGTTCCAATGCCTTACGGGTTTAACATCTTTGCAAACTTAGGTACTGCAGCTGTGGAAACAGCGGAGGGGGTTAAAGAACCAGAAGAAGCTATGATGTTCTTAGCTAACTCATTTATGGGGGCTTTCTCCCCAGTAAGCTTTGGTCAGTCAAAAGATTTGTTTACCTCGGTAGGTAAGTCTGCAACGCCTACGGTATTAAAACCTTTGGTTGAGATCATGACCAACGAAACATATTTTGGAGGTCCTGTCTACGCAGCACAGTCACCTTATGCCTCACCTAAACCTGAATCATCTATGTCGTTTAGATCTCCTGGAGCAGTTCAAGACTTCTTCGAATGGATGAATAAGACAACGGGAGGAAGCAAGCATGTCCCAGGAAACGTAGACATGAACCCTGATAAATTTTGGCACGTCTTTGATTACTTCTTAGGTGGTGCTGGTCAATTCGTAAGCAGAACAGGAGAGACTGTTTTTAAAGTAGGAAATAAACTTACAGTAGACAACGACGTAAAGGTTGAGTTTAACGACATCCCTTTAATGCGTAAAATGTATGGGGAGCCATCTAAGTACTATGATTTTGAGAAGTTTAAGGAAAGAGAGACAGAGATAAAGCAACTCGTAAGAGAGTACAAGCAGAACAGATCTGAAGATTTATCTAGGTACAAAGGTTTAGGACCTTTAAACAATAAGTTAAAAGTAATAAACAAGAGCTTAAAGGTTATTAGATCAAGAAAAAGAGAAGCAAGAGATATTGAGAATTACGCAGAAAGATCCATAAGAATGCAGGAGTTGATGGACAAGGAGCGTAGTTTAATTATGGACTTCAACAAGGTTTACGATAAACTAAAAGACAATGAGTGATAAAAAGAAAATCAAGCACACCAAGCTAGGAGCGTGGTTGTCAGAGAAAGCGCCGAGTATATTAGGCGTGGTAGGTGACCTGTTGCCAGACAAAGGGGCTTTAGGGGTAGTTAAAAATTTAATAGATAAGGATGATAGTGTTGACTCCGAAGAGGCTCAACGCGTCATAGATGCGGAAGTTCGTTTCCAAGAGAACGTAACGGAACGCTGGAAAGCAGACATGGGAAGTGATGTTAAGCTTGCAAAACTCATCCGACCCTTGACCCTTATTGCACTGATGTTCATGTTTATGGTGACTATGGTTGCAGATTCTGTAGATGGCTGGCCCTTCAGCGTTAAGGATTCTTACGTAGATTTGTTACAGATATTAATGATGACTGCCTTCGGTGCATATTTTGCAGGGAGGACTATAGAAAAATCTAAAAAATAATGCGTAAAGTCTTACTAACCACTTTGTTAACCTTGATTACTTTAACCCAAGGTTTAAGTCAAGGAGTTGTTAAAAAATTCTTTAAATACAGCACGGCTTACGCTTCGTTTAATCAGTCCAATTCTATGGTTCAAGAGGATGTTTACGCTGTAAGAGACGGCGTGCTAACAGTGATCCCCATGGAGTATGAACCCAACTACACTTTTTCCATAGGGTTAAGGAAGCTGGCTAGGTTTAAATACGAGATCAAAGCAAAGAATTTCTACGACGGATCAGAAGTGTCCATGTCGGAAGAAGCAAACGTAGGCAATGTAAGCGGTTTTGAGTACGTATTTGAGCGCTCGGAGGTAAGACTTACGGGTAGAGAGTCTATGGACCAGAGATACTTCCTTAGGCACCTCTCTAAATGGTTCGTAGCTGAGTTAGACTTCTTGGAGAATGGAAGAGCCGATGTAAAGTATCTGGAAGCTGCTTTAAAGTTACGCGTTAAGGTAGGTAAAAAACTAAACTTTACTGCAGGTATAGCGGGTCGTAGGCATCCATCTTACACGGTAGCCCCTATTGAAGATTGGATAGAAGAAAATGAAGGAGCGTGGTGGTTGTTGGCTTATGACTACAACTACACAGACAGCTGGGTTTACGTTGACTCTAACGATGACGGGGAGTATACTAATGGGGAGTGGAGCGATTGGGAATGGTATGGACCTGAAGGTGACTTAGTAGCAGAAACCGACTCCGAGTTTAGAAGATATAAATATGGGAAGATCGTTAACGATTACAACAGAGACGTAAGAAGCTTACTACCAAACCAATACCAGATATCAGCTGCAGTAGGGGTTGACTTTTACCACTACTCTAAAGACTTTTGGTTGCACACTTGGGCTAATGTTATGCCTTATCACAAAGAGTTT
>Ga0114916_1001351_pt1 | contig 14056 bp, 13 predicted proteins | sample MalvirAntarct_66_FD_83501 | JGI IMG/M metagenome (GOLD analysis project Ga0114916, IMG submission 83501) | Marine viral communities from the Global Malaspina Expedition - Malaspina viral metaG Antarct_66 | ecosystem: Environmental > Aquatic > Marine > Oceanic | place: West Anvers Island... | reverse complement strand
TTTATATATAACATATGCTTTACAGTCTTTTTTATATGTTGTTTTTCTTGCGGGAATGACGATCGCGGAATTGATTGTACAGATATTTTCGTCTATGGGCTCAACGTAACCGTTACTGACGCTGGGAGTGGCGAAGTATTAACTTCAGATGTAATTGTAACAGCTGAAGAAGGAAGCTATTCAGAGGTATTGACTTTGATTGACGACAACTTTATAGGTGCAGGAGAACGTCCAGGAAATTACCAAATTATTGTGGTGGCAGCAGGTTACACTTCTGAGGCTATTGGTGTTATTTCTGTAGAACTCACAGAAGACGAATGTCACGTAATTCCAAAAGTGGTTGAAATAGAACTTCAAGCTATTTAATTTCTTCCCTTTTCATCTGGATAGTGTTCCCAAACAGGATCACTTTGCCAAAACTCCTTAGAATCAATATCCATTATAGAAAGTTTGCCTTTAAATGCTGCGCCCGTGTCAACATTCCACACATTTGCAAAATTCGTTGGCGTGTTTTTACCAATCCTTGTTGTTGGTGTGTGCCCGATATATATTTCTGAAAATAACTTGAGTCTTTCTGGATAAATCAGACTTGCTTTGGAAATACTGGTGTCTAAACTGCAGGCTGTTTCCCATAGTGTTCGGTCCCAAGACACATAGTTTGGGAAGTATTCAAAAGCTGGGCCTTTCGTATTTGTGAAGCCGGCATGGACAAAACAGCGGTTCGCTTCGTCTATATAAAAATCCTTCATATTTTCTAAAAATAAAATATGGTGATCAATTTCTTCCGAAGTAAACTGCGCGTAACTCTTCACAGTTGCCAATCCACCATGTCTTAACCACATCTCGGCACCCTCTTTTTTCTTAAGATGATTGTAGAGTAACTCTTCATGGTTGCCACGTAAAAAGATGCAGCGGTGTGTTTCCGAAAGTTTCAGTAAAAACGAAATGGTTTGAGCAGATTCACTCCAGCCATCTACATAATCTCCAATAAAGATGAGTTTATCTTGCGGTCCTACTGTCGCGCGTTGTAGAACCTGTTTCAGCGCTTTTAGCCCTCCGTGGATATCACCAATAACGAATGTTTTCATCTTACAAGAAATAGCCATTGATTATTAAGAGACTCAATATATTGAGGGTCAATAAAATAAACCTGCTGTTTTGCCTTTCTCTTACAATCAACGTTGCATTGTTTTTAATTTCATTTTGACAGCTTTCAAAACGGTGGCAAATGGGATCGTATGTATGGCCCAGCCATTCTATGATGTCTATAAACTCGTGACGTAATTTTGCTTTTATTTTATCTAAGATGACGATGATGGTTTATTTTAGAATAAAAACTTTAAAGGTACTAAAAGTTAGGAAAAAAACAGCCCGATTTCATAAACTGGAAGCGGGTTAATTACATTGAAATGTCTTTTCTATTTTCAATTCAAAGTAAGTCGCTACTTCTTTGTGTATATTGATATTTACACCGTGTTCTGTTAGGGATCTTTTAATCCTTATTAGTTGTATTTTACTTTCCTTAGGATGCGAATAGATTCTTTGAAAGATTCGTAGACGGCGGGGTATTTTTTAAGATAAGGCTTTGCCTCGAGTAATTGTGTTTTGGCTTCCGCAAAGTCATTTAGAAAGCAAATGAGATAGGTTGCGGGTAAATTTCTTATGTCTTTTTCTTCAGAGGAATTTAAAGCGATATTTTTCTTTAGTTTTTCAACTAAGGCATTATTTGCGTTGTAGATATGATGCAAGGTTTTTTTATTATACCGAGGTGGTTCGAACAATAAATTGGTGTCAATATTATAAAAGCCATTTTCCTTAAATGTGATTATCACTTCCTCAAGTGGAAAGTAGCTATTTTGATTATTCAAGCCTAATAGAACATATTCCGTAATTTTAAAATTATCCTCCGTATAGGAAATACTAACTTCATCTAAGGCAGAATAGAACAGCCTCACCTGCTCATTTATAAGCTCGATGTCTACACGAGAATAATAGGTTTCATCTTTTACTTTTTTAGTATGTCCTGCCCAACAAACAACAAATAATTCCTTAAAAACTTTGTAATGTGATAACAAATCTTTGTGCCTACTATTCGTAAAGTCCATTACACCATCTAGTGTGAGTTCAATATTATTCTTAGCCTTTTTTTCGATTGCTTGGACAATTCCTGAATTTACATCCTTAATTTCAATATCGAAATCTTTTGGCATCGAGATACTACCATCCCTCATGAAAATAGAGCCTCCCCAGTATTTCCAAATGTTTTTTCGAAGCGATGTAATTTTGCCGTTCGGACGAATTGTAACCAGACCAACCACCTTGTCATTTGGCAAGTTTGGAAAGGCTACATTTTCGTAGGTAATGAGCGGTGCGTTTGTGAGATATGCATTTATAAGGTTTTGAAGCTTGCTGTCATCGAAAAAATCAACACCACGAATTTCATTAGTTTCATCTTCCACTCCAATAACGATAAAGCTGTTATTGGCAGGGTTACTATTACTTAGGGCGCAAATATGTTTTAAAAACTTCGCTTTTCCTTCTTTACTGCCAAGATCAATTTTTCTTTTTTTGTCATAGAAGCTACTCTCATCATTATGAGCTAAGAGATTTTTAATAAGCAGGCGTTTGTTAATCATGTAAATTGCCGCTCTTACTTGGTGGTTTTATTAATAACCGTGCTACTGGCCTGATCTAGGCACATCACCGTCAAATCTGCAATGTTTACATGGGGCGGTCTCGTGACCGCGAACCAAATAACATCTGCTATATCTTCTGGCTGTAACGGAGTATATCCCTGATATACTTTTTCAGCACGAGCAGAATCTCCTTTGAAACGTACTTCACTAAACTCTGTTGCAACCAAGCCTGGATTCACTGCGCTAACTTTGATGCCTAAGCCATTGAGATCCATTCGCATGCCTTGATTGATAGCATCTACTGCGAATTTACTCGCACAGTATACGTTACCCTTTGGATAGACTTCTTTGCCGGCCGTGGATCCAATATGGACAATATGCCCTGCCTTTTTTTCGATGAAACTCGGAAGTAATGCTTTGCTCACATATAATAGCCCCTTAACATTGATGTCTAACATGGCGTCCCAATCATCAATATCCCCGTCCTGAATGGTATTAAGGCCATGTGCATTTCCTGCATTATTAATAAGAATATCTACATCTGAAAAGCCATCAGGAAGGTTCTGAAGTTTGGAAAAAACAATCGCCTTATCGCGCACATCAAAGCGCAGTGTGCACACTTTTGTTTTAGTTGCTAGTTCATTTGCAATGGCATCTAAACGGTCCTGCCGCCTTCCGCAGAGAATTAAACGGATGCCATTTTCGGCAAATAGTCGGGCTGTAGCGCGGCCAATTCCACTGGTAGCGCCTGTAATAAGTGCTGTTCTAGTTGTCATGTGATTTGTTTTTCGGCAAAATGATTCTTAAAAATACGCATTTCAATTGTTAAAATGGGCTCCTTTTTTTTAAGGATATTTTTAACCAATTGTTAACAGCAATTGTAGCAATAAAATGAGAATTTGCGTGGTCGATAGAATGAACGCTTACTTATTGAAAAGAATCTAATTATGGAACAAACAACGACTGCCTTAGATATTGGCGCATTGAACGAAAAAATTGAAAAGGAAAGTGCCTTTGTTGATATTCTTACCATGGAAATCAATAAGGTAATTATTGGTCAAAAGCATATGGTTGAACGGCTCTTAATTGGGTTATTAGGTCAAGGGCATATTCTGCTTGAAGGAGTGCCTGGACTCGCAAAAACATTAGCCATTAATACGCTTTCTAAAGCGGTACACGGTTCGTTTAGTCGTGTTCAGTTTACACCAGACTTATTACCTGCGGATGTTGTTGGAACGCTTATTTACAATATGAAGTTGAACGATTTCAGCATTAAGAAAGGACCTATTTTCGCAAACTTTGTCTTGGCAGATGAGATCAATCGTGCGCCGGCAAAGGTTCAGTCTGCCCTACTTGAGGCCATGCAAGAAAAGCAGGTTACCATTGGTGACGAGACTTTTATCCTAGATAGACCTTTCTTGGTTATGGCAACACAAAACCCTATCGAACAAGAAGGAACCTATCCGCTTCCTGAAGCACAAGTGGATCGTTTTATGCTGAAAACCGTAATCAGTTACCCGCAAATGGCAGAGGAGCAATTGATTATTCGTCAAAATTTAAAGGGCGCATATGAGCAGGTTAACCAAGTAGTGACTATAGACCAAATTAAACGAGCACAAGCTGCAGTGAGAGAGGTGTATATGGATGAAAAAATCGAGAAATACATTCTCGATATCATTTTCGCAACTAGAAACCCAGAGAATTATGGCTTAGCCGATTTAAAACCATTGATTAGCAATGGAGCTTCGCCTAGGGGAAGTATTAACCTTGCGATGGCGGCTAAGTGTTATGCCTTTATAAAAAGACGTGGCTATGTAATCCCTGAAGACGTGCGCGCTATTGTTCATGATGTATTACGTCACAGAATAGGAATTACTTATGAAGCTGAGGCGGAGAATATCACTTCCGAAGAAATCATTAACAAGATTGTAAACGAGATCGAAGTGCCCTAGTTTAGTAGGTGAGATTGCGTATTCATTGGGCAGTAATATGCCTAGAAAGATACGGACCGAGACTGCCAACTAATCATTGCTTACTATAAAGAATGGATACGAAAGAACTTCTTAAAAAAGTACGAAAAATCGAAATCAAAACGCGACGCTTAAGCGATCATGTTTTTGGAGGCGAGTATCATAGTACTTTCAAAGGTCGCGGGATGACGTTCAGCGAGGTGCGCCAATATCAGTTTGGCGATGATGTTCGGAATATCGATTGGAATGTAACTGCTAGATATAGTGAGCCATTTGTGAAAGTTTTTGAAGAAGAACGGGAACTTACTATGATGCTGATGGCTGATATTAGCGGTTCTGAGTACTTCGGAACGGACACACAATTTAAAAATGAAATAGTTACTGAAATTGCTGCAACTTTGGCATTTTCAGCCATGCAGAACAATGATAAAATTGGACTCATTCTGTTTTCGGATGAAATAGAATTGTTTATTCCTCCTAAAAAGGGAAAATCCCATGTGCTACGAATCATACGAGAATTAATTGAATTCCAACCAAAAAGTAAAAAGACTGATCTTGCACAAGCGCTTCGGTATTTGACCAATGTGATGAAGAAGAAGGCCATTGTTTTTGTGCTTTCAGATTTTATTACAGACGACTATAAAGACACTATAAAAATTGTTGCCCGGAAGCATGATGTAACAGGAATTCGTGTTTATGATAAGCACGAAGAGCATATGCCAAGTATTGGGATGGTAGAAATGCTAGATGCCGAAACAGGTGAAAAGATGTTAGTAAATACAGCTTCTAAAGGAGTTCGGCTTGCCTATCATGCGTTTCATCGCGAACGTGTTGCTTATTTTGAAGATGCATTTTTGAAAAGTGGCGCAGGCGCATTAAGCTGTAGATTGGACGAAAGTTATGTGAAAAAATTATTGGGATATTTTAAAAGACGCGGGTAAATAGATGTTCAATTTGAGAAATAAAAAAAGACATACTTCAAGCTTGACACTCCGTGTTTCAGGCATGATGGTTATTGCTTTGTTTTTTGTGGTTCAAATCACATCAGCACAAGTTATTTGGGCTGTTGATTCTACTGCTATAAAAATCGGGGAAGAAATCACCTATACTATCGAAGTACAGGCTGATAGCACAGATATGGTTGTCTTTCCTGAAGGACAGACTTTCTTGCCCTTGGAAGTGATCGATGCCTATAAGATTGATACAACCTATGAAAAGGCTAAATACAAACTCATAAAAAAATACGGGCTCACACAATTTGATTCTGGTTATTATACAATTCCAAGGCAAAAGGTTTTTGTGAATGATTTAATTTTTGAAACCGATTCCATTCAAATTGAAGTAAAAGATATTGTTGTGGATACCACCAAGCAAAAGATGTTTCACATCAAGGAAGTCTTGGCCGTAACGCGCCCACCGTTCGATTTCAGTAAGCTCTTCTTTTGGGTGTTGCCCATACTGCTTATTTTAGGTGTACTTGCATATATTTTATTCCGAAGAAAGAAAAGAAAAGAGGTTAGAGACGAGGAATTACCCCCTTATGAACAAGCTATTACAGCATTAAAGGTTTTGGATAGTTCAAATTTACTCATTGAAAATAAATCAAAAGAATATTATTCAAACCTCACTGAAATTGTAAAAAGATATCTGGACAGGGAAGTAGATGACGCAGCCTTAGAAAGCACAAGCGATGAGCTCATTGAACGTTTGCAGCTGCATAAAGATGCTGGACATTTTGATTTTGATTCTGATACCATTAGACATTTAGATCAAATTTTAAAGCGTGCAGATTTGGTAAAGTTCGCGAAGATGCATCAGCAATCTGGACAGGCGGAAGCAGACAGAAACACGATTGAAACAATTATTAATGACACACATGAAGCGATTCCAGAACCAACTGAGGAAGAACTCATGCAGAATCAGTTGTATCTAGAAGAACAGCAAAGAAAACGAAGAACGAAGCGCATCATATATGGTGTGGTGACAGGATTTGTTGTGATTCTTATTACTATAGTGGTTTTAATATCAACCTACGGATTGTCATTTTTGAAGGACAATATCATTGGGCATCCAACCAAAGAATTAGCAGAAGGACGATGGATTAAAAGTGAATATGGAAACCCAGCGGTTATCATTGAAACACCTAAAGTACTTGTGCGAAATGAGCAAGCAGTTTCCGAAGAAATGAAATCACAGTTCAAAAGTCATGAAACCTTTAGCTACGGAAGGCTGCTAGGAAACTTTAATGTAACCGTCACAACCATGGAGTTTATGGAGCCTGTTGAAATGGACTTAGATGCTGTGTTAGAACAGGTGCTCGTTGGGATGGAACAAATGGGGGTGACCAATATGGTAGTTAAAAAAGACACATTTAGCACTGATAAAGGCATCGAAGGTGTACGCGCATTTGGTGATTTTAAAATAGCAGGAGACACACGTGAAGGCCTTCAGAAATATGAAGTAATCATCTTTGGTCAAAAAACCGGACTTCAGCAAATTTTAATTACCAATAAGAAGGGAGATACCTATGCTAATGATGTAGTTTCACGAATTATTGGTTCCATTGAACTTGAAATAACTGAAGGAGAAAAATAATGTTAGAAAATTTCGAATTTGTAAATCCTGAGTTCTTCTGGTTGTTTCTTTTACTTCCAGCACTAGTACTATGGTACATTTGGAAAAGGAAGCAACAAACAGCGGAATTACAGATTTCAAGTATCAAGGGATTCAAAACGAAGAAGAATTGGTTAGCTAAATTAAAGCCACTTCTTTTTGCATTGAGGGTTTTAGCTCTCTCGGCGCTTATCATTGCATTATCGCGACCAAGAACGGTAGATGAATCTACACGAATTAAAACGACCAAAGGAATTGACATCGTAATGGCTATTGATGTTTCTGCCAGTATGCTTGCACGAGATTTAAAACCTAATAGATTAGAAGCTTTGAAAACAGTTGCCGCCCGATTTATTAATAGCCGGCCAAATGATAGAATTGGTCTGGTGGAGTATGCTGGAGAAAGTTATACAAAGACACCCTTAACGAGTGATAAAAACATTGTGTTGTCGTCTTTAAAAGGAATAAAGTATAATAATATTATTGAAGGTGGAACCGCTATAGGCATGGGATTAGCTACTGCGGTGAATAGACTCAAAGAGAGTAGAGCAAAGAGTAAAGTAATTATTTTGCTTACCGATGGCGTTAACAATAGCGGCTTTATTGACCCGAAGATAGCAAGTGAACTTGCGGTGGAGTTTGGGATCAAAGTGTATACCATTGGTTTGGGCACTAATGGCATGGCAATGTCTCCTATTGGAATCCGCAGAGATGGTGGTTTTCAATATGGTAATATGCCAGTAGAAATTGATGAAAAGCTATTGCAAAAAATTGCCGAAATCACCAATGGACAATACTTTAGAGCAACAAATACAACCAAACTGAATGAGATTTATCAAGAGATTAATAAGCTTGAGAGAACAGATATAGAAGAATTTAAATATACCCACTACGAAGAGAAATTTAGACCATGGGCCTTATTAGCATTAGGACTGTTAGGGTTTGAATTACTGCTTCGTTATACGGTTTTTAAAAGTTTTGTATAAGCAATGTATCAACTAGAACAACCCATATATTTTTATTTGCTCTTCACCATTCCGGTGGTGATTGTCCTATTCTTACTAGTCTCATTGTGGAGAAAAAGAACACAACGAAAATTCGCGAATCCGGCGCTTATTAAAAAGCTAAGCCCGAATAAATCTGTATTTAAGTCAGTTTTAAAAGTACTGGTTATTTGCCTTGCATTGGCATGCGTGAGTTTCGCTTTAGTGAACCCAAAAGTTGGAACTAAATTAGAGACTGTAAAACGAGAAGGGGTAGATTTGGTTTTTGCCTTGGACGTGTCTAAAAGTATGCTCGCTGAAGATATTGCGCCAAATAGGCTGGATAAATCGAAGCAGCTTATTACGCAAATTGTTAACAGCCTTGGTGGAGACAGGGTTGGAATTATTGGATATGCTGGGAGTGCTTTTCCGCAGGTTCCAATTACCACGGATTTTTCCTCTACAAAACTGTTTTTAAGCGGGATGAACACGGATATGGTTTCTTCGCAGGGAACTGCAATTAATGAGGCTATACAGATGGCACAGACCTATTTTGATGACGAGGAACAAACCAATAGAGTGTTGTTTATTGTTTCAGATGGGGAAGATCATGAAGGCAACTCTTCCACCATTGCTGAAGAAGCGGCAGCTCTTGGGATTCGTATCTTTACAATAGGTGTTGGCACGAAAAAAGGAGGTCCAATTCCTATCAAGCGCAACGGAATTCTTCAACATTACAAAAGAGATCAAAATAATCAACAGGTTATTACACGTTTGGATGATGAAAAACTTAAAGAGATAGCGGCTGAAGCGAATGGTCAATATATTGACGGTACGAACACGAAAGAGGTTGTAGAAACAGTACGAGCTATTTTAAATGGGATGGATAAAAAAGAGTTCGACGCTAAGCAATTCACAGATTTTAAAGATCAGTTTCAGTGGTTTTTAGCTGGGGCGTTATTTTTGTTGCTTGTTGACGTGCTCTTGTTAGAACGAAAGACCGCTTGGGTGAATAAATTAAATTTGTTTAATGAAAAAGGGAAATAATATGCGATACTTTTTTGCTGAAAAAATTGGTATGCAAGCGCATATGTTGCTGCTGCTTCTTTTCTTCGGAAGTGCAAACGCATACGCCCAAGAAGTAGATAGAGAAAAAATAGAGGATATGCGCACATCGCAGCGCTTGATGAGTGATGCAGGTGTTTCCCTTCAGAAAGACCAATTTCCCGTGGCAGAGGCAGATTACCGAAAGGCCATTGCATTAAACCCTAAAAGCGAAACCGCAAAGTATAATCTAGGGAATGCCTACTATGACCGAGACTTAAATGGCGAAGCAGGACAGCGATTTAGTCAAGCAGCTGCGGTAGCAGATTCCAAAGAGGCGAAACATAAGGCGTTTCACAATTTGGGGAATTCATATATGAACGACACGAAATATCAAGAGGCTGTAGACGCATACAAAAATGCCTTGCGAAATAACCCTACAGATGATGAAACACGTTATAACTTAGCACTTGCGAAGAAGATGCTTGAAAAACAAAAAGACGGTGGCGACGGGGAAGATGATGATAAGGAGCAGGACAAGGAACAGGAAGACGATAAAGAGAAGAAAGAAAATAAGGACAAAGAAGGAGACAACGAAGATGAAGGAGATGACGGTGAAGAAAAAGAGGACAAGGATGAAGGAGAAAAAAAGGAGGACGATAAAAAAGGAGATAAAGAAGAAGATAAAGGCAATCCTGAAGATAAAAAAGATGGTGATCAAGAGAAGCCTCAGCAAGAGCAGCCGGCTCCTGGTCAATTATCACCGCAGCAAGTGCAGAATTTATTGGAAGCAATGAATAATGAGGAGAAGAAAGTTCAAGATAAAATGAACGCACAAAAACAAAAAGGGGCGAAAGTTAAATCAAACAAAGACTGGTAGTAATAAAAAAATGAAAGCTTTTGTTGGCATATTGTTTCTATTGATGACTTGCACTGCCGTGCAGGCTCAGATTTCGTTTGATACGAAGTTGAGCAAGAAACGCATTGGCATGAATGAGCGACTTCGTGTTGATTTTAAAATGAATCAAGACGGAGACAACTTTACACCTCCAGGTTTTGAAGGGTTTCGTGTTGTTGGAGGGCCTAATCAAGCCATTAGCAATTCATGGATAAATGGTAAAAGAAGTTATTCTAAAACCTATTCTTATATGTTATCTCCACAATCGAAAGGTAGTTTTACGATTGGACAAGCTACCATCGACATTAAAGGACAGACCTATAAAACCCCACCTGTAGCGGTCACCGTTATAGCGGCAAGAAAAGTACCTAAGGACGGCAACAATTTAGATTATATTGCTGATGAAAATGTCCATTTGGTGGCTGAAATTTCCAAAAGCAGTCCATATGTAAATGAGGCTATCACTGTGACCTATAAAATGTATGTGTCACATGAGGTAAGTATTACGAGTAATTGGCGCGAAATTGACACTCCAAAATATGCCGATTTCTGGAGCCAAAATATAGACAATAATGGGAGTTACAAGGTACATGAAGGCCAATACAATGGCGAAGATTATCGCTATGTAATATTGCGAACCACCTTGTTATACCCTCAGAAATCTGGGAAGCTAGAAATAGAGCCACTTACGTTAGATGTGCCTATTGACGTACTAGGAAGTAGACGCGGCGTGTTTGGCAGGCGCATGATGTCTCGTGTGAATAAAACTATTTCTGCCGGAAGGCGCACGATCAATGTAAAGTCGCTACCATTAGAAGGAAAACCAGACAATTTCTTAGGTGCCGTTGGCGATTTTAAATTAGATGTTTCGTTAAATAAGAATATACTCGATGCGAATGAAGCGTTGGAACTTTCCGTAAAGGTTAATGGGAAAGGGAATCTTAAACTGACCAAACTTCCGAAAGTGAAACTACCAAGTTCCCTGGAAGTCTACGAGCCCGAGCATAAAGAAAACATACGGATCACTCGGGGAGGTATGAATGGAGTTGCTGAAGATATCTACACAGTTGTCCCGCAATTTAAAGGGAATTACCCGATAAGACCTATAAGTTTCTCATACTTTAACCCAAAAATTGAGCAATATCAAACGCTATTTTCAGAAGAAATTGTAATCACGGTAGAGAATGGCCCACTTAATGTAGAAAGCTCAGAATTATCTGAAAACGGTACTACAAAACAAGAAGTCATGCTGGATCAAGAGCGGTTCAGAAACATAAAATTGAAGCATAATTTACAACCCATAGCACAAATATTTTTTTTTAAATCACCCCTGTTTTGGAGCTTAGTGGGAGGGCCATTTTTATTGCTTCCACTCTTTATCGTAGCAGGAAGAAAACGCAAAAAGCGTTTAGCCGATATCACTGGGAATAGACTTCGTAAAGCTGATCGATTGGCGAAAAAGTATCTAGGAGAGGCCAAGAAAAACATGAATGACAAGGGAGCTTTTTACGAAGCACTTGAGCGGGCATTGCACAACTACCTAAGAGCAAAGTTGGATATTGTCACAGTGGACATGTCCAAAGACCGGATAACTAGTTTATTAACGGAACGCCAAATCTCTGGCGTCACCACTATACAATTTAATGATTTATTAAAAAGCTGTGAATTTGCCCGTTATACACCGGCTAGCAATGTGACGGTACAGCAAGATTACATCAAAGCGGTTGAGACGATTTCCATCATTGACAAACACATTCAAAACGCATGAAACAGCAATTTCATATTTTAAGTGTGCTGCTAGTACTATTGTTCTTTGGCGTAAGTCATGGGCAAACGGAGCAGTTATTTGAACAAGGAAATCAAAAGTATGCGGCTAAAAAATACCAGGAAGCTATTAGTGCTTGGAGTCAGATTTTGGATAAAGGGCAGCATGATGCCAGCATATATTTCAATCTTGGAAATGCGCATTATAAGTTGAATAATGTGGGGCCAAGTGTCTATTATTTCGAAAAAGCCTTACAGTTAGACCCATTAGATCGAGATATTAAAAACAACCTTTCATTTGCTGAAAATGCACGCGTTGATGCGATCGAGCCTTTACCACAAACAGTATTTTCAAAATGGCATAGAAATGTGGTCGGTCTTTTTACTTATAACGGCTGGGCGTGGATTGCAGTGGCCTGTTCCATCGTGTTTGTAATTCTTTTTATGATGTATTATTTTTCTGGTTCGGAAAGGAGAAAAAGAGTTTATTTTGTGACCTCAGCATTGTCTATTTTAGTCTTTATATTCACGATGCTGTTCGCGTTTCAAACCTATGGAGATTATCAAAATGACACCCCTGCCATTATTTTTGCTGAAAGTACCGAGGTTAAAAGTGGTCCAAATATGGGGAGTGAATCTTCATTTGTTTTACATGAAGGCACCAAAGTACAGATACTAAGCTCTGAAAACAATTGGGTTCAAATTCGGGTGGCAGATGGCAAGGATGGTTGGATGCCAACAGCAGATTTAAAAAGGCTGTAGTTTATTTTTCTTCGGAAGGAGGTGTTTCTTCTATCTCACCTTCGGCATTATTTGTCAAAACATCTACTTCATTTAAAATATGAGGAGCCAGCAGCGGTGCCAATGCGGCAACAGGATAATATAATTTTGAGTTTTCCTTCTTTTCTTCGGAAATAACATAACCTCCTATGCTTGAATAGGCATTCAGAAACATAAGAACTACACTTACAATAAAGGCGAATTGTAGCATTGTAAAAACACTGCCAAGGAGTTTGTTAAAGAGACCTAACATGGCAAAGTCGGCGATTTTGGTTAGCGCTTTTCCGAGCATTGAAACGATAAAAATAATCACTAGAAATGTTACAGCAAATGATGCTAGTTTCGTTGTCTGATTACTCCAATCAAACCACTGTGCTAGATAGACTCCAGCATAACCTGAGAAGTAAATTGCACCAATAGCACCTAAAACCAGACCCACTAGCGAGGCTAAGGCAACGAATAAACCTTTTTTGTAGCCTGTGTAAAAAGCGATGAGCAAAATGATTCCAAGAATGATGTCTACAGAGTTCATAAAAGCTTGTTTTCGTAAAGATAGTAAAAACGGTTTGGGTGTCATGAACTTGCAAAATAGCGTATTATGAAGCTTTTGAATAACAATAGTAGGTGAGAAAGGAAGTCATTTTAAAATATACAAGTACCTTTGTTCCAATCTAAAAAAATGGCAAGAGACGAAACACTAAAAGTACGATGGGAAGCAGTAGTCACAATGCTTAGCGAACGCTTTGCTGATGGGGATCGGTTAGATTTGGATGCCATTATATATCTAATTGGAGTTCAAGAATTGGGTCAATTGCATAGAAAATTCAAAAAAGATGAAAAAATCAATTTAATGCATATTGCTATATGTAGGCTGTTAGAGCCATTTGGATATTATGAGTTTGATTATTTTGATGAATCGGGTTGGCCACACTATAATGTTTTAGAACAATTGCCACCACTTAAAGCAGGGGAGCAAAGTGTCTTGATGAAAGAAGCCATTGTCCAGTATTTTCTTGAAAAGGAAGTAATTCAATAGGAAATAAAATTCGTAATTTCGCGCACAGAACACGCTAGTGATGATAGAAGAAATTAAGAAACATATCACCGAAGTTGAAGCCTTTAAAACTACGAAGTTAGAAGAGGTGGAGGCTTTCCGTATTAAGTATCTAGGCAAGAAAGGCTTACTGAACGACTTTTTCGCAGCCTTTAAAGAGGTGCCGAATGACCAAAAAAAGGACTTCGGACAAACCATCAATCTGCTTAAAACTGCGGCTCAAGAAAAAGTAAATAACCTGAAAGCTGCTTTAGATAAAAGTGAAGAAAGCACTGGTGTTTACGGGGATTTATCGCGCCCCGGAGAACCTATAG
>Ga0114916_1001350_pt1 | contig 14056 bp, 16 predicted proteins | sample MalvirAntarct_66_FD_83501 | JGI IMG/M metagenome (GOLD analysis project Ga0114916, IMG submission 83501) | Marine viral communities from the Global Malaspina Expedition - Malaspina viral metaG Antarct_66 | ecosystem: Environmental > Aquatic > Marine > Oceanic | place: West Anvers Island... | reverse complement strand
CCTCGTGACTCACGGGGCTGGGCGGGGTTCACGCGCAGGTTGCGGCCACCGAAGTCGGTGCCGTCCAGGGCGCGAATCGCTTCGTTGGCGGCGTCGTCTTCCATCTCCACGAAGCCGAAGCCACGCGGGCGGCCGGTCTCGCGGTCCGTCGGCAGGGCCACGCTGATGACCTCACCGAAACTGGTGAACAACTCTTCAACCTCCTCGGTGGTCGCCGAGAAGGGAAGGTTTCCTACGTAAATACGCTGACTCAAGTGCAATCTCCACGCCGGCATGCGCCGGCAACAACACGACCGTTCGAGGCGGTCCCGACATTCCTGCACAGTGCGCGTGGAGGCTCGGATGACACAACCAGCGGACTGAGGACGCCGGCCCCGTGGCCTGCGCAGATCAAACGTATTCGAGGTTTTCGGGATCGTCGAGAGTCACTGAGTGACAGTCTCGGGGCAATCTGCGTCAGTCCCGGCGAGCCCGATCGAGGTCGCTGGAGTCGAGCAGGATCGTGACCGGTCCGTCGTTCACGGCCTCCACCAGCATGTGTGCACCGAACCGTCCCCCCTCCACATGCAGCCCTCGATCCCGGAGTGCGTCCATGGCGCGCTCCACGAGGGGTGCCGCAACCTCGGGCGGCGCGGCGTCCGTGAAGGAGGGGCGCCGCCCCTTGCGGGTGTCGGCGTAGAGGGTGAACTGGGAGACCACGAGCACGGAGCCGGAGATGTCAGTGACCGAGCGGTCGAACCGCCCCTGTTCGTCCGGGAAGATGCGCAGTTCAGCGAGCTTCGAGGTCAGCCACCAGACCTCGCGGTCGCCGTCCTCCGGCCCGATGCCGAGGTAGACGAGCAGCCCGGCCTCGATCGCGCCGATGGTCTCGCCCTCGACGGTGACGCGAGCGCGCGAGACGCGCTGAGCGACGGCTCGCACGAGGCGGCTAGTCGGCGGCTGAGGCCGACTTGCCCTTGCTCTTGCTGCTGCTCTTCGTCGCCTTCGGCTCGGACGTGCTCTTGCTCGACTCGCTCTTCGAGGAGCGTGAGCTCGACTTCGAGTCCGACGACGTCGAGGAACTCGACCCGCCCGAGGCGGAGTCTGCGGCGAAGTCACGGCCGGAGGTCTTGTAGTAACCGCCCGCCTTAAAGATGAGCGGCGGCGCGACGGTCACGATGCGGCGCGCGGGCTTGCCGCACTTGTTGCACTCGTGCTCCGTCGGCGAACCGAACGGCTGCTGAAGCTCGTACTTATGTCCTGCTTCACAGCGGTAGTCGTATCGCGGCACGTCCAACCTCCGGCACCGGTGATGCGGCGCGACCAAATCGAGCAAGGGTGATCGAGGTACCCATTCTACCGCGTTATGGCGTGGCGGAGCGTGCCGGCGCGACTGGTTAGGCGAAGTTTGGCGGCCGCTCTTCCCGCCGTGCTGCGCCTGCCTCCTCAGCGTCTGGCCCCACGCGCAGCGTCTGCTGTGCCGCGGACTCGAGGTCGAGGTGCTCCGAGAGCGACACTCGCGATGCTCGGTAGACCAGCCGCTTCGACCACTCGAACGTCGCGCGCGGGCCGACCGCGAGCTGGCGAGCGAGATCCCACGCCGCCGCGTCGGGATCCTCGACCAGTGTGCCAAGGCCGATGCGTTCCGCCTCTTCCGCCCCCACCTCGCGCGAGGTGTAGAGCAATTCGAGCGCCCTCGACTGCCCGACGAGGCGAGGGAGGTGGAATGAGAGCCCACCGTCCGGCCCGACGCCGCGACGCGCGAAGGCGGTGAGGAACCGCGCACCAGGGCCCAGGAAGCGAATGTCGAACGAGGCGGCGAAGCCGAACCCGGCCCCGGCGCACGCCCCGTTGATCGAGGCGATTGTGGGCTTCTCGATCAGCGGCATCGCCTCGCCGATCGCGTAGACCCACTTGCGATTGGTGCCGAGCGCGCCGGGATGGTTGCGCTCGTCGCGGCTGGGGTCGTTGATATCTGCCCCCGCCGAGAACCCTCGGCCCTCATGCGTGCAGAGGACGACCCGCACGTCGTTGTCAGACTGGAAGCGTCGTCCTACCTCGACGACCTCGCGGTAGGTGGTGCTGGTGAGGGCGTTCATCTTGTCGGGGCGGGTGATCTGGAAGTGGGCCACGCCGGCATCGAGCGTGACAGCGATCTCCTCGAAGTCCGTGTAGTCCACCAACCGTCCTCCCTCGCGTGCCCCATCCGGGCGCTGCGGCATCGTACCGCCGAGGGCTACGAGCGGGACGCGGTCGGCACTAGCCGCATCACGTACGCGCTGCGATACTGACCGTCTGCGCGCTCGCGGGACACCTCGTGCGTGTGGGTAGATACGAGAGAGACGAGCCGGCGTCCTGCCCTCGCACCCAGCGCGGGTAAATCTATGCGTCGGAGTAGGAGCACAGGTACCCATGTCTGCAGGAATCAGCATGCGCCAGATGCTGGAGGCCGGAGTTCACTTCGGTCACCAGACGCGGCGCTGGAACCCCCACATGCGGCGGTACATCTTCACCGCTCGCAACGGCATCCACATCCTGGACCTCGCGAAGACCGTCCGCGCCCTCGACGAGGCCGTGGAGAAGGTGCGCGAGGTCGTGTCGTCCGGCGAGCAGGTCCTGTTCGTCGGCACCAAGAAGCAGGCCCGACGGATCGTGGAGCAGGAAGCTGAGCGCTGCGGCATGCCGTACATCAGCAACCGCTGGCTCGGCGGCACGCTGACCAACTTCCAGACGATCCAGCCGCGCATCGCCTACTACCAGAAGCTGTCTGACCAGATGGCTGCGGGCGACTCCGCCTTCGAGGGCATGACCAAGCGCGAGCGCATGATGCTCACCAAGGAGTTCGAGCGGCTTCAGCGCTTCTACGGTGGACTGCGCAACATGAAGCGCGTCCCTGGCGCGATCTTCGTCGTCGACCCGACGATGGAAGAGAATGCCATCGCCGAGGCGCGCCGCCTCAACATCCCGATCATCGCGATGTGCGACACGAACTCCGACCCGGACACCATCGACTTCCCGGTCCCGTCGAACGACGACGCGATCCGCGCGATCCAGTTGATGACCGGCCGCATCGCGGACGCCGCCCTCGAGGGCATCGCCGTCGGCGAGGTGGAGCAGCAGTTCCAGGAAGCCCAGGGCGGCCCGAGCACGGCCGAGGGCGCCGACGAGCAGGAAGCGGCTGCGGAGACCCCTGCGGCCGCTCCGGCAGCGTCGCCCCCTCCGGCGCCCGCCGCCGAGTAATCGACGGGCCACAAGCGATCACAGCCCGGGGCGTCGAGGTCCTCGACGCGCCCGGGCCATCAACTCCAACCCCACACAACTGAGGAGCACATCGTGGTCAGCACCGACGACGTGAAGCGTCTGCGCGACGAGACCGGCGCCGGCGTCATGGACGCCAAGCGCGCCCTGGACGAGGCCGGCGGCTCGTTCGACAAGGCCCGTGAGATCCTGCGCGAGAAGGGCATTGCCCAGGCGGCGAAGCGCGCCGACCGCGCCACCGGACAGGGCATGGTGGAGGCCTACATCCACAACCAGGGGCGCATCGGCGCCATGGTGGAACTGCAGTGCGAGACGGACTTCGTCGCCCGCACGGACGGCTTCCGCCAGCTCGCCCGCGACATCGCGATGCAGGTCGCCGCGATGAGCCCGGTCGCCGTGAACGCGGAAGACCTCCCGGAGGGCTCCGGCCCCGCCGAGGAGGCCGCGCTGATGGACCAGGCGTTCATCCGTGACGCCAGCAAGACCATCGCCTCGCTGCTCCAGGACCAGATCGCCCAGACCGGCGAGAACATCCGCATCGCGCGGTTCTCCCGGTTCGAGCTCGGCGCGGAGTAGCAGTCAGTAACAATCACCGGCGCCCGCAGTGGGAATCCGTCGCAGGCCACTCCTCGGAGTGCCGGACGGGTGAACCACAGCGGGCGCTCGGGTATCGTGGCACTCTGTTCTGACGGGTTGCTGCGAGCAGCCAGAGGCACACCCGCCTCGAAGTCCACTCCTCGGCCTGCAACAGGGTCGGCCTGACACAGCCTGAACCAGGGAGGATGACACCGTGACGGACGAGATCCTCCTCGAGGCTGAGGAGAAGATGGAAGCGGCGGTCAACGCCGTCCAGCGCGACATGGGGAGCATCCGCACCGGCCGCGCCTCCACGGCGCTGGTCGAGCACCTGGGCGTGGACGTGTACGGCTCGAGGATGCAGCTCAACCAGCTCGCGAACCTCGCGGCGCCCGAGGCGCAACTGATCACCATCACCCCGTTCGACCGCACCTCAGTCGACCCGATCATCAAGGCGATCCAGTCCAGCGACATCGGCATCACGCCGAACAGCGACGGACGCATTATCCGCCTCCCGATCCCGCAGCTCACCGAGCAGCGCCGCAAGGAGCTGGCGAAGCAGGTCAGCGGCAAGGCCGAGGACGGCCGCATCTCGATCCGGAACATCCGTCGCAATGCGAACGACGCGTTGAAGAAGGCAGCGAAGGCCGGCGAGATCTCCGAGGACGAGGAGCGCGGCGCCCTGGAGGAGATCGAGAAGCTGACGTCCCAGTACGTCGACAAGGTCGAGGCTCTCGCCAAGGAGAAGGAGCGCGAACTCCTCGAGGTGTAGCGGGTCTGACGACCGCTGACCGTCTGCGACACGTCTTCGTGTTAGACATGCTCAAACGGAGTTCCGGAGGTCCAACCGCCCTGTGGTCGTGAATCCCGCCCCCGTATCGCCGCCCCTCCCCGCGCTCGCGGTGAAGCCGCAGCATGTCGCGATCATCATGGACGGGAACGGGCGCTGGGCCCAGTCGCGCGGCCTCTCGCGCTCGGACGGTCATCGAGCGGGTGCCGATGCCATCCGCCCCGTCATCCGGCGCTTCGGCGAGCATGGCGTCCCCGTGATCACGCTCTTTGGGTTCTCCACGGAGAACTGGGGCCGCCCCCGCACCGAGATCGAGACGATCCTCAAACTCGGCGCGGAGTTCATCGACTCCCACCTCGACGAGTTGAGCGAGAACGGCGTGCGCGTCGCGCACCTCGGCGGCACGGACCGCCTGCCCATCTGGCTCCGCCGGCGCGTGAAGAAGGCCGTGGAGGCGACCGCCCACAACGACGGCATCCTCGTGAACCTCGCGTTCAACTACGGCGGTCGAGACGAGATCCTGGATGCGGTGCGGCAGATGATCGCGGACGGCCTGACGCCGTCCGACGTCACGCCCGAGGCCCTCGAAGCGCGCCTCACCACCGCCGGACTCCCCGACGTCGACCTCCTCATTCGCACCGGGGGCGAGCAGCGCGTCTCGAACTTCCTCGTGTGGCAGTCCACCTACGCGGAATACCACTTCACCGAGAAGTACTGGCCCGACTTCGACGCCGACGAGGTGGACGCCGCCCTCGTCGAGTTCGCCCGACGGCAACGCCGCTTCGGCCTCGTCCCGTCCGACGGCGTCGAGTAGCAGCGCAGCCGCGTGCTGACGCAGCGCCTCGCGGTCGCGGCCGTCGGCCTCCCTGCCCTCGCGCTCCTCGTCTGGCTGCCCGAGCGACCGTACGCGGTCATCCTCGCGCTGATCCTCGGCGGCGCGGCGTTCGAGATGCTGCGCGCACTTGCCCCCGACCACCCGCTCCACCTGCCCCTGTCCGCGGGCGTCGCCACCGCGCTCTACGTCGCCCTGACCCGCGCAGACTTCGAGCTCACCGAGTGGTCGTTCATCGCCGTCACCGTGGTGGCCCTGACGATGATCCTGAGGCCGAACTCGCGCCTCGCGAACTCCCTCGGCGGGTGGTGGGTGACCACGTGCCTCTACGTCGGCGTGCTCGGCGCGCACCTCGTGCTGCTGCGACTGGAGCCCGAGGGCCAGCGCTGGCTCATCGTGCTCCTCACCGCGACGTTCGCGACCGACACCGGCGCCTACGCCGTCGGACGGCTGTTCGGACGCCGGCCGTTCATGCCGCGCATCTCCCCGAAGAAGACCTGGGAGGGCGCCATCGGCGGAGTCGTCATCGGCTCGGCGGCCGCGATCGGCGCGATGTTCGCCCTCGACCTTCGCCTCGAAGGCCCCGTGGGGGCTGGTTGGCTCGCACTGCTGCCGGTAGCCGCGATCGTGGGTGACCTCCTGGAGTCGGCGCTCAAGCGGAAGATGGACGTCAAGGACATGTCGAACCTACTGCCGGGACATGGCGGGCTGCTCGACCGGCTCGACTCCATCCTGCTCGCGGGGGTCTGCCTATACTGGACGGTGCGATGGCTCCAAGTCTGATCCGCGTCGCCATCCTCGGTTCGACCGGGTCCGTCGGCGAGCAAGCGCTCGACGTCGTCCGTCTTCTGCCCGACCGCTTCGAGGTCGTCGCGCTCGCCGCCCACGGCCGCGTGGAGCGCCTCCGCCAGCAGTCCCTCGAGTTCCACCCCCAGCTCCTCTCCTGCCGCCCCGGCCGGGACGCCGACGCGCTCCGCACCGAGGCAGCCGGCTGGGACGGCGGGTTCGCGGACCTCGAAGCGATCGTGACGATGCCCGAGGTGGACGTGGTGCTGGTCGCCACGACCGGCCTCGCCAGCCTGCGCCCGACGATCGCCGCGCTGTGGGCCGGCAAGAAGGTCGCGATCGCGAACAAGGAGACGCTGGTCGTCGGTGGGCACGCGGTGCGCGCCGCCCTCGACGAGGGGCGCGCGCTCGGCGCGGAGATCCGTCCGGTCGACTCCGAGCACTCCGCGATCTGGCAGTGCCTCTGGGGCGAGGCGCCCGAGTCCGTCGAGACGCTCACGCTCACCGCCTCGGGTGGCGCATTCCGCGACTGGGACCTTCACGCCCTCGAGGGCGTGACGGCCCAGGAAGCGCTGAACCACCCGACCTGGAAGATGGGTCCAAAGATCACGATCGACAGCGCCACCCTGTTCAACAAGGGGCTCGAGGCGATCGAGGCGCGCTGGCTCTTCGACATCCCGCTCGATCGGGTGAAGATCCTCCAACATCGCGAGAGTGTGATTCACTCGATGGTGACGTTCCGCGACGGGTCGATGAAGGCGCAGTTGGGCGAGCCGGACATGCGGCTTCCCGTGCAGGTCGCCCTCCTCTACCCCGAGCGCGGTGACGCCAAGCCCGCGCCGGCGCTTGACCTCGCGAAGCGCGGGGCGCTGCACTTCGGCGAGGTCGACGAGAAGCGCTTCCCGGCCCTCGGGATCGCCCTCGAAGCCGGGCGGCGTGATGACACGTCAGCAGCAGCCGTGTCCGGTGCGGACGAGAGCGCCGTCGCTCACTTCCTCGCCGGACGCGTCAAGTTCACAGACATCGCGCGTCTCCTCGGACGTGCGCTCGAGGCCCACGCTCCCACCAGCGAACCAAGCCTCGACGAACTGCTCGCCGCCGAGGCCTGGGGGCGGACGTTCGTGGATGAAGCCGTAACGGCAGGGGTGGCATGAACGACAACTGGCGCGACGATCCCAACAAGGATCCGGACACCGAGGCCCGCGAGACCCGCAGGCAGGAGCAGATCCGCCGCCCGTCAGAGGGTCGACGGCTGCAGCCGCTGATCACGGCCGCATTCGTCCTCATCGGCCTCGCGATCGCGTTCGTGATGGCGCAGCACGCCGTCATGAGCGCGCTGATCTTCGTCTTCATCCTCGTGGCGCTCGTGCTCGCCCACGAGGCGGCGCACTTCGCGACCGCCAAGATGTTTGGCATCAAGGTGCACGAGTTCGGCATCGGCTTCCCGCCGAAGATCACCGGCAAGCACTTCGGCGAGACCGAGTACACGATCAACTGGCTCCCCATCGGCGGCTTCGTCCGCCTCGAGGGCGAGGAGAACCCCACTGGGCCGCGCTCGCTGGCCGCTCGACCCGCGTGGCAGCGCCTGATCGTGCTGGGCTCCGGCGCGGTCATCAACCTGATCCTGCCGGTCTTCCTCTTCGCCGGCGCCCTGATGATTCCCCACGAGGTACCCGAGGGGCAGGCGCAAATCGCCGAGGTCGTCGCGGGCTCCCCCGCCGAGGAAGCCGGCCTCCAGGAGGGTGACGTCATCCTCGCGGTCAACGGCCGCGAAACGAAGAACCTCCTCGAGGCGAGCCGCTATGTCCGCGTCTACCAGGGGCAGGAGATCGACTTCCTCGTGCGCCGCGACGGCCAGGAAGTCACCGTGCCGGTCTACGCGCGCTGGGCGTTCCCCGAAGGCCAGGGCCCGACCGGCATCCAGATCGCCCCGGTCGCTGTCGCCTCGGACGGCAGCTCGTTCACGGTGACCGAGTCGCAGGCGCCGTGGACCGCCGTCGGCAACGGCTTCCGCGCGACCATCGACACGATGTACCTCGCGAGGAACCAGTTCGTCTCGTGGTTCAAGGGCGCCAGCGGCCCCGAGTTCCAGGGCCCCGTCGGTATCGCCCAGACCACCGGCGAGGTGGCCACTGCCTCAGGCAGTGCGCAGGGCGCGATCTCGCCGCTGTTGGAGCTTGCCGCGCTGCTCTCGATCAACCTCGGCATCCTGAACCTGCTGCCACTCCCCATGCTGGACGGTGGCCGCATGTTCTTCGTCGTCGTCGAGGTGGTCCGAGGCGGCAAGCGCATCGCCCCCGAACGCGAGGCCTTCGTCCACCTCGTCGGGTTCGTGGCCTTCATGGCGCTCGCCCTCGTCGTGACTTTCTACGACGTCTCGAGGATCGCAAGCGGGGATTCGATCCTGCGGTAGGCGCCTGAGCACCCGGCGTGGAGGTCCAGTTGGCGCCACAGGAACGCACAACGGATGAGGTTGCCTCGTTCCTGGGCGACTACTTCATAGGTGTCTCCCAGGTCGAGCCCATCGTGGGTGGCGAGTGGTCCCGCGCCTTCTCGTTCGCAGCTAACGGTGAGGAATTCGTCGTACGGTTCGGTGAGTACGGGGGAGACTACCGGAAGGATCAGATCGCCGAACGGTTCGCGTCCCCGAGACTCCCCGTACCGCAGGTTGTCCGGATCGGCTCCACAAACGACGAAGCGTTCGCGATCTCACGGCGCATCTTCGGGGAACCGCTGGATCGGCTTGAAGGCGAGTCGTTTCGAGCCGTGCTGCCGTCGCTTCTCAGCGCTCTAGACGAGCTTCGATTCGTGGAGACCTCGGCGAGCAGTGGGTTTGGAGTATGGAACGAGTCCGAAGACGCACCATACTCGACCTGGCGCGAAGCCCTGACGAGCGTGGTCGACAACGAACATGGTGGTCGAGTCGGAGGGTGGCCAGCATTGCTAGCGAGCCGGCCCGGGGCTCGCGCGGCGTTCGACAGAGCGGCGCGCGCCCTCGATTCCCTCGCGTCCAACGCCCCCGAGGAACGGCACGTCATCCACGCAGACATGCTCGGCGACAATGTGCGGGTCTCAGGCGATCAGGTCGCGGGCGTGGTCGACTGGGGAGCCTCCATGTACGGAGACTTCCTGTACGACACCGCGCGGATCCACTTCTTTCAACCCTGGTATCCCGATTTTCGAGACGTGGACGTTCTTGGCGAGGCGAGACGGTTCTTCACCCGCGACGGACGCACCTTGCACGACTTCGACGAACGAATCCGGACCTGCGCCCTGCACGTCGGTCTCGATGCCCAGGCGTATGACGCATGGACCCAGCGGTGGCAGGAACTTGAACGCTCTTCTGCCCGAACACTCGAGTTCGTGCGTTAAGACCCCACTACTGCGCCTCGGGGTATCCTCGATGGGTACGTAGCGGCAGCACTGAGGGGTCTCCATATGCCCACGATCCGTCGGAAGCGCACGCGGGCGGTGCGCATCGGCTCGATTACGGTGGGGGGCGGTGCGCCGATCGCCGTGCAGAGCATGGCCGCGACCAAGACCCAGGACATCGAGGCGACGACGCGGCAGGTGAACCTGATCCACGCGGCCGGCGCCGACATCATCCGCATCGCCTGTGACTCGAAGGCCGACGTAGCCGCCCTCGCCGAGGTGCGCGCGAGGGTGATGGAGAACATCCACCCCAACCTCTCGGTGGACCTCCAGGAGAACTACCGGCTGTCCGAGATCGTGGCGCCGCACGTCGACAAGATTCGCTACAATCCCGGCCACCTGTGGCACCACGAGCGCGAGAAGTCGATCCGCGACAAGGTCGCGTACATCGCCGACATCGCGGTGAAGCACGACGTAGCGCTGCGTGTCGGCGTGAACTGCGGCTCCGTCGACCCCGTGATGTCCGAGCGCTTCGGCGACGACGATGTCGGCGCGATGGTGGAGAGCGCCCTCGAGCACACGCGGATCCTCGACGACCTCGGTTTCGACCGGTACGTCGTCTCGATGAAGGACTCTGACTGGCGCAAGGTCGTGGAGGGGAACCGCCGGTTCGCCTCGATCCGGCCGGAGGTGCCGTTGCACCTCGGCGTCACGGAAGCCGGCATGCCGCCGGACGGCATCATCAAGACGCGCATCGCGATCGAGCAACTGCTCGCCGAGGGCATCGGCGACACGCTCCGCGTCTCGCTCACGCTCCCGTTCGACGACAAGGGCCAGGAGGTCACGGTCGGCCGCGAGCTGATCGAGGACATCTACGCTGGCCGCTTCCGCTCAGTCCCGCCGAACTTCGGCGAGGGGCTGAACATCATCAGTTGCCCCTCCTGCTCCCGGGTCGAGAACAACGCCTTCGTCGAGCTCGCGCAGGACGTGAAGGCGATGGCGCAGTACGCCAAGGACTACGAGATCACGATCGCCGTGATGGGTTGTCGCGTGAACGGCCCCGGCGAGACCGACGACGCCGACATCGGGCTGTGGTGCGGCCCCCTCGGCGTGAACCTGAAGCACGGCGAGGAAGTCGTGGGCCACTTCCCGTACGACACCGTCATCAACGAGACCCGCGCCCTCCTCGACCGCGTGATCGCTGAGAAGGGGTTCGCGCCGGCCAAGGCGTAGGCCTCGCCGAGTCCCAATCTGACACCGGTCAGTCCTCCGGCCACGTAGAATCACGCGGCTATGAGGAGTCTCGGATGAAGGTCCCGTTCGAACTACAGGCCACTGAATCCGTCGCGCTCCTGCTGCGACGGCACTGGGTCCACCTTTACCCACGACTCGCACTCGCGGTCCTCGCCGCCGTCGTGCCTCCCCTCGCTCTGTGGTGGGGCGCGAACGCCATCGGCGACCCGAGCGGGGCGGTACGCCTCGTGCTTCTCGCGGTGTGCGCTGCCTGGCTCGTCGCGTGGCTCGTGAGGGCGTACCTGCTCTGGTACCGCTACGAGAACGACATCTGGGTGCTCACGGACCAGCGCCTCGTCGACTCACTGAAGCGCCACTGGTTCCACCACCGCATGTCCTCGGTCGACCTCGTCGACATCGAGGATGTCTCCGTCATCCGTGAGGGCCTGCTCCGCACCATCTTCGACTTCGGCGATGTGCAGGTACAGACCGCAGCACAGCAGGCGAACTTCATCCTCAGCGCCATCCCGAAGCCTAGCAGCGTCCTCACCACCGTCGACGCCGCCCGCGACGCCGCGAGGCGCTCCCCCGTCGGCGCCTGAGGCTCTGATCCCCTCCGATCTGATCCCTCCCCCCTCGCGGGGGAGGGTTAGGGTGGGGGAAGTCCCAGCGCCAACGGGATCGCGGCGCCCACACCCTCGGCCTCGGTCAGCGCTTCCCGGTCAGAGCCGTCAACTCCGAAGGGGCACGGCCGCTAGGCCAGCGGTACTGGCTCCGCAACCAGTTCCGGCAACGGGTCGATCGAGGACTCGGCGCGGCGGGCGATGGCGATGAGGCGCTCAAGGCGCTGGCGGAAGGTCGCGGCGTCGATGCCTCGGTGGGTGGGGCCGCGATCCTCGATGCGCTGGGCGGCGCGTCCGAGGAGCGCGACGACGCCGTGCGGGTTGCCGCGCATCCAGTGCGTGTAGCCGGCGCCGAGTTGGGCGAGTCCCTTGAAGAACTCGACTTCGTCGGTGCCCTTCGCGAAGCCCCAGCAGGTCTCCCACGCCTCGTGCGCGCCGAAGTAGTTGCCATCGTTGAAGAGGCGGATCGCCTCCTCGTGGCACTCCTCGAGCGTCATCTGGTCGAAGTACGGCAGGTCGAGGCGGTTCGGCTCGCCGGGTGGGAGCGGACGCCCGAGCTCGTCGCGGGGTCGCTCTGGCTTCATCGCCGGAGGGAGCGGGCCATCCTCCGGGGTCAGGTCTTCGGGCGTCGTCATGTCCCGATGGTAGCCGGGACAGATTGAGATCTCAGGACTCCCAGCCGGAGGATGCCCGGTACGGCAGGTTCACCATCACGGCGTCGATGTCCTCGATCGCGCCTTCCTCGATGCGGAAGAGCTCGAAGATCAGCGCACTGCGCGAGGCCTGCATGTGGGGCGGGTGCTGAAGTCGCTGTCCGCGCGCGTCGAACCCTTCGACATCGCCCGGCACGTCGAGGAAGAACGAGCCGTAGACCAGGCCGCGCTCCTCGTCGACGAGGGTGAGGCGGCGGTCGCGGACGCGCTCGATGTAGGCGAAGAAGCCGGCGTCGAGTTGCTCGGCGGTGCCCATGCCTCCGGCGATGCGCTCGTGGTTCGTCGTGCGCAGCCCGTTCTCGTACCGCTGGCAGTCTGGCGCGTACTTGGCGAGGGCAGAGGTGTTGTCCTCGATGCCCTGTAGGTAGCCATCGGCCAGTCGCAGCATCTCCTCGCGCGAGGTGCGCCGCGCCGCCGGCACCGGCTCGTCGAAGTACGCCTGGCGGTGCGTCACCATCCGGGCCGGGCCGAACACCGAGGACTGCCCCTCGCGGCACATCAGCATCTCGAGCTCCGCGATGCGCCCGTCCGAAGCGCGGATCCGCATCCCGAGCGTGGCGAGTTCGTCACCCTCCTCGGCGAGGGCCAGCACGGCGGCCTGCCCCGTCGAGGGATCGGTGACCACGTGGCGCTTCACGACAGCCGTGACGGTGGACCACAGTCCGTCGCCCGGCGTGACCGTCGCGCCGTTCTCGGTGCAGCGGGCGCCCTCGGCCAGCCGGAGGCGATCCGGCGTCCGAGCCACAATGGAGTCAATGACCTCGTCGATAAGGCTCTCGAGGGTGATGGAATCGGTCGAGTCAGTCGTCATCCGTACTTGGGCTCCTCTGCCTGTCGAGCCGTAGAGTACCGAACGCGTACGAAGGAGCGGGCCGTGATCCTCGAAGTGGCGATGCTCAATGTGAAGCCGGGCGAGACCGGCGCCTTCGAGGCAGCGTTCCGTGAGGCCTCGGGCATCATCGTGTCAATGCCGGGCTACCGCTGGCACCGGCTCCATCGCTGCATCGAGGACGAGTCGAAGTACCTGCTCACGGTGGACTGGGAACGGCTGGAAGATCACACCGAGGGCTTCCGGGGTTCACCCGAGTACCAGCAGTGGCGCGCACTGCTCCATCACTTCTACGACCCGTTCCCCGTGGTCGAGCACTTTACCGAGGTCGACCTCAACGCTTAGCCCCAGGGCTCGCACGCGGCTGCTAGCCGTCCGGTAGGCGTCACCGTAGGATCGCGGGATGCGAATGTCCCGCCTCTTTGGCCACACCCTGCGCGAGTTCCCCACCGAGGCGGAGACGCCGAGCCATGCGCTGCTGCTGCGCGGCGGCTTCGTCGACCAGCTGATGGCCGGGGTGTACTCGTACCTCCCGCTCGGGAACCGCGTGCGACTCAAGATCGAGCGCGTGATCCGCGAGGAGATGAACCGCGCGGGGGGCCAGGAAGTGCGGCTCCCCACCCTGCAGCCGATCGAGCTGTGGGAGGAGTCCGGCCGCAAGCAGGCGATGGGCGACGTGCTCTTCCAGCTCCGCGACCGCAAGGAGCGCGGCCTCGCCCTTGGCCCGACGCACGAGGAAGTCGTCACGCGGCTGTTCAAGGACCACGCGCAGTCGTACCGCGACCTCCCGGCGACGCTGTACCAGATCCAGACGAAGTTCCGTGATGAGGCCCGCCCCCGCGGTGGCCTGGTGCGCGTCCGCGAGTTCACGATGAAGGACGCCTACTCCTTCGACGCGACCGACGAGGGCCTCGACGAGTCGTACCGCGCGATGTTCGAGGCGTACCGCCGCATCTTCGCGCGGTGCGGGGTACCGACGATCCCGGTCGAGGCCGACTCGGGCGCGATCGGCGGCAAGGGCTCCCAGGAGTTCATCTTCCTCACGGAGTACGGCGAGGACACGAT
>Ga0114916_1001346_pt1 | contig 14072 bp, 12 predicted proteins | sample MalvirAntarct_66_FD_83501 | JGI IMG/M metagenome (GOLD analysis project Ga0114916, IMG submission 83501) | Marine viral communities from the Global Malaspina Expedition - Malaspina viral metaG Antarct_66 | ecosystem: Environmental > Aquatic > Marine > Oceanic | place: West Anvers Island... | reverse complement strand
GTTATAATTAACACAATAGTAGTGTATTAAATTATATTTCCGTTCAAAGTTTGAATAATTATTTTATATGTAAATAACTGATGTCCTTATATATTATAATTATTTTGTAACCTTTGCTTACACACCTGCATCTAAAGGGTAAACAAAAACATAAAAAAATGAATTTAGTATCTCTTTTAATCCCGATAGCATTGTTTGCAATGATTTTTGGAATTGTCTATATAGCTATTACAGCTAGTAATCGTCAAAAAATTGCCATGATAGAGGCAGGTATGAATCCGAACGACAAGGATGACGACAAAGATAGTCCCTGGAGCAATGGATACTTGTTTGTGTTTGTTCCACTTGGAATTATTTTGGGAAATGTTTTAGCGCATTATACCAACTTTTTAGACGCAGGTGCTTTAGGATTGCTGGGGGCTTTTCTTTTTGGTGGATTAGGTATGCTTGTAGCTCGTCGACAAAGCGAAAAGAAGAAGCAGAATCGTGAAGAATAGTGCACATGAACATAGCGAATTGATTCAAGCTATTCTCGCTGGGGATAAAGATCTCTTTGCTGAAATTGTTGATCAACACAAGAACTTAGTCTATAGTATTTTGCTGCGCATGACAGATGACCACGATGAAGCAAATGATTTAGCTCAAGAAGTCTTCATTAAAGTTTTTCGGCAACTAAAGCAATTCAAAGGGAAATCTAAACTCTCTACTTGGATTTATAAAATCGCGTATTTTCATGGCCTTTCTTATCTGCGAAAACGCAAGCGCTGGTCTACAGATGTAAATAGTGTAGACATTGAAAGTAACGATGATATCAATGAAGAAATAGCATTGGATGAGCTCAAGGGGCATGTTTCAGAATGCATTAGAAACTTAAAACCTCTTGAAAGAACAGCAATTACTTTATTTTATCTGGAAGAAATGAGCGTAAAGGAAGTTGCTGAAATTATGAACATAACTGAATCGTATGTCAAAGTTACGGTGCACAGGGCAAAAAAGAGCTTGAAAGAAATGATTAAAAAAGAATATTATGAAGGAGTCGGAAGATAAATTTTGGAAAGAAGAAGTTCTAAAGGATTTTGAAAAGCCAACGCATCAAGGGTTTACGGAAGATGTTATGCAGGGGATTGATCAAATAGAAACGACCTCGTCGGCTTATGAACCTTTGATTAGCCATAAACAGTGGTTGGTAACTGCACTGATTTTGACTACAATCACATTTGTAGCTATTTTCTTTCAATATAAAATTCAGTTCGATTTTGGTTATTTTGAAAAGTATAGTCAACAGCTCATACAGTTTTTAAACGAAAACACTTCCTTACTTTGGGTTAGTCTTTCGTTAGTCAGCGTCTTTTTTATTTATAGTTTATTCGGAAAAAGGCGTATTATATAGAAGGTGATATGATAAAATTTCAGGGAAAAACAAAGCACTTCTCACATATATTAAATTAATACAGTTTACATCAGCGCATTTCCTTAATTTTACAGATTAAATTAAAATCAGTTTACGGTGAGTACAGCAGTTCAATCAGAAGGTCACAAGAAAAAAGGCATCGCATTGTTAGGTTCAACGGGTTCAATCGGGACTCAATCCTTGGAAGTGATTGAAGCATATCCTGATTATTTTGATTTGCAGATCATCACAGCCAACAATAATGCCGACTTACTGATTGAACAAGCGATCAAATACCGACCGAATACTGTTGTTATTGTAAACGAAGATCATTTTGAAAAAGTAAAAGACGCACTTTGGGAGCATGACATTCATGTTTACGCAGGAAAAGAGGTGTTGTGTCAGGTGGTTGAATACGCCGAAGTGGATGTTGTATTAACTGCGCTGGTTGGATATGCAGGACTCAAACCAACAATTCACGCTATAAATGCAAAGAAAAACATAGCCCTTGCCAACAAAGAAACATTGGTTGTTGCGGGTGAGTTAGTGACTAAATTAGCACGAGAAAACGGTGTAAATATTTATCCGGTCGACTCTGAGCATTCTGCTATTTTTCAATGCTTGACGGGGGAGTTTCATAACAAAATCGAAAAAATATATCTTACTGCTTCTGGTGGACCATTCAGAGGTTGGAGTGAAGAAAAATTAAAAGATGTTTCGCCAAAACAAGCGCTAAAACATCCTAATTGGGATATGGGAGCTAAAATCACAATTGATTCTGCGTCGTTAATGAATAAAGGACTTGAAGTGATTGAGGCAAAATGGCTTTTTGCACTAAAACCAGAACAAATTGATGTAATTGTTCATCCTCAATCTATTGTTCATTCGATTGTTCAGTTTGAAGATGGAAGTATGAAAGCGCAAATGGGATTGCCTGATATGAAGTTGCCGATTCAGTATGCAATGACATATCCAGATAGATTTAAAACTGATTTTCCAAGATTTAACTTCATGGATTATCCGAATTTAACATTCGAACAACCCGATCGCAAAACCTTTAAAAACTTAGATCTCGCATTCAAAGCGATGGAGATGGAAGGAACCGCCGCTTGTGCTTTAAATGCAGCAAATGAAATTACGGTGCAAGCATTCTTAGAAGAGAAAATAGGATTTTTAGACATCGCCGAAATCAACGAAAAGACAATGCTGAAAGTAGAACACATCGACAAGCCTGAGTATGAAGATTATGTTTCTGTTGATGAAAAAGCTAGAAGTATAGCCGAAGATTTGATTCAAGAAGTTTCTTAAAATAGTTTGCTGAGCGTTTTATTAGCTCGCTGAGCGGAGTCGAAGCGCGCTTATAAAAGCTTACCAGCAAAATACCCCGTCGTCCAGGCTCCTTGAAAATTATATCCTCCTGTAATGGCATCGATATCTGTAACCTCTCCTGCAAAGTACATCCCCGGACATACTTTACTTTCCATCGTTTTCATGTTGATGCTTTCTAAGCTTACACCGCCACAAGTCACAAACTCTTCTTTGAAGGTGGTTTTCCCTTGAACTTCATATTCGTCGTTTGTTAAGATGTTTAGTAATTTATTGATTCCCTTTTTGCCAATATCGCCCCATCTTTTATCGAGAGGAAGTTCCACCTTCTCCAAAAGAAAATGCCATAATCTTGTCGGTAAATAATAAGGTCGAATCGATTGAAGTTGTTTGTTCTCGTGAATTTTCACTAAGGAGTTTAATTCTTCATTAACTATATTTTGGTTGAGTTCATTGACCCAGTTCACTTGTATTTCAAAGTGATAGTTTTTTTCAGAAAGTAGTCGTGCACCAAAAGCAGAAAGTACTAAAATTGCGGGGCCACTCATTCCCCAATGAGTTACGAGTAGTGGTCCTTCAGCGGTTAACTTCTCGCCTTTTATCCTTGTAATTGTATTTTCTACAACAACTCCCATCAATTCTTTGATAGACTCATTTGGCATATTAAAGGTGAATAACGAAGGAACAGGATTTTCGATTTTGTGTCCAAGCTTTTCTAACCAATCTAAACCGCTTCGTTTGGGAGATCCTCCAGTTGCTATGATAATTTTTTCATAGTTAAGCACATCGTTTTCTCTGGTTTTTAACTGAAACACTTGTTCTAAAGGAATAATTTCTGAAATTGAAACACCTGTTTTAATAAAAATTCCCAGGTGTTCTGTTTCATTTAAAAAACAATCGATGATTGTTTGAGAATCTTGTGAGGCAGGGAAAATACATTGGTCTTCCTGAGTGACTAATTCAACTCCACGTGATTCAAACCACTCTTGAGTATGTTTTGTATTGAACTCGGGAAATAATTTTTTGAGCTGCTTACCTCCCCGTGGATAAGCTTTAGTTAATTCTGCAATTGAGCTACATGCGTTGGTGACATTACAGCGCCCGCCGCCAGAGACTTTTACTTTGGATAATAGTTTTTTTGATTTTTCTAGTATAGTGACTTCGGCATCAGGGAAATTTTCTTTTACATGAATAGCCGCAAAAAAACCAGCTGCGCCACCGCCTATTATTCCAACTTTCATGAATTACTTTTTTACAAAGGTAATTGCACTTTTCTAATTCTTTATGAAAAATCTCACCTTTTGAAAGGAAGTTTAAAAATATATTATTTTGTATATTTGCCTTTTAGAACACTGCCGGATGAGAAACCACTTAGTTATTGTCTTGATTAGCTTGTTAACAACGATTTTTACTTTTTCACAATCAACTTGTGAAAAGGCTACTGATATGGTAGCAACAATTCATAAGTTTCATTACGATGCAAAACCTATTGATTCATCATTTCAGTTGCTATTCATAGAAATTCTTCTCGATAAGTCAGATCCTTACGGGTTGTTTTTTTCAGCAGAGGATGTCAGAGAGCTTAAAAACCAAAGTCAATACCTGGCGGAAGATTTAGAGGGTAACAGTTGTGTTTTTTATGACAAGTTTTATTCAATACTAAAAAGCAGAGTAAGTTACTCAAAAGCTCATTTGGAACAAATAAGTAATCAAACATTTTCTTTAATCGAAAATGATTCAATTACAATTGACAATGGAAAATATTTTGTTTCAAAATTTAAGGTTGAACACAGATGGAAAAAATGGTTGCAATATCTAACTGTAAAAACAATCGATGGTGATGAAGTCACTTCAACTGAGCTTGATTCTGTCTATCGTGCTGTACTTTCACGTGAGCAATGTCGTTTAGAGAGTTATTTCAATAATAACAGTTTGGATAAAAAGATTAGTGAGTTATACCTTTCATCAGTTGCGAATACTTTTGATCCGCATACAAACTATTTTTCAAGTGATAGTAAGGAAAGCTTTTATGAAGGTTTAAGTGACGAAAGTCTATCTTTTGGTTTTGATTTAGACAGAAATGAACGCGGTCAACTTATAGTTTCTTCTATTGTTCCAGGAGGTGCTGCATGGCTTTCGAACAAAATTAATGAGGGTATTATTCTAAGCGCTGTTATAGCCAACGATAACATCAGGGATTTCAGTTGTATTAGGTATGATGAAGCAATGAATTTCTTAAACAGTAGTGACTTGAATAGTGCGAAATTTATATTTGAAATGGAAAACGGTGTCTTGGATACGATTAGCCTTAGCAAAACAGTGGTGTCTGTGCAAGAAAATATTGTACGGAGCTTTTTGTTAAAAGACTCTACAAGCACTATCGGTTATATTTATTTACCCTCTTTTTACACAAGTGAAAATGAATTTGGGATTAGTACGAATGGTTGTTCGGCTGATATTTCTAGAGAATTAATTCGGCTGAAAAAAGAAGGCATAGAAGGTTTAATAATTGACGTAAGAAGCAACGGAGGAGGTCATATGTTGGAGGCGATAAACTTAATCGGAATTTTTATTGATTATGGAGCGCTGGGAATTATTGACAGCAGAGACACTCAACCTTCGTTAATTAAAGACATGAATAGAGGGCTGATATATAGGGGGCCACTGACAATTATGATTGATGAATTTAGTGCGTCAGCCTCGGAATTTTTTGCAGTTACGCTTCAAGATTATAATCGAGCCTTAGTTGTAGGTTCTACCTCATACGGAAAATCAACAGCACAAACCGTCCTGCCTATCGAGTCTCATAGATATTTGTCACCAAGTTTAATGGACTTTGAGCCTAAAGACTTTGTGAAATTAACCGTGAGTCGTTTTTACAGAGTGAATGGAGATACCTACCAACGCAATGGTGTGGTACCCGATATCATTTTTCCTTCGATTTTTGATGGACTAGAAACAGGAGAGAATTCTTCTTCAACGGCTATATTAGCGAATCATATAGATAAAGAGACCTACTTTAAAACACGTCTGACGTTGCCAAGAGAGGAAGTAAAAAACCGATATGAAGCTAGAAAAGCAAACAACACGTATTTTGATTTAGTCAAGAGTGTTTCTTCACTCTATAAGGAATATTGGGAGTCAACTACTTTCCCTATTGGTTTGAATTCGAAAAATATACACAGAGTAGCATATTTAGACGAGTTTGAAAAATTTGGAGAATATTCCATATCAGCTCCATACAGTGTGAATAATCCTTCCTATTTAGCGGGGTATTCCGATAGACTTGATAGTGAAAAAGAAATAAATGCTTCAGCCATGGAGAGTATAATGTTAGACCAAGGAATTGTTGAAGCTTACTTGGTAACAAAAGATTTAATAAACATAAAAAACAATAAATAATGGTAAGATTTAAAGGTGCATTAATCGCTTTATCAGTGACACTTGTGATGTCAAATGTTAGCTTTTCGCAATCGAGTGTGGAGCATATGGAGGAATTGAATACTGCGTTTGCAGAATTAAAAAATGATACTTGGAAGTATTTGAGAACTATCACAAAAGGGAAAAGTGCTAGGAAATCAGAGAATAAGAGAAGTCAGCTTTTGGATCAGTATAAAACTCAGATCTCAGTTGTAAAATCAATTAAACCGTTTGAGGGTGATGCAAGTTTAAAAGATGCGACGCTTAAGTATTTAGATTTAGCATATAAGGTTATAAGAGAAGACTACGATAAAATTGTCGATATGGAAGCTGTGGCAGAAGAATCTTATGATGCTATGGAGGCCTATATTCTGGCTAACAAAAGAGCAAACGAAAAGTTGTCTGCGGCTTCAGATGAGCTTAAGGTTTCAGAGAAAGCTTTTGCCGAAAAGAACAACATTACTTTAACCGAAGGGGAGAAGGATAGAAAAGAAAAGAAAATTGAAGAAGCAGCCAATATGTTGAATTATTACAATAAAATATATTTGATCTTCTTTAAAGTCCACAAGCAAGAAGCTTATGTTTTAGCAGCTCAACAAAATCAGGATATAGCTGCTTTTGAACAGAATGTAAACGCGTTGGCAATGGAAGCTGATGACGCATTAGCAAAGCTAGATACAATGAGTGATTATAAAGGGGACAAAGAAATTATTTTAGCTGCAAAAGAAGCTATTGAGTTCTATAAAAATGAAGCTGAAAACGAATTTCCTAAAGTTTCAGACTTTTATATTAAGAAAGATAATTTCGAAAAAGCGAACGAAATTATGGAGTCGAAAAAGAAAAAAGATCGCACACAGGAAGATGTTGACAAGTTTAACAAAGCCGTAAGTGAGTATAATGAAGCAGTTAATTCATTCAATAAAACAAATGAGAATTTGAATAAAGAAAGATCTGACATGTTAAATGCTTGGAATAAATCGGTTGAATCTTTTTATAAAACACATTCGTAAATCAATTGATTAGAGCACAATAATGTTCCACTATTGTGCTCTAATTGGTTTTATCGTTTTACACTTCCTTTATTTCCTAAACTTTAATTAGATATCGTTGGGATTAATCGAATATTACGTAACTTTGTACGAAATTTAATTTGAATTAAAATGATTTTAGGAATTCCAGGAGGATTACAAATCGTGTTGATAATCGTAGTTATATTATTGCTCTTTGGTGGAAGAAAGATTCCAGAACTAATGAAAGGATTAGGAAAAGGAATGAAAGAATTCAAGGACGCAACGAAAAGTGACGAGCCAACAAAAGAAGACGAAAACAAAAAGTAGGTCATAAACCTTTAATCCATGTACAATACATTTGCTGACGTTCAGGCTGCTCTTGAAAAGGGGGTGTCCGTTCAAGATATTCTCAATACTTATCTGAGTAACATTGAAGATCGTAAGGATTTAAATGCCTTTTTGGAGGTATTTGAAACGTCTGCTAAAGAAAAAGCGGCAGAAGTTGATCAAAAACTCAAAGAGGGCACTGCTGGTCGCTTAGCAGGAATGGTGATTGGAATTAAGGATAACATTTGCTATAAAAACCATAAAGTTTCAGCAGGGTCGAAAATTTTAGAAGGTTTCGAATCTTTATATTCTGCAACAGTTGTCGAAAGATTACTCGCAGAGGATGCAATCATTGTCGGTCGTCTAAACTGTGACGAATTTGCAATGGGGAGTTCGTCAGAAAATTCCGCTTATGGTCCTGTACGTAATGCTGTAAATGAAGATTACGTTCCAGGCGGATCGTCTGGCGGTAGCGCTTCTGCTGTAGCGGCTCAGCTTTGTACGGTAGCGCTTGGAAGTGATACAGGAGGATCAATCCGTCAACCAGCTTCTTTTACAGGGACGATAGGGTTTAAACCGACTTATGGTCGTGTTTCTCGATATGGATTGATTGCTTATGCTTCTTCATTTGATCAAATTGGACCTTTTACAAATTCAGTAGAAGACGCTGCGCTTGTAACTGAGATAATGGCAGGTAAAGATGAGTTTGACAGTACTGTTTCTTCAAAAGAAGTAGGGAGTTTTATGCCAGAGCCTTTAAAGAGAAAACTCAAAATTGCTTATATAAAAGAAACGCTCGATACGGATGGAATTGATCCTGAAATAAAAGGTAGAATAGAACAGTTGGTAAATTGCTTACGTGCTGATGGACATGAATTGATTCCTGTCTCTTTTCAGTATTTGGAGCATATGGTACCAACATACTACGTATTGACAACAGCTGAAGCTTCTTCGAATTTAGCACGTTTTGACGGTGTTCATTATGGATATCGAAGTCAAGATGCTCAAGGAGTTGAGGACACTTATGTCAAATCAAGAACCGAAGGTTTTGGAGTTGAGGTAAAACGTCGAATTATGACTGGAACATTTGTTTTGTCTCATGGTTATTATGATGCATATTACTCGAAAGGACAAAAAGTACGTCGATTGATTCAAGATAGAACAAATGAAATTTTATCTAAGAATGACGTTATTTTGCTTCCAACTGCACCGACAACAGCATTTCAACTGAATGCAGTGAAAGACCCGATTCAAATGTATTTACAAGATATTTTTACCGTTCAAGCCAATTTATCTGGTAACCCAGCTATTTCTTTGCCGATTGGACAACATTCAAATGGTATGCCTTTCGGTATGCAGTTGATTGGGAGTCACTTTAAAGAAAAGGAATTGATGGATGCGTCTTCATTTTTAATGGATTTTTGTTAGCCAATGATATATTTTAGGAGTATTATAATTATTTCGTTTTGTCTGATTTCGTCAGTGGTAATAGGACAAGGAAAAAACAGTTCTTCGTCTCCCAAAGATTCCACAGTAATTGAGTATGAACATTTTCTCAAAGTCGTAGAGAACTCTTTAAACGAATATTATAAAAAAAACACTTCAACCGATAAAAGAACGGACTCTATTATTTCAGCTTTAGGTTACGATAAAAATGATGTTCCGCAATTCTCAGACTCTATTTATTGTATGCGTTTAGCCTTAATGAACGAAAAAAGCCCTTTTCATCTAGATTGCAATGAAGATGTTCTGTCTGTAATTGATTATTTCGCTCGAAAGAGAAGAAGATTTACAGCTGTAACTTTGGGGCGGGCGGCTTTATATTTCAATATGTTTGAGGAAAAGCTTGCCAAACATGATATGCCAATTGAATTAAAATATCTTTCCGTGATAGAGAGCGGATTGCGTCCTCAAATAAAGTCGAGAGCAGGAGCTTTAGGATTGTGGCAGTTTATGTATAGGACTGGTAAAATGTACGGTCTGGAGCAAAACTCTTATATAGACGAACGTATGGATCCAGAATTAGCAACGGAGGCAGCCTGTCGATATTTAAAGCATCTTTACAGCATGTACGGCGATTGGAATATGGCATTAGCTTCTTACAATGCTGGACCGGGAAACGTAAACAAAGCAATTCGTCGTTCGGGTGGAAAAATGACTTATTGGGAAATTCGTCCATATTTACCCCGAGAAACACAGGGATACGTGCCTAACTTTATTGCAATGTCTTACATGATGACCTATCATGCAGAACACAATGTTATCCCTAGAGCTCCAATGATTAATGACTTTGAAGTTGATACTGTTTGCTTGAGAGACGGTCTACACATGAAGGTAATTGATAGTTTGATTGGGTGGGATGTTGAAAGTATCAAGGCTTTAAATCCGATTTATAAAACGTCTTATATTCCAAAAGATGATAAGCACAAATGTATCACTATTCCTGTGAGCTATGTAGGTAAATGGATTGAAATGGAAGATAGTATTTATTCACTTGACTCGATTATTTATGAAGCACTTCCCGAAGAGGAAAAAGAAGAAATGGAATCTTCCATAAATCACTATGTTCGTTCAGGAGAAAACTTAGGGTTTATTGCTGAGCGATACGGCACTACTGTAAGTAGATTGATGGATTGGAATAATCTGCGTTCTACAAGATTGAGAATAGGACAAAAATTGGTTATTTATGGAGCTGATGCACCTCAACCAAAACCCAAAAAGGAGAGTAAACCCGAATCAAATGATCCGCCTCCAACACCTACTGAGGGTAAAATTTATACCATTCAATCGGGTGATAATTTTTGGGATATAGCTAAAGAACACAATACCACCACATCAAAGTTACAAGAGTTAAACCCTGGTGTAAACTCATCAGATTTAAAAGTAGGGCAAAAAATTCGAGTGAAATAATTTCGCTCTGATCACTTTACTCAATAAATTTTACCTTTCGGAACAGTGTTTGATTAAAGCACTATGTACATTAACATTTTCTTTATCTTTGAAAAAAAGTCATTTATGAAATACTATTTTGGGATTGTTGTATTACTTTGTTTTTTGGCTTCTTGCATACAAGATGATAACGAGAAAAATGGGGCTAAAGATTCTAAATCTAATCTAAAAAGAGAATTAAAAGACGGAATGATTCTCGACGGAAAGTCTACTGCTTTGTATACTGGAAAACCAGGTCAACTTGTGGTTGTGAGTGAAAATACCATCTATACGGATGAGGTAGCTGTGTTGTTTGACTCAATTTTTGGTCGATTTATTCGTCCTTATTATCCCCCTGAACCAAAGTTTGAAATTTATCCAAGAACTCCAGATGACTTTGAGAAGGGTTCAAAGAGTTTAAGAAACATGATATTTTTAGAATTAGACCCTTCAATTCCTGAAGGTGAACCAATGCTGATTATTAAGAAAAATTATTATTCGAGAACACAGTTAATCGCAGAATTCAAAGCAAACAACATGAATGACTTGTATAATTTGCTGAATGAACGGTTGGAACAAGTTTATGAAAGGTTCGACCAACAGGAATGGAAAAGAGAATATTTTAGACATAAAAAAGCCGACAATAAGGTAATAAAAAAGAAGCTTAGAAAGCAGTTCGGAATTGAATTTGAAATTCAGTCCAAAGCAAGGTATGAAAGCAAAGACAATATGTATGCCCACATCATTTTACCAGAACGTTCCAGACAAATGGAGCTAGAAGCTGGAGGAGGATACAATAGTACAAAAGCTAACTTTATTCAAAGTGGAATTATGGTTTGGCAATATGACTTTAAAGATTCTTCTCAACTTCGTCCGGAGAATTTGATGCGAGCAAGAGATTCTATTCTAAAGAAATACGCAAAGCATGAGATAGAAGGTATATACATGGGCACCCAAGACCACCCTGCTGTATTGCCCGTTCATGAAAAATTCCAAATTGGTGACATTGTAGGTTATCAATTTAGAGGATTATTCAAGTTTACTGGTATTATGGAGCCGTCGGGAGGAAAGTTTTGGAGTTTCCATTTCTTACACCCTAAAACGAATAGGATTGTTGCTGTGAGTGGTTATTTGGATGCACCACCAACAATGTCCGCAAGTCTTGACTTGAGGAAAATTCAAGCTATTATTTATTCGTTGAAGATTACTGAATGAGGAACAGTAGCTCCATTAATTATGACCCTCCCATCTTAAAAGAATACTGTAACACAATAGATCGAGGAGCTTCCATTTTCAGTGGTCGTAAAGAATACATGTTATTTGTGATATTTGAACCAATGATTGCAATTTTGTGCATTTCATTTATCGCATAACTAATACGCGCATCGAAAATCCAGTTTCCACTTTGGTTTGCCTCGTAATAATCCATGTATCTGATGTTCTGAATAGTGTTAATCGTTTCGGTGCTTTCTTCAAACTCCGCTATTACGCCATCAAGATTTTCCATTTTACTAAAATATTTAGCAGAGAAACCTATCGATAATTTCTTTTTATAGGTCCAGGAAACGTCGGCTTTAACATTATGCAGAAAACGGTATTTAAGAATGTTATCTTCAGGATTTAAGGATGTATTATTGTAGCTGTATTCTCTTGGATTTACAGGATGACTATCAACAGCGTAAATTAAGTCAGGATTGAGTGTTTTTGGTAATATATAATTGTATCCCACAATAAACGTCATGCCGTTGTTCTTATTTATTTTCGCTTTACCAGAAAATGATGCATCGATACCTATGATTCTGGAACGACCAGTGTTTAGAAATTTGAATCCAGCACCTGTAGGGGAGTTTAAATCCCAAAAACCAAATAAATACTCAATGGTATTGTCATACTCCTGCCAGAAGCCAGCAATATCTAAGTAACCAAATAATTTACCGAATTTCAGTCCTTGCTTGATTCCTACTTCACTATTCGAGGAAGTTTCCGGTTTTAAATCAGGATTAGGGAAAACACCAAAATTACCTATCCCAGTTTGGATAAATCTCTCAGTAATTGTTGGAAATCTATACCCTTGTCCGTAAGACATGCGCAAATATGTTTCTTGGTGAAGTTTTATGTTCCCACCAGCTCTAAAAATGGGCTGAATTTCATTTATAGTATCATTTAATGAAAAGTATTCAATTCTACCTCCAACAGATAGGTTCACAATTTTCCATAAGTTTTTTTCGAGCTGTCCATAGCCTGAAACGTTTAAAAGGGTATTGTCAGGTGTTCCAGAACCCGCATACAATTCTGCATAAGAATCAGTATAGGTGCCAGAAATTCCTCCAACAAACTCCAATTCGGCTAATTGCTTATATGATCGTTGAAATTGATAATCCCCATAGTATAATAGTGAATTGTTAGATTGGTTTCCTGTAATTTCATTGTCAGTGTATAAAAAACGTCCTCTCAATTTGTGGGTAGAACCTGATTCTAAGTTTACTGTAACAAATGGATCTAAATTAAAAATAGTTTGCTGCTGAAGAAAAACAGCGCCTGGATACCCTTGGAATAGTCCTGATGTGTCATTGAGCCAAGCAAAAATCATTGGGGATTCACTAATCATTCCATTTCCATTCAAGCCGTAGGACAAACCTCTTAATTTTTTGGATCTTCTTCTTAAATTGAAATTAACTCTCGCTCGTTTGGAAACCATTTGAGCATTAGAAAAATTTGAGATTGTATCTGGATAACTTTGTTCTATAAATTCATCTTGGATAGGTGGTCCAATATAACCTTGGTCATAATTAATATTACCACCAACTACTAAATCCCATTGTCCAATTTTTCTGGAATGTAAAAAATTAGCACCTGATATTAATGATGGATTATCTCTCCATATCTGAGACGTATCTCTAGGGTAACTGTAGAACCCTGAATACAAATTAACTTTTGTCAATGGTTTATTTGAAGGATACTTTGTTCTGATATGAATTGCTCCAGATAGAGCAGAACTACCTGCCAATACAGACCCAGCACCCTTTACAACTTCAATTTGCTTTATATTCTCTACAGGAATAAAACTCCATTCTGGCCGACCTGCATCTCCTGAAAGAAGTGGCATATCATCTACAATTACTGCGACTTTACTACCAACACCAAAGGTGAAGCCACTTCCTCCTCTTATTTGAGGCTCTCCATCTAAAATATTTAATCCTGGAGTTTGATCTAAAATGGTTTCTACACTTCTCGTATTTTTAGCCTCGATGAGCTCAGGTTTGATGATTTCAAGAGAAACTGTAATATCCTCAGGACGTTTGTCAAATTTACCAACGCGAATTTCGACCTCGTCCAATTGTAATAATTCACCGTAAGCCTCCAGCGTTACATTGTGTTCTGTAAACTGGTTCTCTTTTATAGTGACTGTAAATGTGTCTGTTACTTTATTAGTAAATCGACAAATTAATCTTCTCTCACCAACCGGAAGTTTAAGTATGTAGTTTCCTTCTGTATCCGTAGAGGCACCAATCGTTACATCGCCTCTATATATTACTGAGGCACCAATCAACGGATTGCCTTTTTCATCTAACACACTACCAACAAGAGTTCCCTCTTGAGAGAACAAAAATGATGAAAGAGTAAAGAAAAAAGCGAAAATTAGTAAACGCATACTTTACAAATTCTTAATG
>Ga0114916_1001345_pt1 | contig 14075 bp, 14 predicted proteins | sample MalvirAntarct_66_FD_83501 | JGI IMG/M metagenome (GOLD analysis project Ga0114916, IMG submission 83501) | Marine viral communities from the Global Malaspina Expedition - Malaspina viral metaG Antarct_66 | ecosystem: Environmental > Aquatic > Marine > Oceanic | place: West Anvers Island... | reverse complement strand
GGTTAAGGTGGCTGCGCGTATTCGCGCGCGCGGCTTGGGCGTGGGCTTTGCGGGTGTCTTGCTGAGCGCTATGTTATTGGTTGGTTGTTCGGAAGAAGAACCAACCGAGGCTGAGGCTCCGACTGAGGTGCAAACCGATACAGGGGCGATGGGAGAGGTTTTGTCGTCGCTGCCTGTAACGCTGGAGTGCCCGGTCCCAGTAGCTGATCCGCTTGTAATTGAAGACATTGTGCTCGAACCTGCCGAGCAAGCGCTTGCTGAAGCGCCCGCGCCTGCCGCTCAAATACCTAAACTCAGCATCATCATTGATGACATAGGTCACAACCGTGCAGCGGGTGAGCGGGTGATCGCCCTGCCGGGGCCGGTTGCTTTGGCTATTATGCCTTTTACTCGTAATGCGCAGGCGCTGGCGCAGCTGGCCGCTGCGGCTGGCAAACCGGTCATGCTGCATCTGCCGATGGAAAATATGGCTGGACTGGCGATCGGTGAGGGCGGCTTAAACACACAAATGGAGCGCGCGGGTTTTGATGCGCAGTTGCAAGCCAGCTTAAATGCTTTCAGTCCGATTCAGGGCGTCAACAATCACATGGGCAGTAAGCTAACCGCAGATCGCGAGCGCATGGATTGGCTGATGGCGCGACTGGGTGAGCGCAAACTGTTTTTTGTCGACAGCCGCACCACTAAAGACACTCAGGCTGCCTTCGCTGCGCAGGCAAAGGGTGTGGCGAGCGTATCGCGTGATATCTTTCTGGATAACCAGCGCAATGATATTGACCTGGAACGCGAGTTCAAACTGGTTCTGGCGCGAGCCCGCAAGCAGGGTTCAGCGGTGCTGATAGGCCATCCCTATCCGGAAACCCTGCGCTTTCTTGAGCGGCGTTTGCCCGAGTTGGAAGCAAAAGAAGGGGTGCGGCTGGTCAGCGTGCAGACGCTGCTGTCTCGCGCGCAATAAGCTAAAGCGCCTGTTTATAGGCGCATCTCAATACCGCGCTCGGCCATATAAGCTTTGGCTTCGGCGATGGTGAACTCAGCAAAGTGGAAGATGCTGGCGGCCAGCACTGCGTCAGCGCCGCCTTGGGTTACACCGTCAGCTAGATGCTGCAGGTTACCAACGCCGCCGGAAGCAATCACGGGGATGTGCAGCGCGTCGCTGATGGCGCGAGTAACGCCCAGATCGTAGCCGCTCTTTACGCCGTCCTGATCCATGCTGGTCAGCAGAATCTCACCGGCGCCCAGTTGTTCCATCTTGCGTGACCATTCAACGGCGTCCAGCCCGGTAGGCTTGCGACCACCATGGGTAAAAATCTCCCAGCGGCCCGGTTCGCCCGGCGCAGAAACACGCTTGGCATCAATGGCGACCACGATGCACTGCGAGCCAAAGCGATCCGCCGCTTCACCGACGAACTCGGGGTTGAATACCGCTGCGGTATTAATCGAGACTTTGTCTGCGCCGGCGTTCAATAGGTTGCGTATGTCCTGCACGGTCCGCACGCCGCCGCCTACTGTTAGCGGGATGAACACCTGGCTGGCCATACGCTCGACCGTGTGCAGCGTGGTATCGCGTTCCTGATGGCTGGCGGTAATGTCGAGAAAGGTGATTTCGTCTGCGCCCTGCTCGTTGTAGCGGCGAGCGATTTCCACCGGGTCACCGGCATCGCGAATGCTTTCAAACTTAACGCCCTTCACCACGCGACCGTTGTCTACGTCCAGGCAGGGGATGATGCGTTTTGCCAGTGCCATGTCAGAAGCTCCAGAACGAGGTGGAAAGGCGATTAGCGTGCCGCATGCTCATCGCACAGGGCTTGGGCGACGGCAACATCCAGCGTGCCTTCATAAATGGCACGGCCGGTGATGGCGCCGATAATGCCAGGCGTGGTGGTATCCAGCAGCGTCTGGATATCGCCCAGGTTATGGATGCCGCCGGAGGCGATCACTGGAATCGATGTGGCATTGGCCAGTGCGGCAGTGGCTTCGACGTTGCAGCCCTGCATCATGCCGTCTTTGGCGATATCGGTGTAGACGATGGCTGAAACGCCGTCGGCTTCGAATCGTCTAGCCAGATCGATCACTTGAATATCGCTTACCTCGGCCCAGCCGTCGGTAGCGACAAAGCCGTCTTTAGCGTCGAGGCCAACAATAACTTTGCCCGGGAAGGCGCGGCAGGCTTCAGCGACAAAAGCCGGCTCCTTGACTGCTTTGGTGCCGATGATCACATAGCTTACGCCGGCCTTGATGTACTCCTCGATGGTTTCCAACGAGCGAATGCCGCCGCCAATCTGGATTGGCAGGTTAGGGTAGCGCTTAGCAATCGCGGTGACTGCGGCGCCATTGACCGGCTTGCCCTCGAAGGCGCCATTCAGATCGACCAGGTGCAAGCGGCGGCAGCCGGCTTCTACCCATTTGGCAGCCATGGCGACGGGGTCATCGGAGAAGACGGTTGCGTCGTCCATCAAGCCTTGGCGCAGGCGCACGCAGGCACCGTCTTTGAGGTCGATAGCGGGAATGATGAGCATAAATTTTCCTATGGAAAAAGAGCGTCAAGCGGATAGCTTGGCGCTCTGATCGTTACCAGCGTCCATCCCAGGCAAGAAAGTTCTGCAGTAGCTGCAGGCCATTGGTGTGGCTTTTCTCTGGGTGGAATTGGGTGGCGAATACATTGTCTTGTGCCAAGGCGGCGGCGAAATCAACGCCGTAATGGCAGCGGCCGGCCAGTTGGCCTGCTTTACCTGGGGCGGCGTAGTAGCTGTGCACGAAGTAAAAACGCGCATCCTGCTCGATGCGATGCCAGAGCGGGTGGTCTATGGTCTGCTGTACCTGGTTCCAGCCCATGTGCGGCACCTTGAGGCGCACGTTACCGTCATACAGCTCTTCACCAAAAAACTTCACCTGACCGGGAAACAGGCCAAGGCTATCCACGCCGCCATTCTCTTCGCTGTGTTCCAGCAGCATCTGCATGCCGACGCAAATACCCAGCAGGGGCTTTTCTTTGGCGACTTGCTGCACCACTTGGTCCAGGCCGAGTTGACGCAGTTCGCTGACGCAATCGCGAATCGCACCTACACCGGGGAGCACCACGCGGTCTGCGTTAAGAATCGCCTGCGGATCGCTGGTCACTTCTACCTGCAGTGCACCCACATGCTCCAGCGCCTTGGCGACGGAGTGTAAGTTGCCCATGCCATAGTCGATGACGGCTACATGACTCGACATCGGTTACAGGCAGCCCTTGGTGGAGGGCATAATGCCGCTCATGCGATCATCATGCTCAATGGCCATGCGCAGTGCGCGCCCAAAGGCCTTGAACACGGTTTCAATCTGGTGATGCGTATTCACGCCGCGCAGATTGTCGATGTGCAGAGTGACCTGGGCGTGATTGACGAAGCCCTGGAAAAACTCCATGAACAGGTCTACGTCGAAGCCGCCGACGCTGGAACGGGTGAAAGGCACGTGCATCTGTAAGCCAGGGCGCCCGGAAAAGTCGATCACCACGCGTGACAAGGCTTCATCTAGCGGCACATAGGCGTGCCCGTAGCGACGGATGCCTTTTTTGTCGCCGAGAGCCTTGGCAAAGGCTTGACCCAATGTGATACCCACGTCTTCAACGGTGTGGTGGTCGTCAATGTGCAGGTCGCCACGGGCCTTGATGGTCATGTCGATCAGGCCGTGTCGGGCAATCTGATCCAACATGTGTTCAAGGAAGGGAACGCCAATATCAAAGTCTGCTTCGCCGGTACCGTCGAGGTTGATGGCTACATTGATTTTGGTTTCCAAAGTGTCGCGCGCGACGCTGGCCTTGCGCTCCGCCATGGTAAATCTCCGCTGAAGTTGTCGGTTGAGGGCGGACATTATACGTGCCTGTGGCCCGGTTGGGCTACAGCGGCCTTATTGCGCTTGTTGATCGGGTTGATAGTGCGCCCGCAACTGGCCTGGCGAGCTGTCATTACTGGCAGGGCATCGGCAGAATGTGGAGCGGGTTTCGATGGTGCGCTTAGGGACGGAGATTATGGCGACGGACTTTGATCTGGTGGTGATCGGTGCCGGCGTGGTCGGTTTGGCGATAGCGCAGCGCGCAGCGCGCTCTGGCCGCAGCGTGCTGGTCTTGGAGCAGGAAGACTGGATTGGTCAGCACAGCTCGAGTCGCAACAGCGAGGTAATTCACGCCGGTATTTACTACTCGCCGGGCTCGCTCAAGGCGCGATTATGCGTTGAGGGGCGTGACCGTCTATATGCCTGGTGCGAAAAGTACGGTGTGCCGCATAGGCGGATTGGTAAGTTGCTGGTCGCGGTGGAAGCCGCAGAAATCCCCGCATTGCAACAGTTACAGGCTAGCGCCACGGCAAATGGGGTTGCGCTGGAGTGGCTGGACGCAGCGCAAGTGCACGAACTGGAACCAGGGGTGCGCGCGGTGGCGGGTTTGTTATCTGCGCAGACAGGTATTGTCGATAGCCATGTCTTGATGCAGTCCTTTGAGGCGGCGTTGCAGTTAGCTGGTGGCGCTGTTGTCTGCCGCAGTCAGGTGCAGCGCATTGCACCGAAAGAATCGCATCTGCGCCTGGAAGGCGTAAGTAACGCAGAGCCCTTCGTGTTAACGGCTGGGCAGGTGATCAATGCTGCGGGGATTTTTGCTACACAGGTACAGCAAACAGTAGTGGGGGCAAAGCAGATTCCGGCAACCTATTGGTGTCAGGGTCGTTATTTTTCCTATGCCGGGTCGTCGCCCTTCCGACATCTGGTTTACCCTATGCCCGAGGTCGATACTGCTGGTTTGGGCGTGCATGCGACGCTGGATATGGCTGGTCAACTGCGCTTCGGGCCCGATGCGCGCTACATCGATAAGCTTGATTACCGTGTGGATGCCACTCTGAAACAGTCATTCGCCAATGCGGTGCAGCGCTATTGGCCAGATTGTGACCCGGAACGGCTACAAGCGGCCTATGCTGGTGTTCGGGCTAAGCTGAGCAGGGCGGGGGAACCGGCCATGGATTTCGTCCTCCAAGATCAGACAATACATGGTGTGGCCGGCTTGATTAGCCTGTTCGGCACAGAGTCGCCGGGGCTCACTGCCAGCTTGGCGATAGCTGAACAAGTGCAGCAGATGCTGGATGCGGGCTGAAACCAAAGCGGACGTTAATATTGCGTTATCCCGCGAGAGCGATTTCGTCGGAATCAAAAGGAGAAGTGATGAAAGCCTTTGCCAAGGTACTAGGGTTGGTAGTGTGCGGCATTGTGGTGCTGGCTATCGGCGTGCTGTTTTTCCTCACTCGGATGTTCGATCCGAATGACTATAAAGAAGACATTCAGCAGGCGGCTCGTGAGCAAGCCAATATTGAGCTGACCCTGGACGGTGACATCGGCTGGTCGCTATTTCCCTGGCTGGGGATTGAATTAAAAGATGTTGGCGTTGCGCCAACTGAAGAGCCTGATCTGCCGCTCGCACAAGTTGGCTCGCTGGGTTTAGGCGTTAAAGTACTGCCGCTACTGCGCCGCCAGCTGCGTATGAGTGATGTGATTCTGGATGACGTGCATCTACAGTTGGTCAAGGGCGACGATGGCGCTGGCAACTGGGCCAATATCGGCCCGCAGAAAACGGCTGCCGACAAAGACTCCGGCGATGAAGCCAAGCCAGCGCCTTCCACCAAAGACAAGCAAATGGATTTTGCCGTTGAAAGCGTGCAGATCACTAACGCCAGTGTGCGTTATGAAGATCGTCAGAGCGGCCAGGTGCTTACGCTGGATCAAGCCAACCTGACCACCGGTGCCCTGATTGAAGGGGAGCCCTTTGATGTGAGCTTTCTCGGTATGCTGACCACCGACAAGCCCGCCCTGCGGGTGCGGCTGGATCTCAAAACCGTTGCCCAGTTTGATCTGGGCCTCAAGCGCTATCAATTTGATGGGCTGGACATGAAGGTCGATGCCAGCGGCGAGCCGTTCTCAGGGCGCGCAGTCAATCTGCAGCTGCAGGGCGACGGTCTGTTGGACCTGACCGCGCAAGTCGCGGAGCTGAACCAGCTGCGTATGTCCTTGGGCGATATGAAAGCCACGGGTACCTTGAAGGCTACGGCGCTGGATGCAGAGCCCAAATTTACCGGACAGTTGAATGTAGCTGACTTTGATGCGCGCGATTTGTTGCGTGATCTGGGTCAGGCGCTGCCGGAAATGGCCGATCCTGGTGGGTTGTCGCAGGTGTCGTTTTCAACCACCTTGGCTGGCTCTGCTTCCAGCCTGATGCTGAACGATCTCAATCTGGTAGTTGATGGTGCAACCTTGAAAGGGCAGTTGGGGTTGGCGGACTTTGAGCGCCAAGCGTTGCGCTTCAAGCTGGCTGGCGACAGTTTTAATTTGGACAACTACTTGCCCCCGGTCGACGAGAAAGATGGCACCGCACCGCAGCAGACGGGTGGCAGCAAATCAACAGCAGCACCGCAAGAGTGGAGCGATGAGTCCGTGCTGCCGCTGGAACGCTTAGCCACGCTTGATGTGGATGGCAGTCTGGAGTTGCAACAGGTAACGCTGACGGGTCAGGACATTAAAGCTTTCAAGGCGGTGGTCAGTGCGCGCGACGGACGCATTCAGCTCAAGCAGCTGGACGGCGGCGTGTTCTCTGGCACCTTTACCAGCAAGGGCGAGATCGATACCCGGCAGACACCAGTCAAAGTGACTCTGAGCAGCCAAATCAAAGGCATCGATTCGCTAGTCGCGCAGCAAGCTTACGACGTGTCGGCTCAGGTGCGGGGCGACCTGGATCTGACTATGGATCTGAGTATGCGTGGTAACAGCATGCGCCGTTGGATGAATACCCTCGGCGGTAACGCCAAATTCCAGGTCGAAGACGGTGCGCTGTTGGGCGTTAACCTGGAGCAGCAGTTGTGCCGCGCTATCGCGTTGGCCAATCGCAAATCGCTAAGCGGAGAGCACGGTAGCGAAGACACGCCATTCGAGCAGCTCAATGGCAGTTTCACCATCAGTAACGGCCAGATCAGTAATCGTGACTTGGTGGCTGATTTGCCGGGCATCGCAGCCAAGGGTAACGGTGAAGTCAACTTGCCGGAGCAGCGGCTGGATTACCGTATCGGCTTGCTGCTGGAAGGCGACAAGAGCGATATGCCGGATGAGGCATGCCAGGTCAACGAGCGTTACGTGGGCGTCGAGTGGCCGGTGCGTTGTCAGGGTTACTTGCACAATGCGGCGAGTAGCTGTGGTGTGGATACCGAAGGCGTCACCAAGGTGGCTGGTCAGCTGCTCGGCAACGAAGCCAAGCGCAAATTGGAAGAACGTATCGACGAGAAACTGGGCGACAAGGCACCTGAGTTGCGTGATGCGCTTAAGGGGTTGTTTTCCAATTGAATTCGGATGAATTTGCCCAGCGTGTGCTGGGCTGGTATGACCTGCACGGGCGTAAGGATTTGCCTTGGCAGCAGGGTATAACGCCCTACCGCGTATGGGTATCCGAAATCATGTTGCAGCAGACGCAAGTTGCCACGGTAATACCCTACTTCGAGCGTTTTATGGAGGCTTTGCCGGACGTGCAAGCCTTGGCCGCAGCCAGTGACGACGAGGTTTTACACCTTTGGACGGGGCTGGGCTATTACAGTCGGGCGCGTAACCTGCATAAGGCTGCCAAACACGTTGTGGCCGAACACGCGGGCGAATTTCCGCGCAGTATTGAGGGCTTGATGGCGTTGCCGGGCATCGGTCGCTCGACTGCCGGTGCGGTTGCCTCGCTGAGTATGGGGATCTGGGCGCCTATTCTGGATGGCAATGTAAAGCGGGTATTGGCACGCTTTGGCGCGGTGGAGGGGTGGCCAGGCGAGAAGAAAGTGCATGACCGCTTGTGGCGCATGGCTGAGCGTTACACGCCCCAAAACAGGGTGCAGCACTACACTCAGGCGATGATGGATTTGGGGGCTACGCTTTGTACGCGCAGTAAGCCGTCCTGTCTGCTGTGCCCGGTCAAGGATGGGTGCGAGGCTCGCCTGTTGGGCGAGCCGACCAGATTCCCAACTTCCAAGCCGCGCAAGGTAGTGCCGGTGCGCCAATGCGTGATGCCCTTGCTGATGAACGAGGAGGGCGAGGTCTGGCTGCAGCGCAGGCCACCCAGCGGGCTTTGGGGTGGGCTTTGGTGCCCGCCGCAGCTGGAAAGCGAAGCCGAGCTTGAAAGTTGGCTGTTGAGCCAGGCGCTACGCATTGAAAGCCGCGAGCCATTGCCGGCTCTGCGGCACACTTTCAGTCACTTTCATCTGGATATTCAGCCTTTCTTGCTGCGAGTCGCTGCGGGCACCGGCGTGGCCGAAGAAGGTCAGGTCTGGTATAACCTGCGCCAACCTGGCCGCATTGGTCTGGCGGCGCCGGTTAAAAAGCTGCTGAAGTTGATTGAGGCTTACGTTCCAACCCCTGCTTGAAGGAGTCCGCGATGACACGCATGGTGATGTGCCGCAAATATAAAGAAGAGCTGCCCGGCCTCGATCGGCCACCTTATCCCGGTCCCAAGGGCGAGGCGATTTTTCAGGATGTGTCCAAGCCGGCCTGGGATGATTGGCAGGCGCACCAGCCGATGCTGATTAATGAGCGTCGCCTGAACATGATGGACCCCGAGGATCGACGCTTTATCCAGGCTGAAATGGATAAGTTTTTGGCGGGTGAGGATTATGCTCAAGCCGAGGGATACGTACCCCCGAGCGCATGATGTTTGGGTAAGCGGCTGATAAGTAGAAAATATTTTTCGACAGGCGCTTGACACAAAAAGGCTTAAACCGTTTAATAGCGGCCCTTGATGCCCAGATAGCTCAGTCGGTAGAGCAGAGGATTGAAAATCCTCGTGTCGGCGGTTCGATTCCGTCTCTGGGCACCACTTATTTCGAAAGCCCGCTGGCAACCCCAGCGGGCTTTTTTGTTTCTGGTGGTTGCAAGCTGTCTAGCCCGGCCGTTGGCAAGAGTCTTGCCTGTAATTACAGCGCCGTGACCGAAACAGGGTTCTTGGTCATGCAGTTCAGCTGTGCTAGTTTTGCCAGAATATGACGACCGGACGTCTGCAGAAGGATCTGTGTCCCGGCTGCCGCATCACAAATGTGGTGGTAATACACCTGACGGCTAAACGCCTAGTGGATAACGATACGTGACTTCGCCCGCTCTAGAAGTGCGCAACCTGCACAAACGGTACGGCGACCTTGAAGTACTCAAGGGCGTTGACCTGGTCGCCAACGATGGCGACGTCATCTCCATTCTCGGCTCTTCCGGGTCCGGCAAGAGCACGCTACTGCGTTGCATCAACTTGCTGGAAAATCCGCATCAAGGCCAGATTTTGGTTGCTGGCGAAGAGCTCAAGCTCAAGCCCGGTCGCCACGGCGAGTTGGTTGCTGCCGACAATAAACAAATTAATCGTTTGCGTGCACGGGTAGGTTTTGTTTTTCAGAACTTCAACCTGTGGCCGCACATGAGCATTATCGACAACATCATCGAAGCTCCGCGCCGTGTGCTGGGCCAATCCAAAGCGGAAGCTGTTGAGTCGGCAGAAGCTTTTTTGGAAAAGGTGGGTATTGCCGACAAGCGCCACGCCTTTCCTGCCCAGCTCTCTGGCGGTCAGCAGCAGCGTGCTGCCATTGCTCGCACGTTGGCCATGCAGCCACGGGTGATTTTGTTTGATGAGCCCACCTCGGCGCTGGACCCTGAAATGGTCCACGAGGTATTGACGGTGATTCGAGCGCTGGCAGATGAAGGGCGTACTATGCTGTTGGTAACCCATGAAATGGGCTTTGCTCGGCAAGTGTCCAGCCAAGTCGTGTTTCTGCATCAGGGGATGGTCGAAGAAATTGGTACCCCGGAAAAAGTGTTCGATAACCCCGGTTCCGAACGCTGCCGACAGTTCATGTCAAGCCATAAATAGGAGTAGGTCCATGAAACAGTACAAGAAGGTTTTGCTGGCAACTGCCACGGCGTTGTTTATGAGTGCTCCGGCTTTCGCCGAAACGCTGCGCATCGGTACCGAAGGTGCTTACCCTCCTTTCAACCTGATAGACAGCAGCGGTGAAGTTGTGGGTTTTGACCTCGATATCGCCCATGCACTGTGCGAAGAAATGAAAGTCGATTGCACTGTTGTGACGTCTGACTGGGATGGCATCATCCCCGCGCTGAACAACAACAAGTTCGACTTCCTGGTCGCTTCCATGTCGATTACCGACGAGCGCAAGCAGGCGGTGGATTTCACTAACCCCTACTACACCAACAAGCTGCAGTTTGTAGCGCCGAAGAAATCTGACTTCAAGACCGACGAAGCAAGCCTCAAAGGCAAGACTATCGGCGCTCAGCGAGCCACCATCGCTGGTCAGTGGTTGGAAGATAATATGGCTGACGTCATTGAAATCCGCCTGTATGACACTCAGGAGAACGCTTACCTCGACATGAACTCCGGTCGTATTGATGGCGTTCTGGCAGATAATTTCGTGCAATACGAGTGGCTGCAGAGCGACGCGGGCGCCAACTTTGAGTTTAAGGGTGAGCCGGTGTTTGATAATGATCAGATCGGTATCGCCGTGCGCAAAGATGACCCGTTGCGTGAGCGCTTGAATACTGCGCTGCAAGCCATTATCGACAATGGTAGCTACGAGAACATCAACGCCAAGTACTTCCCTTTCAGCATTTACTGATGACCAGCCGGGCTCTGCGGAGCCCGGCCTGGAACTATGCCCATGCCTGATTTACAAGGTTTCGGTCCAGCCCTGCTCGAAGGGACCTGGATGACTATTCGTTTGTCCCTTGCCGCGGTATCTGTAGGCCTGGTATTTGGCCTGCTCGGCGCCTCAGCCAAGGTTTCCAATAATGTTTTCGCGCGCGGTCTGGGTGGTTTCTACACCTCGGTTGTTCGCGGTATTCCGGAAACCGTCTGGGTGCTGATGATTTACTTCGGTACGGTATCGGCGTTTAACGCGCTGGGTGCCTATTTTGGTTATCCACGCTTTTCGCTTACCCCTTTCGTCGCCGGTACTCTGGCATTGGCGTTGTGTTTCGGTGCCTACGCAACCGAGGTGTTTCGCGGTGCTCTGCTGGCGATTCCAACCGGTCAAAAAGAGGCTGGGCTGGCGCTCGGGTTATCCAATTGGCGCATTTTTTATCGCATCACCTTGCCGCAGCTTTGGCGTGTGGCGCTGCCGGGTCTCGGTAATTTGTATCTGATATTGGTCAAGGATACGGCGCTGGTGTCACTGATCACGCTTGATGAAATCATGCGCAAGGCGCAGTCCGCCGCCAATGCAACCAAGGAGCCCTTTACTTCTATTTGCTGGCCGCCGGGATTTACCTGTTTTTGACTATCTTTATCATGGGCGCGCTGCACTGGTTTGAAAATCGCGCCAATCGTGGCTTTGTAAGGACGGAGCTATGATTTTGGCCGAGAAGTGGGAGCTGATTGAGCGTTTTCTGCCGCAGTTGTGGGATGGCACCCTGGTTACCCTGCAGTTAGTTGGACTAGCAGTACTGATCGGGCTATTCGTGGCCATCCCGCTGGGACTGGCACGTGCGTCACGGCACTGGTATATCCGGGCTTTGCCCTACAGCTATATCTTCTTCTTTCGCGGCACGCCGCTGCTGCTGCAGTTGTTTCTGGTGTATTACGGTATTTCGCAGTTTCAGGCGGTACGCGACAGTTTCCTCTGGCCTTATCTGCGTGAGCCATTCTGGTGTGCGTTAATCACTATGACCATGCACACAGCGGCTTATATTGCCGAGATTCTGCGTGGCGCGATTCAAGCGGTTCCGCCGGGTGAAGTGGAAGCGGCGCGTGCGCTCGGTATGTCCAAACGTCAGGCATTGCAGCACATTATCTTGCCTCGGGCGATTCGTATCGGTTTGCCGGCCTACGGCAATGAAGTGATTCTGATGCTCAAGGCCAGTGCAGTGGTCTACACCGTGACCATGATGGATATCATGGGTGTGATCCGCACCATCAACTCGCGTACTTACGAGTATGAGTTGTTCTTTATGGTGGCGGGTGTCATGTATCTGATAATCACGCTGGTGTTCACGCAGCTATTCCGTCTTGTTGAACGCTGGCTCAAGGTTGATGCCAGTCGGCAATCGCGCTGAGTGACGCTTGCGTGAGCTTCGCGCAACGTTTTGCCGAGCTCGATCACTGGCTGCATCACCACCAGTCACTCTGGCGCCCCAAGCCTTTTACCCAGCTGACACTGGCGTGGGAGGCCGGCTGGCCAGAACTGGCGAGTTGGTTGCGACAGCGCACATTGGCAGAGGCCGAGACTGCACATCACCAGCCGCAGCTACTGGCCGCCCCAGCACCTTTTGCTCAACTAGCGGCGGAGTCGCAGCACTTCAGCCAACTGCCACGCTGGCAGACCGACTCTGCTGAGCAATTTCCCGAACCCTTGTATCGCCACATCCCTGGCCGCAAATGGCAGCAGGTCACTGCATTTGCTAGCGTCTCGATTGCGCGTCTTGAACAGCCGGCCACGCACTGGGTGGATTGGTGTGCCGGCAAAGGCCACTTGGGCCGTCTGTTGGCGTGGCGGGGTGGGCAGCCACTGACGTGCTTGGAGCATAACCCCGCACTTAACCTGTCTGGTGCAGCGTTGAGTTATGCGCTAGCCATTGATGCGCGCCATCTAACGACGGATGTGCTGGCTCACAACACCGTGTTGCATCTCAATAGCCGCGACAGTCTGGTGGCGCTGCACGCCTGCGGCCAGTTGCACATCAGCTTGTTGCAGCACGCGGTCACCAGCGGCTGCCTTCAGCTGGCTCTATCGCCTTGCTGTTATAACCGAATTGACTCAGAGCATTATCAGCCGCTTTCTGAGGCGGGCCACAAGGCGACGTTGCAGCTGAGCAAAGACGATCTAGCATTGCCGCTGCAAGAGACGGTAACGGCCGGGCGCAGAGAGCGAGAGCAACGTGATCGCTCAATGGCTTGGCGCTTGGGGTTCGATCTTTGGCAGCGCGAAGCACGCGGGGTGAATGAATACTTGCCGACGCCATCGAAACCACTAGGCGGCACAGCACAAGGCTTCACCGAATTCTGTCGCAGCTTAGCCGCGCATCACCAGCTGCAGCTGATTGACCCCGCGAGCTGGTCGCAATTGGAAGGCCGATCCTGGCAACGACTGGCGCAAGTGCGCAACCTTGAATTACTACGCGGTCTTTTTCGTCGGCCGCTGGAAATCTGGTTGCTGCTTGATCGAGCGCTCTATCTGCAAGAGGCCGGTTATCAAGTCCAGCTTGGCGAATTCTGCGCTACAAGCCTTACACCACGCAATTTGCTGCTCTTGGCGGAAAAGTAGACCCCCAAGTCATCACCAGACTATAAACGGGTAGTGCACAGACTTATCCACAGAATAGGTGTTATTTAACTTATCCACGTCCTCTGTGCATAACTATGTTGATGACACGGTGGTAACTCGGTGAGAGCCAATGTTGACGCGGCCTTGCACGCTTCGTATGAAAATTGATCACAGTTGATAAGTGCGGAAAAACAACAGGTTAAGAGCGCTTCGTCAAGTGATTAAAGAAAAGTCATGCACAAGTGATAGGTCGGCACTTAAACAAAAAAATCTGCACATAAATGCAAACTCATGCGCTGCATGCCTTTACACACAAATTTAGCGATATATAATGCACCCCGCGCCGGTATAGCTCAGCTGGTAGAGCAACTGACTTGTAATCAGTAGGTCCCGAGTTCGACTCTTGGTGCCGGCACCAGTAAAATCAAAGACTTGCCCGATAAGGCAGGTCTTTTTTTTGGCCAAAAATTGGTTTGGGGTAGGTTTGGGGTAGGAGTTTGACCAAAATATTTTCAGGGTTAGATAATTTTGCCTACTGCCAGAGTGGATACAATCTCTGCTCGTATCCGAGGAAGCAGATGCCATGATCCGACTGAATTTGAATACAAATGACGCTGAAGCCTTGCTTCGTCACGCGACGAGCTTCGAGCCCGCCACTGGTGATGCCCGCGAAGACAGCCGACTTTCGGATGCACTTCGTGATCTGGCTGAAGCGATTGAGCAGTCGCTGGGTGGGGATGGGGGCTAGGGTGCTACTGGAGGCACTCCTGTGAGGTTCAAAGGGTTGTACCAAGC
>Ga0114916_1001344_pt1 | contig 14077 bp, 11 predicted proteins | sample MalvirAntarct_66_FD_83501 | JGI IMG/M metagenome (GOLD analysis project Ga0114916, IMG submission 83501) | Marine viral communities from the Global Malaspina Expedition - Malaspina viral metaG Antarct_66 | ecosystem: Environmental > Aquatic > Marine > Oceanic | place: West Anvers Island... | reverse complement strand
CTCGTAGTAGGACAGTACCTGCTGCGTGACGCGCGGCCAGCCGTACTCCTCGACGCGCACACGGCCCTCGGCGGCCAGTCGCTCGCGCTGTGCCGGGTCTCGGATGAGCGCGGTGATCGCTGCCGCCAGGTCCTCCGGATCTTTGGGCCGCACGAGCAGTCCCTCGGCCTCGTGCGTGATCACGGAGGCGTACCCATCGATGTTGGATGCGACGACGGGGATCCCGGCGGCCATCGCCTCCAGCAGGACATAACCTTGCGACTCGTTGCCCGTGGCAGGTGAGCAGAAGATGTCCGCACTCTTGTGGTAGCGGGGCAGATCCTCGTACGTGACCCCATCGTCGCCACCTTTGACGAAGATGATGCCTCGTCGTCCGGTGTTGCGTACGGAGTTCTCGAACCGTCGGCGTGAGCGCGAGTCGGGGCCTACGACGATGAGGCGGGTGTCCGGGTGCCTCGCGTTGACGATGCCGAAGGCGCGGATCAGGACGCCGAGGCCCTTCCGCTTCTCCGCGCGGCCGACGTACAGGATGTTGATGGTCTCGGCGAACTCGGGCAGCGGCTCGAGGTCGGGCCGGTCCCAGTGCTCGATGTCGATCCCGTTGGGGATGATGTTGTAGAAGCCCGGGAAGTACCTCGACACGTACTGCGCCGCCGGCGGCGACACGGCGATCTTGCCGTCCAGGTGGCGATACCACCGCTTCAGCAGCCGCCGGCTATACGAGTACAGCCGGTTCCCGCCGTCCCGCGTGGCGTGGAATGTCCCGACGATCACGACGTCCGGCAGCACGTTGCGGGCATGCCGCAGCACGTGCATCGGCAGCACCGGCATCATTGGCTCGTGCATGTGGATCACGTCGAACTGCTCGCGCGCGAGCGTCTCCTGCACCTTGCGGCCCAACCGAGGGTTGAGCGAGATCCGCACGACGGTGCCGGCTGTGGCCACCGAGTAGGGGCGGCCCATCGGAATGACGCCCTCGTCCTTCACGGGGCCCGAGGCGGGCGCGAGGATGCGGACCTCGTGACCGCGGTCGCGTAACTCACGCGCGAGCGTCCTCAGGTGCATGTTCACGCCGCCGGGGTGACGCCAGTCGTACGGCGAGACGAGTGCGATTTTCATCGTCGAGTCACCGGCGTGCCGAGATCTCGGCGCTCACGCGGGCGCGCAATGCCTCGACGCGAGGCCCCAGCACCTTCCGAGGCGTGACCGAGAGTCCACGCACCTGCTGCGCGGCCAGCCGCCGGAGGCCGATCTCCCGGTACGGCGTCGGCCTCTGTAGCACGCCCTCAGTCGTGCGAGCGTCGATGGCGGCTCGGAGCGCCTCGGCGGTGCGGCCGGGGAAGCGCGTGTATGCGAGGCCGAGCGTTTCGGCGAAGTGGGCGTCGCTGCCGCCCGTCTCGGCGAGGTGCCACCGCTCGTCGTTCGACTGGCGAGCCCGCTCACCGGCGTGCCAGCCCTTGCTGAGCGGGCTCGCCACCTCGATGCCGTCGGGACGCTGTTCCTCCGGGAGCTTCATGATGCGCTCCAGCGTGCGTTGCCCGATGGAGCGCGTGAGGAACGAGAACGGATGCGGGATCACCGCGATGCCGCCGGCCTCGTGGATGGTCGCGATGGTGCGCTCGACGGACTTGAACGACGGGATCGGTTGCTCGACCCACAGGGCGAGGAGGTGGCCGTGCACGGTCGTGACCTCGTTGCCGGTCACCAGCTCGAAGCCCCAGCGCTCGCGGGTGCGCTCGTACGTCTCGCGCGCGTGCAAGGCCCCGCCCAGTCCGTCGTGGTCGGTGATGGCGATGACATCGAGGAAGGCGTGCCGTTCGACGCGCTCGAAGATCGTGAGCGCGTCGTCCATGCCGTCGCCGTAGGAGGTGTGCACCTGGAGGTCGGCACGCCCGAACAACGTCGTGGACAGCGGTGAGGGGCCTGCAGAGAGGGGCGATTCAGCCATCGCTCAGATCATACCCGTCGGCTCAGGGCCGGGTGTCAGGAGTGTGATCGGATTGCGATTCCTCAGATGGCTGCCAGATCGGGGAGATCGGGAACCACTGATCGGGCCAGCGGCGGATGCCCGCCTCGATCGCCGCGACCATCGCCGCCATCGCGCACCGGAAGTCGGCGTCGCGGTCGCCGGTGCGTTCCGGCAGGGCCACCTGTTCGATGTAGAGCGAGTAGCGGCCCCACCTGGTGCGGGGTGTCCACGCGACGAACATCGGGACGTCCATCTTCAGAGCGAGGTCCACCGCGCCCGAGGGGATCGGCGCGGGCTCACCGAAGAACGGGAACAGTTCGGCCGTTCCGAGCACGTCTCGGTCGACCAGCAGCCCGAGGGCGCCCCCGGCCTTGAGGTGCGCGATCGACTGCCGAAGGCCTCGACCGTCCGCGGGCAGGAACCGGACGCCCTGTGCGCCACGTACTCGATGCACGAACCTGTGCAACTTCGGCGGCTCCAGCGGCTCCGTGACGATCGCCAGGCAGACACCGAACGGGGACGCGGCCTGCGCGATCACCTCGGCATTGCCGAGGTGCGCACCCACGAGGACAAGCCCGCCATCGTCGAGGGCGTTCACGAGGTGCTCGACGCCCTCGACGTGGTCGAAGAGGTCGAAGATCCACTTCGGCTGCTGCACGCCGAAGCGAGCGAAGTCGGCGTAGTAGTAGAGGTTCGTCCGGGTACAGCGACGCGCCACCTGGTCGATCCGCCTCCGAGGCGTGCCCGGCCCGAGGACGTGGCGGGCGTGGTTTCGAGTCGCCTCCCGCACGCGGGGAACGAGGTACCAGGCGAGCATGCCGAGCACCCAGCCGGTCGCGTACTGCAGGCGCATCGGGGTGCGGCCACCGATGTTCACGAGCACCCAGAGGAACCAGTAGCGCATGGGCGCTACGCCCCCGCCTCCACGGGGGCGCGGCGATCCTCAAGCCAGAGGTTGCGGAAGATGTACCACTGCTCCGGGTGGCGGCGGACGAGCCCTTCGAGGTTCGTGAACACCGCCTGTGTCAGGCCGCGCACGTCGGCCTCGGCGTCTCCGGTTGCCTCGAATGCGACCGGGGCGATCTCCGCACCCACGGCGTCAGTCCAGCAGTCGAGCCGCGGCACCGTGGCCGCGACGACCGAGGCTCCCGCGCGCAGCGCGATCCTCGCGGGGCCGTCGGAGACGCGGATCGTGGCGCCAAAGAACTCCACGTCCACGCCGCCCTCGGCACGGGGGACGTCGACGAGGAGCGCGACGACATCGTTGTTGCGGAGCGCCCGCAGGATGCCCGGGCCCATGCGCCCGACGGGGATGATGTTCATCCCGAGGTGTCTACGCGAGCCGATCACGAGCTGGTTGAGTCGCGGGTTCGGGAACTCGTCGGCAATGGCGGACAGCGAAAATCCGTTCAACACGAGGATCGCTGCGCCCAGGTCCCAGTTTCCGAAGTGCATCGTCATGAACACGATGCCGTTGCCGTGGCGCTCCTCGCGGACTCGCTCCCAGAGCGCCTCGTCCACGACCACTCGGCGCTGGATCTCCTCGGCGTCTGTCCCCAGGAAGCGGAAGAAGTCGACGAGGTAGACGAGGTAGTTGCCAAACGATCGGCGCGCGTACGTCCTTGCGAGGCGCGGGTCGCCGCCGACGACGCGGCGCAGGTTCTGGACACTGCGCCGCCGTCCGCCCGGCCACGCGTAGAACACGAAGACGCCCAGCCCTCGCGCCAGTCCGTAGGAGACGCGCAGCGGGACCGTCCTGGTGAGGAAGATCGCGACCCGGAAAGCCAGGAAGAGCGCCAGGGCTGCCTCCATCCCCGCAATACCTGCGAGCCAGAGACTACCCGGACGCTCTTCCGTCGTGAACCGTCGCCGACCCACGAGTTGTAGGGGGAACCAACTGAGGGGCGTTAGCCCTTGATGAACGCCTCCACGCCGTCGCGGGCGTCCTCGTCCAGCATCTGGCGCGGCGGGGACTTCATGAAGTACGCCGACGCCTCGTAAATCGGGCCGCCGAGGCCACGGTCGAGGGCGACCTTCGCCGCGCGCACCGCGTCGATGACGACGCCGGCCGAGTTCGGCGAGTCCCAGACCTCGAGCTTGGTCTCCACCATCAGCGGCACGTCACCGAACGTGGTGCCCTCGATGCGGATGTGGCACCACTTGCGGTCCTGCAGCCACGGCACGTAGTCCGAGGGGCCGACGTGGACGTCAGAGGCAGCCATCTCGTAGCCGATCTGGCTGGTGACGGCGTTGGTCTTCGAGATCTTCTTGGACTCCAGGCGCTCGCGCTCCAGCATGTTCATGAAGTCGGTGTTGCCGCCGAAGTTCAGCTGGTAGGTGCGGTCGATCTGGACACCGCGGTCCTGGAACAGGCGGGCGAGCGTCCGGTGGAGGATGGTCGCGCCGACCTGCGACTTGATGTCGTCGCCGATGATCGGGAGCCCCTTCTCCTCGAAGCGGGTCGCCCAGTAGTTCTCCTTGGCGATGAACACCGGGATGCAGTTGATGAAGGCACAGCCGGCCTGCAGCACCTGCTCCACGTACCACTTCGTCGCCTCTTCGGAGCCGACCGGCAGGTAGTTGATGACGACGTGGGTGTTGGTCTCCTGCAGGATCTTCACGATGTCCGCGGTCTCACCCGGGGCCTTCGTGATCACCTGCGAGAGGTACTTGCCGATGCCGTCGTGGGTCATGCCGCGCGAGACCTTGACGCCAGTCTCCGGCACGTCCGAGAACTTAAAGGTGTTGTTCTGGCCGCTGAAGATCGCCTCGTTCAGGTCCTTGCCGACCTTGTCGGCGTCCACGTCGAAGGCGGCGACGAAGTTGATGTCGCGGATGTGGTAGCCGGCCAGGACGGGGTGCATCAGGCCGGGGATGACATCGCCGGCCTCGGCGTTTTTGTAGTACTCGACGCCCTGCACCAGTGAGGACGCGCAGTTCCCCACGCCGATGATGGCAACGTTGATCTTCTCGTCAGGCATGTAGTTCCTCTTTCGGGAGCCGCGGCTGCTCGGTGGGGGCGCTCCGCGGGGATGCCTCCCTCGGGAACGTGCGCGGGCTCAATGAGGCCTATCCTCTGCCGAGCACATCCCATCCGTCCACTCGATTGTTCCTATGCGATACATTGGTATCACTTATGGACGACGTCGCACCTCTCTCCATCCACCTCCAGCAGCTCACCTACCTCCGCGAGGTCGAGCGCGCCGGGACGTTCACCGAGGCTGCTCGACGCCTACATGTCTCGCAGCCCGCGCTCTCGCAGTCCCTCGCGGAGCTCGAGCGGCGCGTCGGCCTCCCGCTGTTCGAGGCGCGCGGGCGGCGCCGCGAACTGACCGAGGTGGGCCGGGAGGCGGTGCGTTTCGCCTCGGAGGTGCTGGGGCGGACGGCGGAGTTCCAGGAGTGGGTCGCGTCCTACCGCGAGGGCGGCGCCGGGACGCTGACGGTCGGGATGATCGATGCGGCCAGCCTCTACGCGCTGCCGGACGCCGTCCGCGAGTTCCGCGAGCAGCACCCGGAGGTACGCCTCCAACTCATCGTGGACACCTCATCGGCGCTCGTGGAGCGCCTTCAGCGGTACGAGCTCGACCTCGCCTTCGTCGTCGCACCGGTGGGCGACGAGTTCGACGCCGTCGAGGTCGGGCGCGAGCCGCTCCACATCTACGCACCCGCCGACGATGAGCGCCCCGTCGAGGAGGCCGACTGGGTGCTGTATCCGGTCGGCTCTCACACGCGACAGCAGATCGACGAGGGCCTCGCACGGTTGGGCGTCGTGCCGCGCGTGACCCTCGAGTCGCATAACCCGCAGGTGCTGCGGCAGATGGTCGAACTCGGCTTCGGGTGGAGCGTGCTGCCTCCGGCGGTAGCCGGCGACGGGGGGCGGCTGCGGCAGGGGCGCCAGGTCGCGGTGCGGACGCTCCTGGGCCTGCGGAGGCGAGGCGCAGCCCCCGATCCGCGCGCCGAGGCATTCCTCGGCGCTGCGACGCGTTCGGCGCTCTGACGGACGTCCCAGCGCCGCTCGGCGCGGTCCGGCACGCACAGACGCCGCCCGAGGGGGCGGCGTCCGCTTCAGTTCACCTGATGTGGGGAGTTAGGAGTGCGCTGCGGTCTTCCCGATCTTGAACATCCGCGTTCCGCACACCGGGCACGTGCCCTCGGTCGCCGGCTTCCCGTTCTTCATCGTGATCGGGTTCGGGTCCTTCATCTCACGCTTTTCACGACACTTGAGGCAGTAGGCCTCCATATGCACCTCCCCGTCGCACTCGCGACGACGTACCCGTGAGCCCCTTGCCCCGCCTCAAACGAGGGCCACGGAGAATGGTTTCCCTGTCCTCGTACGCTCGCCGGATGGTGCTGTCAACGCGTGAGGGGCTTTTATCGAGATGTCGTCTCAGTCAGAAACCGCGTCTGGATCGCTCGTGAACACCCGGAACGGGTGCCAAGTACCCACTGCTCGACCGGCCTCGACGAGGGCGATGAGCTGCCCGTCGGGCCCGTAGCAGCGCGCTCGACCGCCCTCGGACGGTCGCTCCGGGCGCACGTAGTCCCGTCGAGGCAGCGCGACGATGTCCATCCCCTGCCGCAGGCGGGCGGCCTCGTCGCGGCCCACGAGGAGGGCGGGCCAGCGCTGGAGCACCAGGTCCGGCGCGTGCACCAGGCGCGCGTACTCGCGCTCCTCGAGAAGCCTCACGGCCAGGTCGAGCGGGGTCGCATCGGCGATCACGAACGGGCCGACCTGCGTGCGCCGTAGATCGCCGAGGTGCGCGCCGACGCCGAGCACCTGGCCGAGGTCGTGCGCGAGGGATCGGACATAAAACCCCTTGCCGCAGCGCACATCGATCCGCAGCACGGGGCGCTCCGGGTTCGAGGTGCCGAACGAGAGCACGTCGATGCTGTGCACCACGACCGGGCGCTCTTCGAGTTCGAGTGGGTTGCCGGCACGGGCAGCCTTGTACGCCGTGACGCCCTCGCGCTTCACGGCGCTGTAGGCGGGCGGGCGCTGCATCAGGTCACCCACAAACGGCAGGAGGGCGGTGCGGACGGCCTCCTCGGTCACATGGGAGGCATCGTGCGCCTCAGTGACCGTGCCTTCGACGTCGTACGTGTCCGTCGCCTCACCGAGGACGACGGTGGCCTCGTAGCGCTTCGACGCGTCCACGAGTTCATCGACGAGCCGCGTGGCCTCGCCGATGGCGACGGGGAGGACGCCGGTGGCGTTCGGGTCGAGGGTGCCGGCGTGCCCCACCTTGCGGATGCCCGCCGCGCGGCGAATCCGCCGGACGACGTCGAACGACGTGATCCCCTGCGGCTTGTCGACGTTGATGAAGCCTCGGACCATCCGACCGCCGGACTGCTAGTGACGAGTTGTGACTGAGTGGAGTGTGGCTAGAGCTCGCGGCCCTCGGAGCGGGCGACCTCACGCAGCATCTGCGTCATGCGGTCGCCCTCCTCCATGGACTGGTCGAGTTCGAAGTGGAACGCCGGTATGCGACGCAGCTTCACCTGGCGGTTCACCTCGCGCTGGAGGAAGGAGGCGGAGCTCGCAAGCGCCGCCATCACCTCGCGCTTCTGATCGTCGTCACCCATCACGGAGACGTCGACGCGGGCGTGCGAGAAGTCGGGCGAGACATCCACCTGCGTGAACGTGAGCAGCACGTCCGTGAGGCGAGGATCTTTCACCCGCAGCCGAACCGTATCCGCGAGGACTTCGCGGATCAGGTCGTTGACCTTCTCGGTTCGGCGGCTCAGCGCACCTGCTCCTGGTGGTGGGTGATGATGACATCGCCCTCTTCGAAGTCGGTGAAGCCGGTGACCATGACGCCACACTCGAGGCCGGCTGCCACCTCACGAGAGTCCTCGTCGACGCGCTTGAGGCTGTCGATGCGGCCCTCGTGGATGACCTCGTTGCCGCGCATGACGCGACAGGCGGAGTTGCGGACCGCCGTGCCCTCGCGGACGTACGAACCGGCGATGGCGTTGCGGCGGCCGAGGCGGAAGACCTGGCGTACCTCGATCGTGGCGTCCTGCACCTCGCGGTAGACCGGGGCCAGCATGCCCTTCACGGCCTTCTCCACGTCCTCCAGGATGGCGTAGATGATCTGGTAGTCCCGGATCTCGACGGCTTCCTGCTTCGCCAGGCGCTCTGCGCCCGGCTCCGACTGGACGTTGAAGGCGATGATGACGCCGGCGGAGGCCACCGCGAGCTGCACGTCAGACTCGGTGACCGAGCCCACGGCCGCGTGGATGACCTTCACGTTCACTTCTTCGACCGACAACTCTTCGAGGGACTGCACCAGCGGGTCGATCGACCCCTGCACGTCCGTCTTGAGGATCAGGTTGAAGTCCTTGACGTTGCCCTGGTGGATCTCGCCGAACAGCGTGTCCAGCGTGACGCCGGAGCGGTCGATCGCGCCGGCATCGAGGGCGCGCTGGCGCTCCACGGAGACGGCGCGCGCGTCCTTCTCGTTCTTGCGGACCACGAAGCGCTCTCCGGCCGGCGGCACGTCCGACAGGCCGAGGATCTCGACCGGCGTCGACGGGCCCGCCTCCTGCACGCGCTCACCGGTGGCCAGCGTCATCGCCTTGACGCGCCCGTAGGCGAGCCCGGCGAGGATCGTGTCGCCCTGCCGCAGGGTGCCCGTCTGCACGAGCACCGTGGCGACGACGCCACGGTGGCGGTCCGTCTCGGCCTCCAGGATGACGCCGATGGCGTCCTGGTCAGGGTTCGCCTTCAGGTCGGCGAGGTCGGTCAGCAGCTGCACGTTCTCAAGGAGCTCCGGGATGCCCTCGCCCTTGAGCGCGGACACCTGGACCACGAGCTGGTCACCACCGTAGGACTCCGGCACCAGGCCCACCTCGGTGAGCTGCTGCAGGACGCGGTCCGGGTTGGCGTTGCCGGCGTCGATCTTGTTGATCGCGACCACCATTGGCACGCCGGCGGCCTTCACGTGGTCGATCGCCTCGCGGGTCTGCGGCATCACGCCGTCGTCCGCGGCCACCACGATGATCGCCACGTCCGTCACCATCGCGCCGCGGGCGCGCATCTTGGAGAACGCCTCGTGGCCGGGGGTGTCGATGAACGTGACCGTGCGGCCGTCCGGCGCCTTCGCCTGGTACGCGCCGATGTGCTGCGTGATGCCGCCGGCCTCACCCTCGACCACGTTGGTCTCGCGGATGCGGTCCAGCAGCGTCGTCTTGCCGTGGTCGACGTGTCCGAGGACCGTGACGACCGGGGCGCGGGTGATCTGCCCCTCGCCTTCCTCGACGATGCGGAGCGTCCGCAGGGCGGGTTCGGCGCCGTCAGCGCCATCGGCGGAGGTGTCGGCCTCGGAGCCCTGCTCCTCGGGCTCGAACCCGAGGTCGGTCGCAACGACGGCAGCCGTGTCGAAGTCGATGACCTGGGTGATGGTCGCCATCACCCCGTTCTTCATGAGTTCCTTGATGACGTCGATACCGGAGACGCCCAGGAGTTCCGCAAGTTCGCCGACGACGATCGCCGGCGGGATCTGCACCACCTGCTGTTGATTCGTCATGCGTCCTCGCCTTCGTGTTGGTCGGAGTCCTCATTCTCTGAGGCCTCCATGGATGATGTTGATGCGAAGCGCGCGCCGTATGCGCGCAGCGCCTCGCGATTAGCTGGTTCAATCGGTATGCGCAGGCTACCGGACAGGGCGCCCTTGAGCCCCCGGTCCCAGCAGCTTGCTTCCCGGCAGAGGTACGTCCCGCGTCCGGCGATGCGCCGGCGCCCATCGTCCACCTCTACCCGCGTCCCAGCCTCGTCCGTCACGCGGACCAGGCGGACAAACGAAGACTGATCCCCCGCACGCCGGCACGAGGCGCAGGTGCGCTGGGGAGTGGGCCGGCGCGGCCCCTTACTCGTCGTCCTCGTCGTCGTAGTCATCCTCATCGCTCAGGAAGTCGTCGCCATGCAGCGCCGCTTCGATCTCTTCCTCGTCGATCTCGTCCAGGTCGAAGCGGCGGCCACCACCGCCGGCAGGGCCACGCGCCGGTCGAGGCGTGCGCGCGGGGCCGGCGGCAGCCGGACCGCGGCGGCGACGGCGGTCGCGCCGGTTCGCCTCTTCGTCGTCGTCCACGCGCTGGACCTCGCGGATCTCCTCCGCGAAGCGCAGGCCGCTGGCTGCCGGGCGGTCGGAGCGCGGACGCTCGACCCGCTCGGGCTCTTCGGCCACGGCCGCGGTCTCCTCGACCTCGGGCTCTTCGTCCACGATCTCGGCGAGGATCTCTTGCTCGGGGGTGAGCCGGATCTCCTCCTCGGTCGGGACGGGAGCAACCTCGGGCTTCGGGAACTCGCCCGGGAGGCCCGGCCGCGCGTACGCCGCCTGCGAGGGCGCCACCGCGTCGGTCGTCTGTGCGCCGGCGCTGGCGGCAGCAGCCGCCGCGCGGTCCACCGGGATCGCCTCCATGTTCGGCTCCGGCGGAGCGAACATGTCCTCGCCGGCGGCCATCAGGGCGCTCTCAGGGCGGATGTCGATGCGGCGGCCGGTGAGCTTCGCGGCGAGGCGGGCGTTCTGGCCCTCCTTGCCGATCGCGAGGCTCAACTGCTTGTCGGGCACCGCCACGTAGGCGGTGTTCTCGTCACGCTCGATGCGGATCGAGACCACCTCGGCGGGGCTGAGGGCGTTCGCCACGAAGGCTTCCTCGACCGGGTCCCAGCGGATGATGTCGATACGCTCGCCGCCGAGCTCGTTAATGATGTTCTGGATGCGCGCGCCGCGGACACCGACACAGGCGCCGATGGCGTCGATGCCGTGCTGACGCGAGACCACCGCGACCTTCGCGCGGTAGCCGGCGTCACGGGAGATGCCCATGATCTCCACCACGCCACGAGCGATCTCGGGAATCTCGAGTTCGAACAGGCGGCGCAGCAGGGCCGGGTTCGCGCGGGACACCACGACCTGCGGGCCCTTGGAGGCCTTGTAGACCTCCTTCACGAATACGCGGATGCGCTGGCCCACGCGGTAGTGCTCGGCGCGGATCTGCTCGGACGCCGGGAGGACCGCCTCGGTGCGGCCCAGGTCCAGGATCACCTGGCGGCGGCCGCCCTCCACGCGCAGGACGGTGCCGGAGACCAGCTCGCCTTCCTTGCCCGTGAAGTCCTCGAAGACAGACTCGCGCTCGGCCTCGCGGAGGCGCTGCAGGACCACCTGCTTCGCCGTCTGCGCGGCGATGCGGCCCTGCGCCGGGGTGGCCTCGAGCTTCTCGAGGATGTCGTCGCCGGGCTGCTTGCCGGGGAAGCCCATCTGCTGGGCGCGCTCTGGCGATACCTGGATCTCGTCATCCTCGATGTCGTCGTCGGCCATCACCTCGTAGCGGCGCCATGTCTCAATGTCGCCGCTGTCGCGGTCAATCTTCACCACCACGTCGGCCCACTGCAGCTCGTCCTTCTTGAGGGCGGATGCCATGGCGGACTCGACGGCAGCGAACACGGTGTCCGAGTCGAGATTCTTCTCGGCGGACAACTGCGTGATCGCGAGGACGAACTCGTTCTTCATGCCTCAACCTGTACGGCCGCAGGTAACGCGGCCACTCCTGGGCGTCCAACTGGGACGTCTGTGCGGCGCTTCGCTCTCGTGCGTCCCTGGAATCTCGAGGCACCCGAGTGGGGTTCCGGGGGAGATCGGCGGGGCAAAAAAAACGTGGGCTCCGGGCCCACGTCTCACAGAGAGGCGTTGCCGATACATCATAGCACCCCCGGCGGCGCGCCCTCAACACGCATGCGTATCGGGAGAATCCTGACTCAAGCCTGTCTGTCACCCGTCGATGATCCCCTGAGAAGCACAACCGGGAGCAGGCACGGATGCGACGCGTCCCTATCGACCACCCGTCCACCGACGGCGCTGTCCTCGTCCGCGACCTGCGAGGCCCGACGGGCGATGTGCTCGCGCGCGCCGGGATGCGGCTCTCGCCTCGTACCTCGCGGGCGCTCCGCGAGCATGGCGTGGCCGTCGGCTTCATCGAGGATCCCGCGTGTGTGGGGGTCGACGTACGGCCGCTGGTCGACCTGACCGGCGCCGATGAACCCCTCGCTCGGGCGATGCGCGATGTCTGCGCCATCGCCATGAAGGCGGTCAGCCCGCTCGCCCAGCAGCCCACCACCCGCGCGCTCGTGGCGCTCAAGGACCTGCGCGTCGTGCAGACGATGGACACGACCGGCGCCACCGAGGCGCTGCGCAGCACCGTCCAGGGCCTGGTGGGACGCGTACAGGACGCAGATCCTGCGTCGGGCTTTCTGACCGAACGACAACCGACCGATGACCTCCTCGGGCACTCCGTCGGGGTCGCGGCGATCTCGATCCGCCTCGCGACCGAACTCGGCTTCGCCCATGCGGACGTCGTGTGGACCGGGCTGGCGGCCGTCCTCCATGACATCGGGTTGCTGATGATCCCCGAGGAAGTGCGCCGCACGCCTGTCGCGCAGCGCACACCCGGTCAGCAGCGACGCTACGAGGACCACACGATCCTCGGCGAGGCGCTGCTGAGGCCCCTCGACAAGCGCGCGCCGGCGCTTCCGCTGGTGGCCGTCGAGCACCACGAGGAGCAGGCGGGCGGCGGATACCCCAACGGCCTCACGGGCGGCAACCGCATCCTGCGAAGCGCGAGCGCCGAGTCACCCCGGATCACGCTGGTATCCGAGATCGTGGCCGTCGCCGATCGCTACGAGCGGCTCGTTGCAGGCGCACCCGGCGAGGCGCCGCTTTCCGCGGCAGCCGCGCGGCACATGGTGGCCAGCGAGGCGGGTGCGCGCCTCAATGCCGAGGTGGTGGGGCGCTTCGTCGACCTCGTCCCGCGCTACCCACTAGGGACTGACGTGATCCTGCACGGCGGCGGCCACGAGGGCGCTCGCGCGGTGGTCGTCCAGCAGGGGAGCGAGCGCGATCGGCCGACGGTCCGCGTCTACGCGATCCCAGCCGGCACCGTAACGGCGACCGATGTGGACCTTGCGGACGAGCCGGGCGTCTCACTCGTGCCTTCGGACGTGCTCGCGGCGTAGGTGGGCCTAGTCGAAGGCGCTACGCCCCCTCGGTCGGGACGGCGGGCTGGCGGCGGGCCAGGCGCTCGATCGCCTCGACCTCGAGGCGTCCGAGGAGCTCGGCGCGCATGGCCTGCACCCTCGAGACGACCTCGCCGCGCGGCACGGACTCGGCTTCCGAGGCGTCGCGAGCCTTGGTCTCCACGACGCCTGCGCCGTGGTTGCGGCTCGAGACGGTGAGGCGCACGGGGACGCCGATCAGGTCGGCGTCGTTGAACTTCACGCCGGGGCGCTCGTCGCGGTCGTCGAACAGGACTTCGAGGCCCGCGGCCTGGAGCTCCTCGTAGAGTCGGTCGGCGTCCTCGCGGACGGCCTCGTCGCGGTCGAGGCCGATGCCCACCATCACGACGTCGAATGGGGCGATCGAGGCCGGCCACTGGATGCCGGCTTCGTCGTGGTTCACCTCGACGGCGGCGCTCAGGATGCGCTCCACGCCGATGCCGTAGCAGCCCATGGTCGGGCGTACCGGTTCGCCATCAGCGCCCTGCACGGTCACGTCCATCGACTCCGTGTAGACGTACTGGAGGCGGAAGACGTGGCCCATCTCGATCCCACGCCCGGTGCCCAGCGTCCCCCCACACCGAGCGCAGCCGAACCCGGACTGCGCGCTTGCGATGTCGGCGACGGTGTGCGCCTCCCAGTCGCGACCGTAGTTCACGTTCCGCAGGTGGCGGCCAATCTCGTTTGCGCCGGCGACGAGGTTGGGCGACTCGGGCAGCGCGAGATCAGCGACGACGCGGACGTGTGAGGCGACCCCGATCGGCGAGGCGTAGCCGGCGACCAGCCCGTGGACCGCCAGCTCCTGGTCGATCATCGGTCGCAGCTCCGCACCGCCGAGGGCGTTCGCGAGCTTCACCTCGTTCGCCTCCATGTCGCCGCGAACGACGGCGAACACGGGGAACGGAGCGCCGGTCTTCGGCGTCGCCATGAAGAACACGGCCTTCGCCGTCTGGCGCGCCTCGATGCTCAGGAACCGCGCGAGGTCGTCGATGGTGGTGACGCCGGGCGTGTCGACGACCTCGGTCGGGAGGGGGTCGCCCTCGACGGCCGCGGGACGCACG
>Ga0114916_1001343_pt1 | contig 14107 bp, 11 predicted proteins | sample MalvirAntarct_66_FD_83501 | JGI IMG/M metagenome (GOLD analysis project Ga0114916, IMG submission 83501) | Marine viral communities from the Global Malaspina Expedition - Malaspina viral metaG Antarct_66 | ecosystem: Environmental > Aquatic > Marine > Oceanic | place: West Anvers Island... | reverse complement strand
GACTACCCGGTAGGAGTCCTGCTCCTTCTCCGGCCGCACCATCAGCGAGTCGCCGACGGCGGGCGGCTCCCCGTCGAACGTAAACGAGCGCATCTCGGCGCGCAGGTTCGGGCCCCCGCCCTCCCCGAGTGGCTGCGCGGCGTCCTTGGCGATATCGGCGTCGGCTTCATCACCGTTCGCCGCGGCCGTCGGCTCCGCGGGCCAGAGCATGAGGTGTCCACGGCCGTAGCGGCGGTCGCCATCAGAACTCCAGAGCTCGACCCAGCCAGCGTCACGCGGTGCGACAGACTCACCTTCCGCATGCGCATGTGCTGTCACGAATGGTCTCCAACGAAACTCGAACATCGGGCCTCCTTACGAGACCCACCTACCTTCTCATGGGCCACATAGCCCACCGAAACCACGGTCTCTCCGCCCATCGCAAAACCGTTGCGTTTCCCCGGGACGCGACCACCTGGCATAACGAAACGGAGGGTTATGTCACTACCCGTCGAGGAGCGAGCCACGCAGCGCCTCCCGGTGTTCCGCCGTCACTCCGGCCTCCTCCAGGTAGCGCTCCGGCGAACCATAGCGCTCGTCGAGGCCGGCCAACGCGAGGCGGATGACCTCACCTGGCGTCTCGACCGGACCAGTACCCCGGACGCCGACGCGGTCGCCGTACAACTGGCGCATCTTCTCCAGACGCGCCTCCACGAACATCAGGTACTGCCCCGTCAGCGCATAGTCCTCTTCGATGATTTCGCGCGGGACGCCGAGGAGCCCCAGGAGCAGAGCCGCGGTCATGCCGGTGCGGTCCCGTCCGCCCGCGCAATGGAACACCGCGCTCGCCTCTGACTCCTCCGCGAGGTGCGTGAAGATGCGGGCCAGGCTGGGACCGGCGTTCTCCAGCATGTCCAGGTAGAGCGCGGCGAACGCGGCGTGGTCGTCGAACGACGGGATCGTGGCGGCCTGGTCTCGCTCGCGCCCGACCTGCGGGTGGAACGGGACGTGGTGATGGAGCACACCGTGCTCACTCAGTGGGTTCGTCCCGAAGACCTCGATCTCCATGTCCGTCCGCAGATCGAACACGTGACCAAGCTTCAGTTCAAGGAGGATCGCGATGTCCTCTGGGGTCAGGTCCTGCAGGGCATCGGCGCGGAAGACTCGACGCCAGCGGACCGTCTTTCCGTCCGTGGTCTCGTAGCCGCCGAGGTCCCGGAAGTTCGTCGCGCCGGCCAGCATGATGCGGCGCTCGTAGGTCATTGTCATCGGACAGTCCTCCGTACTCGGTCACCCTCAAGCGGTGGCCGCCTAGTCGCGTCGCGTGACGCCCATGAGTTCCTGCACCCAACGCGAGGTCATGTTGGCTGCGAAGACGGTGAGGAACACGGCGAGCCCGGGAGTGATGAAGAGCCACCACGCGCCCGCGGCAACGAACTCGCGCCCGTCCGCGACCATCGATCCCCAGGACGCCGCCGGTGGCTGCGTCCCCATCCCGAGGAACGAGAGGCCCGCCTCGGCGAGCATGACCGTGCCAAAGTCCAGCACCGTGATCATCACGAGGAGCGGGAGCAACTGCGGCAGGACGTGGCGCAGCAGCACACGCAACTCGGAGGCGCCGAGGCTGGACGCCGCCTCGACGAACGGCTGCGCCCGCAGGCTGAGCGTCTGAGCGCGTGCGTACCGGGCGAAGCTCATCCACGACAGGAACGCCAGCAGGCCGATGAGTTGCCACATGCCGGCGCCCATGACGTAGAGCACGAAGATCGCGAGCATCAGCGTGGGGAACGCCATCTGTAGGTCGGCGACGCGCATCACGATCGCGTCCGTCACCCCGCCTCGATAGCCCGCAACGAGCCCCATCAGCGACCCGACCACCGCGCCGATGGCTGCGACCGTGGCAGCGATACCCACCGTGACCCGCGCTCCGGAGACCATCCGCGCGGTGATGTCCCGCCCGAGGTGATCGGTACCCATCAGATGAAGCGTCCCGTCCTGGCCTCGCTCCAGTGGAGGGAGCAGGCGGTCGCGCAAGCTCGGCACGTCTGCCTCCGGGAGTGGGAGCAGGAACCCGAAGGCTGCGATCAGCAGGACACTGAGGAGCAAGGTCGTCGCTCCCGCGTACAGAGGCCGCCGGCGCACCTCGCGCCAGACGCGCGGCCCTCGACCGCTCCGCGCAGCGACGGCTGCGTGGCTCGGGGAGGGGGCGAGGACTGCGGTCTCGGCGCTCATGAGAGGCGCACCCGCGGGTCGAGCTGTGCGTAGGCGAGGTCAACGGCGATGTTCACGAAGGTCACGAGCGATCCCGTCAGTACAACGACGGCAGTGATGACGGGCAGGTCACGCTGCTGCACGGCCTGCAGGCCGGTCAGTCCCAGCCCCGGCCAGGCAAACACGGTCTCCACCAGGACGGCGCCATTGGTGAGGCCGATGATGAGGAAGCCGAGTTGCGTGGCCAGCACGAGTGCCGCGTTTCGCAAGACGTGCCGGTATGCCACGGAGCTCTCGCGGAGGCCCTTCGCCCGGGCAACCGTGACGTAGTACTGCGAGAACTCGGAGCGCATCGCCGAGTTCAGGACGAGCGTCGCGTGCCCCAGCGGGAGCGCGGAGAGCGCGACTGACGGGAGGATCAATTCACGCCAGCCGCCGTAGCCGCCGTAGCCGCCGGTCGGGAGCCATCGCAGTTCCACGGAGAACACGAAGATCAGCGCGATGGCGACCCAGAACGACGGCATCGATGCGAGCGCGGTGCTGACCGAGGTGATCACCTGGTCAGGCCACCCGCCATTCGCGCGGGCGGCAATCAGGGCCAGCGGGACCGAGCACGACACGACGATGACGATCGCGACCGATGTCAGCAGCAGGGTGGCAGGCAGCCGGTCCAGGACCACATCCAGCGCGGGACGCGACTGGGTCACAGAAATCCCGAAGTCCCCCGTAACCACGCCGCCGAGGTAGTCCGCGAACTGCTCCCACATCGGACGCCGGTACCCCAACTGCTCCGCCATCGCCTCGAGCGTGGCTTCGTCGAAGAAGTCAGGGTTGCGCTGGAGCGAGATCGGATCCCCGATCACGTAGGCCGTGAAGAAGACCAGGACCAGCAGCACGGCCATGACGCCCGCGCCGCTGATCAGTCGCCTGGTCACGTACTTGCCCACGATGCCCCCCGCGCCGTCCTGCCTGTCCTACCCGGCCGTCGCCAGCGTCGCTACGCGAACTTCATGTCGCGCATGCGGACGAACAGGTTGGTCGGCATCCCCGAGGGATCGAGGAACGGCGCAAGGCCGTGCACCTGCTGGACCGCAGCGATCCACATGCGTGGCGCGTGCTCCTCTTGCAGGATGCGTGCGATCTCCGCGACCTGCGCGCCGCGCTCCGCGAACGAGAGCGCGCCCAGGCCGCTCCAGAGCGCCTCGACGTCGGGCTCACAGAACGTGCCGGAGCCCTCGCACCCGAACTTGTCGCGTAGTGAGCCCTCGATGTCGAAGTAGTTTCCGCTGGAGGTGGACTCGATCACCATCTGCGGCTGGTTCTCGAAGTCGGCGCCGCTCGCCTCGTTGTAGGCGGCCCGTTCCAGGCGGTTCAACGTGACGTTGAAGCCGACCGCGTCCAGGTACCCCTTGTAGATCTGCGCCAGTTCTTCTTCCTCAGGGATGCGGAACTCGCCGTAGGTCAGCTCCACCTCCGCGCCGTCAGCCCCGGCCTCGGCAAGCAGCGAGGCCGCCATCTCCGGGTCGTACGGGAACGGCTCCGCGTCCGAGGGCTGGAACGCGAAGAAGGTGGTGGGACGAGCAGTGCCGAGGAAGATCTGGTCGAGGATGGCTTCCCGGTCGATCGCGTAGTTCGCGGCCCGGCGGACGCGGATGTCGTCGAAGGGCGCCTTCGTGTTGTTCAGGCGGACCATCGTCGTCTGGAAGCCGGCGCCCGCGAACCAGTGCTCGAGGCGGGTGCCAGCCTCGCCACCCACGTTGAAGGCGAAGTGCGCCTCACCCGTCTCGATCGTCAGTGCGCGGACGGAGGGCTCGGGGCGGGTGATGTACTTCACGCGCGTGAACGGGATGTTCACGGAGGAGTCCCAGTACCCCTCGAACGGCTCAAGGATGATCTCAGAGCCGCGCGACCACGAGAAGAAGCTGAGCGGACCGGTGCCAACCGGGTTCTCAAGCAACGACGACGCGTCGGTACCGGACGTCATGCTCGGCGGCAGGCCGACGAACCCGAACTGCCCGTAGAGCGTGAGCCCCTCGATACCCGGCGCAACGAACTCGATCTCCAGGGTCGAGTCGTCAATCGCCTCAAAGCGCTTGAACAGAGCCTTCGCGAAGTTGGTCTTCTGGAGTGGCCCCATCACGTCGTCGTTCGTCAGGAAGTTGAATGAGGCGACCGCAGCCTCGGCGTTGAAGTCCTCGCCATTGTGGAACTTCACGCCCTGACGAAGTTTCATGCGGTAGACGAACGGCGTCACAGCCTCAAAGGACTCGGCCAGGACGCCCCGGATCTCCCAGTGCGGTGTTCCGTCGGCGTTCAGCGTCAGGAAGGGCTCGACGAGCGGCTCGTAGATGTTCTTGGTCACGAGCCCGGCCGAGAAGCCGCCGAACCACGGCCCCAGGTCGCCCGGCTCGGCATCGTTGGCGAAGACGAACTCGTCGGGCAACTGCGTGCCGGCGACGGGGGTCGATGTCGAGGTGACGGCAGCGGTCGTCGCGCTCGCGCCGGAGGCGCCGGAGGCGGAGGCCGTGGGCGTCGCGGTGAAGGACGCCTCGTCCTCGGAACATCCGATCAGTGCCGCACCGGCCAGGCCAAGGCCAGTGATGCCAGCGCCAGAAAGAAGTCGACGTCGCGAAACTCGGGAATCGAACGAGTGCATGGACCGCCCCTCACGTGATGTGTTCTAGGGGCATGCTGGGACGCCGAACGGTTCACAACATCAGGAGGAAGATCCGACGCCGATCTCGGTCGGTAAAGAACCCATCGCTGCAGTACGTCTGGGATGCTTCTGTGAGCGAACACGCTAGACACACAACCCCTCCCGCGCGCTCGTAGACGCCACCTGAGGGCTCCGGTAGTCTCGGGATGAAGTCACGATTCGCTCCCAGACCGCGATGGGGAGGGTGCTGATGGCATTCGTCATCACTGATCCATGTATCGACACGACCGACCAGGCGTGTGTGTCCGTCTGCCCCGTGGATTGCATCCACTTCGAAGAGGGCGCGGACAAGATGCTCTACATCAACCCGGCCGAATGCATCGACTGCGGAGCCTGCCAGCCGGCCTGCCCCGTCAGCGCGATCTTCCCCGAGGGCGACGTTCCCGCGGATCAGGCGCACTTCACCGAGATCAACGCACTGTGGTTCGAGGACCCTGCCGCGGCCCGTGCCAAGGTGGGTGGCGGCAGCGCGCCGGCGGCGGCTCCCGCTGCTCCGGCGGCCGGTGAGGCCGCCCCAGCCGCCTCGGAGGCATCTGCCGCCGAGATCACGGCGGACTCAGAAGCGGCCGCCGCAGCGACTCCGGCACCGCCGGCCGCCGCTCCATCGGGCGAGGCGATGCCGGCACCGCCGCCGAAGCCGAAGACCGCTCCCGCCGGGACCTACAAGTACGGCGAAAACGGCGTGGAGGGTAAGTGCGCGATCTGCGGCACGTACGTCATCAAGGGTGGCGTCCCCTACGGCCGCAAGTCCGTCCTCTGCCCGGACGACGCGAAGAAGCAGACCGCCTACCTCGAGGCGCAGGGCCGCCGCTAGCCCTCGTCCGCAAATCGAACCAGACGAACGCCAACGGCCCCGCTCTCGCGGGGCCGTTCGTTGCAGGCATCGCTTCGACGGGAGGAGCTACCGGACCTCACGTGCGCGGCGGAACGCGGTGAGGAAGCCGACCCTGCTCGACTGCAGGATGCCGCCCGAGTAGATGCGTGCCGCCAGCCAGATCACGCCGACGAGCGTGGCGAGTGCCAGTGTGATCGCGATCACGACCTCGATCGGCGACCCGCCGCCCGAGGCGATCCGTGACGGCATCGTGAGCGGGGCGGTCAGCGGGAAGATCGAGAGCACACGGGGCACCAGCGAATCCGGGTTTCCGGGGATGAAGATCAGGCCCACGAAGTAGCCGCCCATGAGCGGGACCATCAGGGGGAAGGTCGCGCTCGTCGCCTCCTCGGGGCGGTTCACCGTGGCGCCGACTGCCGCATACATGAAGTTGTAGAGCAGCAGCCCGATCACCAGCCACACGACCGCCATCACCAGCCCGGCGAGCGCCACCGTCGGCAACGCCTCAGTGCCCTCGGTGGCGACGAGCGCGCCCGCGAGGGCGACCCCACCCACGGCGATCTGTCCGACTGCGAGCGCGAGGATGCCGAGTACCTTCCCGACGAGCAGCTCCCAGGGAGCAACAGCCGCGAGCAGCACTTCCACCACCCGGTTGGACTTCTCTTCGATCACCCCGACGAGGACCCAGTTCCCGTAGAACGAAATCGCGAACAGCAGCGCGATCGCTGAGAGCGCGCCGACGCCCTGTCCGATGTCCTCGTCGCCGTCGTCTGCTGGTGCGGCGGGCTCGACCACCTCAGACTGAACCATGGCCGGCGCGATGAGTGACTGCGCCTCGTCGAGGGTCAGGCCCAGCTCCTCGGCTCGCTCTTCTAGCTGCGTTGCGAAGAGCGATTGCCGCACGATGCTTTCCAGCGTCGTGTCCACTTCGTCCTGGAACTGGAGTTGGTCGGGCGCCACAAGCACGGCGTCGAGGTCGCCCTCGCCGAGGGCAGCCTCGGCCGCTCCGAGATCGTCATAGGTGAGGAACTCGATCTCGCGGTCGAAGGAACTGGCCACCTCGCGCAGTGCTGACTCCTGGTCGGCGGTTGCCGGCAGCAATCCCAGGTCGAACGGCTCGTCCTCGAAGAGGTCCGGGAGGATCTGGGCGGCGAGGATGCCGCCAACGGCGATGAGCGCGATCGCCACCGTCGAGATCTGGTAGGCACGACTGCCGATCCGCGCCCGAATCTCTCGCATCGCCACGAGTCGGATCTGGCGTGTGCTGCTCATCCTCGGATCGCCTCGACGAACAGGTCGGACAGCGAGGGCGGCTCGAAGCGGAACCCGCTGACCTCGGCGGAGTCCCGCGCTGCCGTCAGGACGACAGCAGGATCACTCGTCGCGGGCACGCGCAGGCGCGGCTGGGAGTCGCGTTCCTCTAGCGGCTCCGCGTCTGGGATCCCGTTCCACCAGCGCGTCTTCGCGGCCGGACCGGACACGTCGACGTAGCGGTACGGCGAGGCCGCACGCACCTCCTCGAGCCCGCCCTGCACCACCACGCGCCCGCGGTTGATGATCACCACGTCGTCGCAGAGGTCCTCGACGAGGTCGAGCTGGTGGCTGGAGAACAGGACGCCCGCGCCTCGGCGAGCCTCCTCGCGGATCACGTCCCCCATGGTGGCCACGGCGATCGGGTCGAGGCCGGAGAACGGCTCGTCGAGGATCAGGAGGTCTGAGTCAAAGGCGAGCGAGACGGCGAGCTGCACGCGCTGCTGGTTCCCGTGAGAGAGCGTCTCCACCTTCGACTCGCGACGCTCGCCGAGGTCCAGGCGGTCGAGCCAGCGGTCGACGTGGACGCGTGCGCCGGCCGAGTCAGCCCCGTGCAATCTCGCGAAGTAGTCGACCTGCTCGCCGACGGTCATCTTGGGATAGAGGCCGCGGGCTTCCGGCATGTAGCCGAAGCGGCGCGCGTCGTTCGCGTCCAGCGGCTCGCCATCCCACAGGATGCGTCCGGAGTCGAGGCGGACGAGGCCGAAGATGCTGCGCATCGCCGTCGTCTTGCCCGAGCCGTTCGGCCCGAGGAATCCGACCATGCGCCCCGGGGGCACCTCAAACGTCGCGCCGTCGAGGGCGACCACGTCGCCGTAGCGCTTCGTGAGGCCGGTCAGTTGCAGCACGGAGGCGAGAGTAGTCCACTACCGCGCCACCGTCACACCCGTCCCCTGTCAGAGCAGAGGACGGGCGGGATCCGGGCCTCGAAGCGAGACTCAGGCGACTGGCTTCCTCGCGAAGACCGTCACGCCCCGCGTGTCGAACTCGCGCGCGTCGGACTCGTGCTTGCTGCCCGAGTAGACGTCGGTCTCGTTCGAGAGCTCGATCTCGGTGAAGCCTGCGGCCTCCAGGAGTGGTACCCACTCGTTGTCCGCCAGCGATCCAGCGATGCAGTTGGACCAGAGCTCCACGTCGTCCTTCGCCTCCTGCGGCACGGCGAGGTGAACGAGGATGTCGCCCACCTGCATCCGTCCACCGGGACGTAGCACACGGAAGATTTCGCCGAAGACCGCCGGCTTGTCAGGGCAGAGGTTGATCACCCCGTTGCTGATGATCAGGTCGATGGAGTCGTCATCCGCAGGCAACTGCTCCGCGAAGCCCTCGCGCACCTCGACGTTGCCGAGGCCCATCGTCTCCGCGCTGGCCTGCGCCTTCTGCCGCATCTCCTCGGTCATGTCGACGCCGATCGCGTGCCCGAACGGGCCGAGGTGCTTCGCGGCGATCAGCAGGTCGAAGCCGGCCCCACAACCCACGTCGAGGACGGTCTCGCCCTCCTCGGGCAGGCCGTAGAGGAACGGATTCCCGGTGCCCGCGAACGAGTCGACCGTCGCCGGGGGGAGTGGGTCGACGAGTTCGTCGGGGTAGCCCAGCATCCCCGCCAGCGGCCGGCCCGTGTGGAAGTGGAAGCCCACCTCAGGCGTGAGGGCGACCTCCCGGTACTTGTCGGAGATCCGGCGACGTAGCTCGTCACGGTCGACGTGAGCGACGCCAACTGAAGTGTTGGTGGCGTTCGTCTGCATTGGTCTCTTCCTTCCTGCCCTGTCCGAGGCAGCCCTAGGACACGAGTTCGATGTCGACCGGCACGGGGTTGCGGAGCATGTCCACGACCGGCGAGGTCTTCTGCACGTACTCGCAGAGTGACTCGAGGTCCTCGCGGGGCGCATCTGAATCGACGCGGTACCGGACGGTGATGTTCTTGTACCCCGGCCGAGAGTCGTCCGAGAGGCCGAGGAAGCCCTGGAGGTCGAGGTTCCCCTCGACATCGAAGTCGAGCGCACGCACCTCGATCCCCTTCGCGGCTGCGTTGTAGATGAAGCCCACCGTGAGGCAGGACGTGAGTGCATGGAGGACGGTCTCGACGGCGTTCGGAGCGCTGTCACTGCCGAGGAGGACGTCCGGCTCGTCACCCTCGAGGTTGAATTGGCGGCCGGACTCACCATGCTCCTGCCCCGCGCCGTAGAGGCTGGTGATCGAGGTGCGGCTCTTCGCCCCCTGCTGCCATTCCGTGTGCGCACGGAACTTGAAGTCAGCCAAGCCGGGCTGCTGCTTGATGTGGTCCATCGTCTGAGTGAGTTGCTCGACGTTGACACCGTTGCGTTGCTGAGTCGTGGTCATGTCGCCCCGCTCTCGTCTTCGCCACCGCTGCGCCCGATGGCGCTCACGGGTCCGCTACCTACCGCCGAAGTCTGACCAGATTCGAAACCTTGTGTCGTGGCACCGCGGGAACCTAGATTCTGGCAACGGGCGCACTCGCCTGAGGCGCAGTGCGCCGATCCTGGCGACAGGGGGGTCTCTCATGGAGTGGCCTCGACACGCGGCCAGCCACCAGCCATACCGGAACGTAGGCAAGCCGGACGAGTCCGTCGGTACCGGACCAGGGCCGCTCGGCGTCAAGCACATCGACTGGCTCCACGGCAATGCGCTACGTGAGTGGCCCGAGCCCCGGACGTTCGCGGACGGGAGTGTCCTGTCCGTCGCGGTCCCCCCGATTCGCATCCGACAGGAAGAAGCGCCTCCGGATGCCGATCACTGGTGCCACCTCCTGTTCCACCTCGATGGTTACGGGCGCTACCGAGGGGATGGCTTCGAGGTCGAACAGGCGCCGGGCGACATCGTCCTACTGCGGGCCTCGCAGTCCTGCGAAGCGATCCATCCGGCCGGTGCGCGTGTCCTGCGCTGGACCCTCCCGATGGCCCGCATCGCACCGCTCCTCGGCAACGGGCCAGGCGAGGATGTCCGCCGAATCAGAGGAGGTGACGGCGCAGGTGCGATCCTCACCGGCTACGCACAGGATCTCGCGACGGCGAGCGAAGACCTCGCCGAGTCCACACAGCGTGGGCTGCTGGAGCAGCTCTATGCCCTGGTAGGCCTCGCGTTCGAGGCCAGCCAGACGGCCGAGGGGAAACGGCCTCCCGCTCGAGAAACGCAGCGGGCACGCCTCCTGTCATACGTGGAGTCGCACTACCGCGACCCCGACCTCTCTCCCTCGCTCGCTGCGGCGGACCTCGGGATCTCGCGCCGATGGCTCCACGTCCTGGCCGCGGACCTCGACGCGGGGTTCTCGGACCTCGTGGCGACCCGGCGGCTGCAGGAGAGCCTCGAACTACTGTCCGACCCCGAACTCGACCGCGTCCCCATCTCCGACATCGCCCTCCGAACCGGCTTCAACGACCTCTCGACGTTCTACCGCCGCTTCTCCCGGCACTACGGCATCGCGCCGGGGGAGTTTCGCCGCGAGCGACATCGAGGTCGGCGACGGCAGGTGCGGCGCTCACCCGAGCGGTAGTTCGAACCTCGCGCCAACCTTGGGCCGCCGACCCCTGGGCGATCCCGCGATAAGATGGCGCTATGGCTTCCCCACACACGGACTTTTCCATCGACCGCCCGGCCCGCCTCGATGCGCTCGACACGGCGATGCGCGAGCGCATCCTTGTGCTCGACGGCTCGTGGGGCGTGCTGATCCAGGGCAAGGGCCTCGAAGAGGCTGACTTCCGTGGTGAACGGTTCAAGGACTGGCCGCGCGACCTCAAGGGCGACGCGGACGCGCTAAACCTCAGCCGCCCGGACTTCGTCCGCGATATCCACCGCGACTACCTCGCGGCGGGCGCGGACATCGCCGGAACCAACACCTTCACCGCGACGACGATCTCCCAGTCCGAGTTCGGCCTCAGTGATGTCGCGTTCGAGATGAACGAGGCGGGTGCGCGCCTCGCGCGGGAAGCCGCCGCCGAGTTCGACGCGCGCGACGGCGGCACACGCTGGGTCGCAGGCTCGATCGGGCCAACGAACCGCACGCTCTCGATCTCCCAGGACGCGAACGACCCCGGCTCGCGCGGCATCACCTTCGACGAGATGCGCGACGCCTACAAGGAGGCCGCGCGCGGGCTGATAGCCGGCGGCGCGGACATCCTCCTCGTGGAGACCACCTTCGACACGCTGAACGCGAAGGCGGCCGTGTTCGCCATCGACGAGGTGTTCGAGGAAGACGACGTGCGCGTCCCGCTCTGGGTGTCGGGCACCATCGTCGACCTCTCGGGCCGCACGCTGACCGGGCAGACCGTCGAGGCGTACTGGACCTCGATGAAGCACGCCCGACCGTTCGCGGTCGGCTTCAACTGCTCGCTCGGCTCTGCGCAACTTCGGCCCTACGTCGCCGAGCTCGCACGCATCGCGGACGTGCCGGTCAGCGCCTACCCCAACGCCGGCCTCCCGAACGAGTTCGGTGGCTACGACGAGACGCCCGAGTACATGGCGGAGGAGCTCTCCTCGTGGGCGCGGGACGGCCTCCTGAACATCGTCGGCACTTGCTGTGGCAGCACGCCGGAGCACACGAAGGCGCTCGCGGAGGCGGTCCGCGGCCTGAAGCCGCGTGAGATCCCCGCGCACCGTCCCGTCCTCACGTTGTCCGGCCTCGAGGCCCTCGAGGTTGGGGCGTAGTGGTCGCTCCGAACTCCTTCAACGCCACCAGCACGACGGATCCGACCGGGGCCGCCGCTCGTCGCGCCTCGTTCATCAACGTAGGCGAGCGCACGAACATCACCGGCTCGGCGCGCTTCAAGCGCCTGATCCTCAGCGGTGACTACGACACCGCCCTGGAGGTCGCCCGACAGCAGGTCGAGGCGGGCGCGCAGATCATCGACATCAACATGGACGAGGGGATGCTGGACTCCGAAGCGGCAATGCGCCGCTTCGTGAACCTCATCTCGGCGGAGCCGGACATCGCCCGGGTGCCGCTGATGATCGACTCCTCGAAGTGGTCCGTGATCGAGGCTGGCCTGCAGTGCGCTCAGGGCAAGGCGATCGTGAACTCGATCAGCCTGAAGGAGGGCGAAGAGGCCTTCCTCGCGCAGGCGCGCAAGGTGCGGCGCTACGGCGCGGCGGTCGTCGTGATGGCGTTCGACGAGGATGGCCAGGCCGACACCGCTGAGCGGAAGTTCGCGATCTGCGAGCGGTCCTACCGGCTCCTCGTGGACCGCGTCGGATTCCCCGCCGAGGAGATCATCTTCGACCCGAACATCTTCGCGGTCGCCACTGGCATCGACGAGCACAACAACTACGCCATCGAGTTCATCGAGGCGACGAAGCGCATCAAGGCGGAACTCCCGCACGCCAAGGTCTCCGGCGGTGTCTCGAACGTCTCCTTCTCGTTCCGGGGCAACAACCCCGTCCGCGAGGCGATGCACTCCGTCTTCCTCTACTACGCGATCGACGCGGGCCTCGACATGGCGATCATCAACGCGGGCGCGCTGCCCGTGTACGACGACATCCCCGAGGACCTCCGCGTCCGCGTCGAAGACGTGATCCTCAACCGCCGTCCCGACGCCACTGAGCGCCTCCTCGAGGTCGCCGAGGACTACCGCGACTCGGGGCCGGTCGCCGAGAAGGCAACGGCCGAGTGGCGCAACGGCAATGCCCGCCAGCGAGTGCAACACGCGCTCGTCCACGGCATCGACGAGTTCGTGATCGAGGACGTCGAGGAGCTCCGCAACGAGGTCGACCAGCCGCTCGATGTCATCGAGGGGCCACTCATGGACGGCATGAATGTCGTCGGCGACCTCTTCGGCTCCGGCAAGATGTTCCTGCCCCAGGTCGTGAAGAGCGCCCGGGTGATGAAGAAGGCCGTCGCCTACCTCGTGCCCTACATCGAAGCCGCCCAGGCCGAGGGGACGCGCCGCACGAACGGCCGCGTGGTGCTGGCGACCGTGAAGGGCGACGTGCACGACATCGGCAAGAACATCGTGGGCGTGGTGCTGCAGTGCAACAACTACGAGGTCGTCGACCTCGGCGTCATGGTGCCCGTCGCGAAGATCCTCGAGACCGCGCGCGAGGTGAACGCGGACGTCATCGGCCTCTCGGGCCTGATCACGCCGAGCCTCGACGAGATGACGTACGTCGCCGCCGAAATGAAGCGCGAGGGCTTCAAGCTCCCGCTGCTGATCGGCGGCGCGACGACGAGCAAGGCCCACACAGCCGTGAAGATCGCGCCGAACTACGACGGCCCCGTCGTCTACGTCCCGGACGCCTCGCGCGCCGTTGGTACCGTCTCGAACCTGCTCTCGGCGACCCTCCACGACAACTACGTCGACGGCCTGCGCGCCGAGTACACCGGCATCCGCGACGCATTCTTCGACCGCGAGGACACGGCGGACCGCTACCCGATCGAGGAAGCGCGCGAGCACCCGGCCCCCGTCTCCTGGGACGACTACGAGCCGGTGAAGCCGAAGCAGTTGGGCCTCGGCGTCACCACCGTGCCGATCGAGGAACTCCTCGACCGCATCGACTGGACGCCGTTCTTCCAGACCTGGGAACTCGCCGGGACGTACCCGAAGATCCTCGATGACCCGACCGTGGGCGAGAGCGCTCGGTCAGTGTTTAACGACGCGCAGGAGATGCTCGAACGGATCGTCGCCGAGAAGTGGCTCACAGCCCGCGCCGTCACCGGACTGTGGCCGGCCAACAGCGTCGGCGATGACATCGAGGTCTACACGGACGACTCGCGCGAGGAAGTGCTCGCCGTCGTCCACACGTTGCGGCAGCAGACCAGCCGTGCCCGAGGGCGCGCCGAGAACTTCGCGCTCTCTGACTTCGTCGCGCCCAAGGACAGCGGCATCGCGGATTACATCGGTGGGTTCGTCGTCACGGCCGGCATCGGCGAAGAGGAGCACATCGCGGCCTACGAGGCAGCGCACGACGACTACCGATCGATCATGCTCAAGTCCCTCGCTGACCGCCTCGCGGAAGCCCTCGCGGAGTACATGCACGAGCAGACGCGCCGGGAGCTCTGGGGCTACGCACCAGACGAGGACCTCGACAACGACGCGCTGATCCACGAG
>Ga0114916_1001338_pt1 | contig 14155 bp, 13 predicted proteins | sample MalvirAntarct_66_FD_83501 | JGI IMG/M metagenome (GOLD analysis project Ga0114916, IMG submission 83501) | Marine viral communities from the Global Malaspina Expedition - Malaspina viral metaG Antarct_66 | ecosystem: Environmental > Aquatic > Marine > Oceanic | place: West Anvers Island... | reverse complement strand
CCCGTGGCGCGGCAATATTCATTCGCATAAAACCACTGCCGGCATCGCCAAACATCACACCTGGGTTCATCGCCACACCCGCCTGTTGAACAAAAAAGCTTCTGAGTTGCTTGTCATTAAGCACCAGTTCCCTGCAATCCAGCCATAATAGATAGGTTGATTGTAAATCCAGTACTCGTATCTTCGGTAGCTGTTCAGCAAAAAATTGCTGTACCCAGTGGTAGGTTTGCTGCAGATACAACAGCAGTTCATCCAGCCACTGTTCTCCATGCCGGTATGCGGCTATCGTCGCTTCTATACTGAACGGATTGGCAGCGCTGACATGCCAGGAGTTAAACACCGATTCAATCGCTTTTTTATGTTGATTATCCGGGACTATCAACATCGACATCCCAAGCCCGGCAATATTAAATGTTTTGCTGGCCGATACAGCGGTCACCATGGGCACATCATCAGCCAGTGTTGCCAACGGAATATGTTTCTGCCCCGATAAGACCAGATCGGCATGAATTTCATCACTGACAATAATCAATTGATTTTGTCGGGCAATATCCAGCAGCTGTTGCAGTTCAGACTCGCTCCACACCCGTCCCCCCGGATTATGTGGTGAACAGAGCAATAGCATTTTGGCCCCTGCTGCTGCCTGTTCGGCCAATTCAGCAAAATTGATCTGATAATAATCGTCCACCAGCTGCAGCGGATTTAATACCAGATTCCGCTGGGTCTCAGTCACCGCCGAGAAAAAGGGAAAATATACCGGTGGCTGGGCTATGACCTGATCATGCTTTTCGGTGAGCGCCATGATGGTGGCATGCAATGATGGCACTACTCCCGGACAAATCAGGATGTGTTCAGCTTCAATATGCCAATGATGACGTCGTAAAAACCATTCCTGAGTGGCTTGATACAACGCTTCAGGATATTCACTGTAGCCATAAAGTGGATGCTCAGCTCTGGCAGTCAATGCCTTTGTTACCGCCTCCGGGGCAGCAAAATCCATATCTGCCACCCATAACGGAATGGCATCTCCGCGGCCAAACAATCGCTGGCGGGCATCGTATTTAAGGCTATACGTGCCACTGCGATCTATTTGCTGATCAAAATTAATCTTCGACATATCGACGTTCCCAGACAGTCACCTCTGACAGAGTATGCTGGAATTTACGCCGGGTTTCACGGATCACGAATGGTTGCGAAAATGGCCCATCAATTAATTGAAAGTGATTTTCCAACACGCTTTTGATGCCATCCAGTGTGGAAAAGCTTTCTCCGTCTTTTTTGAATCCACCCAGCCAATTGGCTTTATCCGTGTGTTCTTCCAGCCATGTATAAGGTGAGGCTAACACTAACAAGCCCCCCACATTAATTCGTTCATGTATCTGTTTTAAAAATAATATTGGGTCATACAAGCGATCCAGTAAATTAGCCGCTAAAATCAAATCATAGTTGTTGTATACCGATTTTAAATTACAGGCATCACCCTGCATAAAGTCAACTTTATGTGCGGTATCTTCCAGACCAAAGTTTTCCAGCCGTTGTTCGCGATACAGTAATAAATCACCTTCATCTGCTACGGCATAACGGATCACGCCATCACGCTTGAGCTGCACGCCGAGATTGATCAGCCGTGCCGAGAAATCAATCCCCGTTACCTGATCAAAATGCCTGGCTAATTCGAAACTGGCACGACCCACAGCACACCCCAGATCAAGTGCGTGTTTTGCCGGTTTATCCCCCATCTTCTCAATAGCAATCTGGGCGATGGCTTTTTGAAAGTTGGGCACATCAAAATAACTTTCACCGTAGTGAAATTCGGCATATTCCGACAGCATTTTGTCGGTCTCGTAGTTTGAATCAAGATTCACCACTGGTGCATCTGATACAACATAACGGAATCCTGCATGCTGAAAAAAGTGACGTCTGAAAGCATAACGGGATGATAAACGGCTTTCATTGCCACAGGAAATCCAGCTGCCGCCTTTTATCAGATTATGTTTTCCATCATATGTCGGTGTAGTGAAGTCGTCATAAAGGCGATGAACCTGTGACCCATCGAACGGATAAATTGGCGTTTCTGTCCATTGCCATACATTGCCTCTGACATCATAAAAATCGCCCTGCGCAAAATGATTTACCGGACAGGAAGAGGCAAAATGATCCAGATGAATATTGGCGGGTGCCGAGTTCTCGTCCAGTTCTTCGATATCTGCAACATCAACCAGTCGATACCATTCATCTTCGGTAGGCAGGCGCACGGTTTCACCGCTTTGTTCAGCCTTCCAGGCACAGAATGCCTTGGCTTCATGATAGTTTACTTCTGCCGGCCAATCCCAGTGCATTGGCACAACCTCAGCCATTAATCGCAACTGCCAGCCCTGCTCGGTTTTTAGCCAGAAAGGTGGATATTCAGCTTGTGTAAATTCCAGCCACTGCAAGCCTTCCTGCTGCCAATAATGTGACTTCTGGTATCCGCCAGCCTCAACAAAGGCTAAAAACTCCTGATTACTGACCAGATATTTGGCAGATTGAAAAGCTGGTACTTCTGTCTGATGTTGACCATATTCATTGTCCCAGCCGTAATACTCATCATCAAAGGATTTACCCAGTTTTATGTGACCAGCATCTACCGGTATAACTGTGTTCTCAGGAGCTGAACCGGAAATATCACAAGCTGGCCATGTCGGATGGGGTTGTACCCACTGTAATTGCTGCTGGCGAATTAGTACTGATGAGGTTTCCAGATGGATCTGTTCATGCTCAATACACATCACGATGGCCCACCAGGGGTTTTCCCAGTTAATAGGCAATTGCAGAGGAGCTTTTTGAATAAGCTGATTAACGGTTTTTTTCACCTGTTGCCGATAGGCTTTTACTTCCGCCACCGATGGCCAGTCATAATGATCATCATTAAGATCATCCCAGCTCATTTCATCCACACCAACCGCGAACATGGATTCAAAACGAGGATTGATGCGCTGAGTCAATAACCCGGCCAATACAAGCTTGTTAACAAAAAAAGTGGCCGTATGTCCAAAGTAAAAAATTAACGGATGTCGAAGCGGAATACTTTTCTGATAATAGCCGTCTTCTGATTTCAAGTTATCAAACAGCGATTCATAGCGCTCGAAGTTTGCATTGAAATAGGCAGCTAGTTCGTGGCGAACAGCTTCCGGCTCTTTGGCATCCAATCGTGGTGTACGTATATATCTATGTTCTGAGTGGGAAAAAGATACGGCTTTTTCGGCAGTCATTGGTCAAAAATCCCTTTGAGGATAGCTGTGAGAATTTAATCTGACTTGTTTTGGACGAATAGGTTTCGAGTTAAAGCAGATTATAGCTGGGCAGTAAGCCAGGCTGTTTTGGCAGAAAGCTCTACCGAGCAACTCCATTTATAGGCCAAATTAATGGTTTCCGCACAGGCATAGACACCATGCCCGCGAACAATGACAACTTTATGACCGGCCAACCCCTGCGCCACTGCCATAGGTGATTTCTCTATGTACTCGGCATAGTCAATTGAAATAACCGGAATGGTGGAAAAATAATACTGCCCTTCAAAATCCACCGGCTTAAAATCTTTACCATTCATCGTCATCGCAATCGCATGCGGCCCATGGCTATGAATAACGGCTCTGGTACTGGGATTATGCTGATAAGTAGCCAGATGCAGCGGAGCGTCCAGTGAGGCGCCTTCCCCACACTGGCCATCGATATCACAGGGCACCAGCATTTCCGGTGTCAGGGTATCGGCACAACAGCCTGTTGGCGTGACCCAAATCTGATTATGCCAGCGAAAAGAAGCATTACCACTATGTGAATCATTGCAACCGTATTGACGCAGCCAACGGTAATGTTGAACCAGCTGGGTTTTGAGTTCGGCCAGTGAACTTTCAGGCATCTTCTTTATCTTTACGGGTATTTTGCAGATGCCTTAACCATTGAGAAGCCTGATTGCGGACTTCGGTGTAAGCCAGGGCACGATTCAGATGCTGCTCTGACTGTTGCATATTGCCCAAATGATAGTTGACCATGCCAGAGAGCATCCAGGCCTGTCCGCGTTTTGCTTCAGGTAATTTTTCCAGGCTTTGCTGAAGTGGGCCGGCAGCTTCATCCCACTGTTCCATGCTGATAAACACTCTGGCCAGTTTCAGATCGGTTTCCCCTGAAGAATCCATTGATTGCATTCTGGCTAAGACCTGAGTGGCATTTTCATTTTCTCTGGCAGCTAACCAACTGTCGGCCAGTGATTCAAGATTTTTGAAATTACGTTCAATCACACCATCATCCATAGATTTCTGCAGTAACTGGGCAGATTTATAGGGAATATTCAGATAACGATACATATTCGCTAAGCGCAATACCGTGTCTTTGTCACCAAGATTCAGTCGCTTAGCCAACATCTGCACGGCCAGCGAGGTCAGACGTTTGTCCTGTTGGGCATATAGAGCAGCCAATTGGTCCCAATAGGTTTTATTGATTGGAAAACGTTCAATCAGAATTTCCAGTACATTAATGGCTTGATTGTATTGCTGCATTTCCATATGTGCAGACAATTGCAGTCGGTACCAGTTTTCTTTGGGTGAATTATCACGCTGAATAGCAGTACGAATGGCCTCAACGGCATTGGTAAAATGATTTATCTGGTAATAAGCCGTTGCCAGTAACACATAGGCACTGCTGTTCGCCTGAGATTCTTTGTTCAACCATTGTGTCAGCAGGTCTATGCCTTTCTGATATGCACCATCGCTGATTAGCAACTGGGCCAGGTTATAGCGCAGATTGTGGGTGACATCCTCCGGCAGGGCATTAAGTGCCAGGGCATCTTCAAACTGTTCTGCCGCCAGTTTGTACTCTTCGGTTTCAGAGTATAAATACCCCAGTGTTTGCAAAACGACTGCTCTTTCGTAACTTCCTGGATCGGTTTCACCGACCAACTTTTTTAAATCCGCTTCAGCCTGACGGTATTGTTGCTGCTCCATTTTTTCCTGAGCAGCATTAAGCGATTTGTAGGTAGCTTCACTAAGCAGGTACTCATCTTCAGCCATTAAGGTTAATGGCAATGCAAGACAGGCAACCAGTGTCATCAAAGCGAATTTTTGCGTAAGTTTCTTCATGTTTACCTGGCCAACTTAAATTCGATTTCCTGGGTCGCCCGGCGTTCAACCGGCTCACCATCGACGACTTTAGGCTTGAATTTCCATTTAAGAATAGCCGTCTTCGCTGCATTATCAAATACATTCTCAGGGCTGGCAGAAACCACTTCAGGATCCTTTACCCGACCATCACGGGTGATGGTGAATACCACTGTCACCACACCTTCAATACCCCGCCGCTGTGCAACACGTGGATAGTTGGGTGGAATTCGTACCAGTGGCACGACTTCATCATCCATCTGCGGTCCCTGTACCGGTGTAGGAGACGGTGCGGGTGCCGGTTCAGCACTGAAATCACCCAGATAAGGCTGACCGGCTATATTCAATGGAATATCAATTTTCGGCATATCCATCTGCGGTTGCTGCACATCCGGCTGCGTCATTTTAGGTGCCGTAGTCGGAGTTGGTGGCGGCGGCTCTTCCGGCGGTGGTGGTTTTTTGGGGATTTCACGCTTAATTGTTTCAGGTTGTGTTTCTTCCTGTTTCAAACGCACAAAGTCCAGCACCAGTATTTCATTATCATCCCGATAAAGACTGCTATCAGAGTTAGTCATTTCCTTCATCAAGGTGAACAGACCGTAATTGACCAGGATCGCCAGCAATAACCCAATAAAGATACGCATAGAAGGTGATTCTCCGCGACTAGTCTCGTTCAGCAGCAATTGAGACATTCGCAACTCCCGCAAGACGCGCTTGATCCATGACTTCAATCAACAAGCCGGTTTTGGCATTTTCATCGGCCAGAATAATCACTGAACCTTCCGGGTTTTCCGCATACATACGCTCTACATTGGCACGCACTGCACGACGATCTATCTGTCGTTGATCCATCCAGATTTCATCATTTTCACGAATCGAGATCAGGATATTGGCGCGTTCTTTCTCCACTGCTGTTTTTGCAGATGGGCGATTCACGTCCACCCCGGTTTCTTTCACAAAAGAAGTAGTCACAATAAAAAAGATCAACAGGATGAACACCATATCAATTAATGGTGTCATGTTGATTTCAGCTATACCGCCACTTTGACGGCGGGAATGTCGTTTTCGCATAAACTTTCCTAATCTCTGCGTAGGGCGTCAGCCACGTTATTAACTTCTCTGGCAACACGCTGTTCCAGCTGAGTAATGAAATAGAGCCCTGATAAAGCGGTCAGCAAGCCACCCATCGTTGTTATTAATGCCACTGAAATACCACCGGCCATACCACGAGTATTACCGGTACCAAACACGGTCATCACATCAAAGGTCTGAATCATGCCGTTTACCGTGCCCAGCAATCCCAGCATCGGTAACGCTACTGTCAGGGTTCGAATCAGAATCAGAAAACGTTCCAGCATCACCTTACTTTCCGCAATCATGCCCTGACGGATTTGCTGAGCATACCAACTGGCCAAATCGTCTCGCTGATGCCATTCATCCATCATCTTGCGCACTTCACGAGGGTGCAGGAACCAGATAAAGATGTAGCGTTCGATTATTAGCGTCCACATTAAAATTGACGCCAATAAAATCAGCCAGAGCACGGTGCCGCCGCTTTCCATCAGCAGCTGTATTTGAAAAAGATTATTCGTCACGGCGTTGAGTTTGTGTTTCAGCGTTGCGTGCAACAATTGCTGCACTTTCTTCGTCAAGGATCTGAATCAAACGATTACTTTTACTTGATAAAGCGCTATGAATTAACAATATAGGAATCGCTACCGCCAGCCCTAGTTCCGTAGTCACCAATGCCTGTGAAATACCACCGGACATCAGTTTCGGATCGCCGGTACCAAACAGCGTGATCGACTGGAAGGTTTCAATCATCCCCGAAACCGTACCCAACAAGCCCAACATCGGCGTAACAGCAGCCAGAATGGCTAACGTAATAAGGCCACGTTCGATACTTGGGGTTTCACGCAGGATGGCTTCATCCAGTTTGAGTGAAAGGGTTTCGACATCCTGAGCGATTTTGTCACTGTAAACCGACAAAATTCTGCCCAGTGGGTTTTTCATATTCAGTTCTTTTGTTTTCTGCTGCTTGCTGACGCCATGTTCCATCCGCATCAATACCACAAAGCGAATCAGTGCAATCAATAAACCAATTGCCCCTAAAATCAGAATGATATAACCGATCCAACCACCTTGTTTAATGCGTTCCTGCAAATTAGGTGTTTGTACCAGCAAGGCCATGATGGCACCACGAGTCGGGTCTACTACAGCAGTTTTTAAAGCTCCGGCTTCACTGGTTTCAAATTCTTCCATGAGATCACGAAGGCGCTCAACCGGTTGTCTGGCTAATTCCACCAGATTGCGATTTTCTGGCATATATCGCAGAAACTTGCCATCACTGAAAGCAGTAAACACACCTACCCGAGTCACATTACGATCAGCAACTTCACCATTAGCCGTGATCACCTGAGCAGGAAACTGTACTACTTTGCCCGAATGTGTCATTTCATGTTGCAACACTAACCACAGCTCACGTAACTCATCGATACTAGGCTGTTGTTTACGTTCACTTAATTCCGTCAAAAAAGCGATTCGTTCTGGATATTGCACACTGGTCATGGAGGATTCAATCACTGCACGACTGTCATTGGCCATTTGGCGAACTGTACCAAACAACTCACCCAGTGAACCGGAACGTTCCTGTAACAGGGATTCCTGTTCTGCTAATTTGAATTCGTTTTCTTCAAACTCCTCATTCAAAGTTTCGGTACGACGTTCTTCCGCTGCCAGGTCAGCTTTGGCTTGGGCCAATAATTCAGCTTGGCGATCCCGTGCTTCAAGAAACTCTGTTTCACGAATGCGGTTCTGTTCCTGTTCTATTACCCGTTCACGCTTGACCTGTTCCAGCAACTGATCGAGATTGGCCGGTTTATCAGCGGCCATGACAGTAAGAGGCAAGGCCATTAAAGAAATAATAAAAATAGAAATGCTTCTCATTGGTTTGCCTCTGGCGTTTTGACCGGCAGGGTTAATAAATCCGGTGGCAATTGTTTACGTGCCACTTTCATACCCTGAATAACAGATTGAACAGAATCACGTGGAAGCTGCTGCCAGCTTTGAGTTTCCTGATCCCACATACCGGCTTCCAGTTGATCCAACGTCAGGTAATACAACCCTACGCGGCCAACTCTGAGAAAATCGACGGTACGATTTCGATCTTCGCTAACCAGTTCACCTTGATAGGCTTCAAGGGTACGGCCATATTCAGTCTCTACCTGATAGGCTTCCAGAATACGACGATACTTTTCTGACAAATTGACATCCGCACGATCCATCATCGTTTTTAGTTGGGCGACACGACTGTTGCGTTCTTCCGGTAAAAACGGCGTGTCCAGCTCAACAAACTGTTCAATCACTTCCACCATTTTTATCATCAGCGGCGTGATGTCACGTTGCGTGGTATCGATATTGGCTAGCTGATCTTCAACTGAGGCCAACTCGTCCTGTTGAGAAGAAACCAGCTGTTCAAGCTGGCTGTTATAAGCCGCCAGACTTTCTTTCTGATTGAGCACACTGCGATATTCCGCCAGCAGTTCACGGGTTTCATCATCAAGACTATCGATTTGTTGCTGAGTCCGCTGGGCGGCAGTATCAGTCTGCACCTGTTGGTCAACAGCTTGGTCCAATGCGCCAGCATAGGTGAATGAAGGCACCAACCAGATGCCCAGCAGGCAACATAGTCGGCTGAATTTAAATTGCATAAAATTTTCCTTGTGTTACCGGATGTCGGCGGTGGAAATGAAAGCGACATCTTATCAAGAGAATACGCACAGTGGGAAGCCTAAATGCGATCTCTTATCATTTAGACGAATAAGTTGGGAAAAAGTGCAAATGAAAGGCAAAAAAAAGCCAGACCCAAGGGTCTGGCTAAAACCTTCATAGAAGGAGAGAGAAATATAAGACTATAGAAGCTGAACATTCCTATGGACTTGTTGCAAATACTACTGAACGCAAGACCATTCGCCATGAGTGACTTCTCCTTTTAAAACGGGAATATGTTCCTTTTCAAAAACATACCAGCAAAAACAAAGAGTTACGATGACAAGCCATGGCTGATGGCAAAGCGCATCAGCTCAGCTGTTTTGTTGATATCCAGCTTACCTTTAATCTGTGTCAGGTTATTTGCGACCGTTTTATAACTAATGCCTAACACGTCAGAAATTTCATTCATGCTTTTGCCTTCACCTAGTAAACGTAAAATCTCCAGTTCACGACGGGAAAGATCACTTAAGGCACTGGTACCGGCATCAATGTTCAACATTGCCAGTTGCTGCGCCATATCCGGACTCAGATAAATTTTACCTTCAAGCACTTTACTGACTGCTTCGACCAGATGATCAGCAGCATTGTTCTTGGTGATGTAGCCGCGGGCTCCAGCTTGCATGGCACGAGAAGCAAACACCGGATCTTCATGCATGCTGAACATTAACACCTTGGCCGTATCACGATTCGCCCGGATGCGGCGTAATACTTCCAGGCCACCGACACCTGGGAGCGTGATATCCAGCAATACCATATCCGGATACAGCTCCTGAAACAGTCGGTAGCCTTCCTCACCTGTCTCGGCTTCTACAACTTTGGCCGATGGAATTTGCTGGATCAATTGTCGACAGCCTGCTCTGACAATTGGATGATCGTCTACCACTAGGATTGTGATGTTCTGTTTCATTTTTTATTTTCACTCTTCAAAGGGATCATTACCCGTACCTGCAAACCCTGGCCTTCGGCAGTATCAAACGCAATCTTACCACCTAATGCCGAGACCCTTTCACGCATTCCGATTAAACCAAAACCTTTGACTGCAGAAGTATCCAAACCTTTACCATCATCAGTAACCGTTACTTTTATATGTTGTTTTTCTCGCTTCACTTCAACCCGTACATGGCTGGCCTCAGCATGGCGGACACAGTTGGTAGTACATTCCTGAACTACTCGATAAACCGTCACCTGCAAAGTATCTGCGAGACCAGTGAAATCCCCGACAAAATCCCATTCCCAGTCGATTTCAGGTTGGCGATCACGCCAGTTATGCAACATATCACGTAAGGCTTCTGCCAGTCCGAGATCATCAAGTGTCATCGGCCGCAAGCGGCTGAGCATTTTACGAACCAAAGATTGAATATGACTGGTAATAATTTTGACCGAGCTGACTTTTTCTTCGACGTCCGGCAATTTATTTTCAATGGCAATGCGTTCAATTTCGGCAAGATCCACTCGAATACCAAAAAGACAAGGGGCCAGTTCATCGTGCAGTTCACGCGCCAGATCACGACGTTCAGACTCCTGCAATGTCAGCATATTTCCGGCCAATGCATGATTTTCTGCCATCGTTGTTTCCAATACATCAGCCATATGATTAAAACGAATCTGAATCGGTTTTAACTCTTTGGCACCACCGGTATCTACTCGCGCATGAAAATCACCTTTCTCAAGCCTGCCTAATGCATCGGCTAATTGCTGCAATGGCCTTAAACCATGTAATAACGCCATATAAATAAGACTGGAAATCACTGTCAGGAAAAACAGTCCCAGCAATAAAAGGGTTTCCATATCCCGCCACACTTCAGTGACTTCATCACTTGGATCGGCCTCAACCACCAGATAACCATACGATTGACTGCCGCGGGTAATAAGTCGTCGAAACGCCACCGCTTCCGGTTCCATCAAACGGATAAACCAGTCCGGCGCATCCGGACGGTTGGTGAACGGTACACCCTCTTCGTGACCGATTAATGGTTGACCATTCATATCTTCAAACCAGGCGCGTATGTGCCTTGTATGACGCACACTATCGACTATTAGCGTTACCCTTTCACTCAAATCATTGGAAAAACGTAAAGTCGGTAAGGCATTGATCAATAATCCGCGCGCCAACTGAGTACTGGATGCCATTTCGGCTGCTACAGCCTGACGGGCATTCTGGATCATAAAATAGCCAGCGGCGACAAAGTTGAATACCAGGATCAAGGTTACAATGATCAATAAACGCAGTTTCAAGCTCATGTCGGGTCAGTTATCTCGCTGTGATAGGCTAAGGCCTGTTGAACTTTCATAGCCGACATTGTTGTGACTATGAGAAATCAAATTGACCTACAATTATCGCACATCATCAAATCAGGACTCTGTAAATGCAAGCGCAAAGCAATCAACAACTTTTCCTTCAGGCTCAAAAACATATCCCGGGTGGCGTCAATTCACCCGTCCGTGCATTCAAAGGTGTCGGCGGTGATCCGGTATTTTTCAGTAGCGCAAAAGGTGCCTGGCTCACCGATGTGGAAGGTAAAAATTATATTGATTATATCGGCTCATGGGGACCGATGATTGCCGGTCATGCGCATCCGCAAGTCATTGAGGCCGTTCAGCAAATGTGTGTAAATGGTCTGGGATATGGCGCGCCCACGGCGATTGAAACTGAAATGGCGGATTTACTCTGTGAATTAGTGCCTTCAATGGAAATGGTACGTATGGTGAGCTCCGGTACTGAAGCGACCATGAGCGCCATTCGCCTCGCGCGCGGTCATACCGGACGTGACAAAATCGTTAAGTTTGAAGGCTGTTACCACGGCCATGCTGACTCGTTATTAGTCAAAGCTGGCAGTGGCGCATTAACCCTCGGCGAACCTTCTTCTGCTGGAGTGCCTAAAGCGATTGCCGAGCACACCATTACCTTGCGCTACAACGATATGGAATCAGTCAAACAATGTTTTGCTGAAATTGGTGATCAAGTTGCCTGCATAATTGTCGAACCGGTTGCTGGCAATATGAACTGCATCCCACCGATTCCCGGTTTTCTCGAAGGCTTGCGTGAGGTGTGTGATCAATACGGTAGCCTGCTGATTTTTGATGAAGTCATGACCGGTTTCCGGGTCGCTTTGGGCGGTGCGCAGCAGCATTATGGAATCAAACCTGATCTCACTACGCTGGGTAAAGTAGTTGGCGGTGGCTTACCGGTGGGGGCTTTTGGTGGACGCAAAGATGTGATGCATTCCATCGCGCCGCTTGGTCCGGTATATCAGGCAGGTACATTATCCGGTAATCCAGTCGCAATGGCAGCCGGCCTGGCTACTTTGAAGCTGGTACAACAACCCGGCTTTCATGATCGTCTCAGCCAACAGACCGCCAAACTGGCCAATGGCTTGAAACAAAAAGCCGATGCGGCCGGTATTCCGATGAGTATTAATTATGTTGGTGGCATGTTTGGCTTTTTCTTTACCGAAGAAGACAACATTGAGTTTTTTGAACAGGTCACCCAATGTGATAAGGAACGTTTTAAAAAGTTTTATCACGGCATGCTGGATCGTGGGGTCTATCTGGCACCTTCTGCATTTGAAGCGGGCTTTGTCTCTGCCGCACATGGCGATGATGAAATTGAAGCTACTCTGGCAGCAGCAGAACTGGTTTTGGCGAGCTTATAAATGAATACGCTGTACTGGCATGATTATGAGACGACTGGAATCGATCCACGCTTTGATCGCCCCTTACAGTTCGCCGGAGTACGCACCGATGAAGATCTGAACATCATCGGTGAACCGTTGATGATTTACTGCAAACCGGCAGCCGATGTTTTACCGCATCCAATGGCCAGTCTTATTACAGGCATTACGCCACAGAAAGCACAACAGGAAGGTCTGACTGAGGCCGAATTCATCAAACAAATTCATGATGAACTTTCACAGCCCGGCACTTGCGGTGTGGGCTATAACAGTCTGCGATTTGATGATGAATTTACTCGCTTCACGCTGTTTCGTAATTTTTACGATGCCTATGCCCGTGAGTGGCAAAACGGTAATTCGCGCTGGGATATTATTGATATGGTACGTCTCACTCGAGCCCTGCGTCCGGAAGGAATCGAATGGCCGAATCGTGAAGACGGCCAACCCAGTTTTCGTCTGGAAGCCTTAACCGCTGCAAACGGTATTGAACATCAGGGGGCGCATGATGCTTTAGTGGATGTGTATGCGACGATCGCACTGGCTAAATTGATTAAAGATCGTCAGCCCAAACTATATGACTATATTTATCAGTTACGCCGTAAACAGCAGCTTGCTCCTTTACTGAACCTGCATCAGGCGGATCCGGTATTGCATACCTCACGCATGTACCCATCTGAATATTGCAATACGGCATTGGTGGTGCCCATTGCCAAAGAACCCAATAACAACAATGGGGTAGTTGTTTATGACCTTCGCCATGATCCCTCGGCGTTACTGGAGCAGGATGCCGATACCATTCGGCAATGGTTATTTACACCTACCAGGGATTTGCCTGAAGGTGCTTCCCGTCCAGCATTAAAAACCGTGCATATCAATAAATGTCCGGTCATTGTTCCTGCTGCTACGCTGGATGATGCCGCTGCCAAACGGCTGCAGATTGATCGGGAATTAAGTCATAAACATCTGCAACTATTACGCGAGGCCGGAGAATCATTACAGCAAAAATTGCAGGCCGTGTTCAGTCAAAAATCGTTTGATGAAATAGACGATGTCGATGCCAGTTTATATGGCGGCGGTTTTTTTGATGACGGCGATAAAAACAAAATGGCCTTGATTCGTGAAGCGGCTCCTGATCAATTGGGCACGTTATCGATTCCTTTTAACGACTCACGATTACCTGAAATGCTGTTTCGTTACCGGGCACGTAACTGGCCCGAATCGTTAAATGAAATTGAAGCGGAACAATGGCAGCAATTCTGTCGTAACAAATTAACCGCAACTGTGTCGCCTGGACTTACCTTTGAAAAATTTAACGCCGCATTAGCCGAGTGTCGTCAGCAAGAGCTCACCGCAGACCAACAGCAAACTTTGGACGACTTGCAACGCTATGTAACGGAGCAACAAACCTCGTTAGGAATTAACTGAACAGATTGAATAGCCACGTTTGATTTACAATGGGCGCATGTCGACTACTGCCAAAATCCTGCTTACTACGCTAAATGCCAGCTATATGCACTCGGCATTTGGTCTGCGTTATTTATATGCCAATCTCGGTGAGCATCAATCTGTCGCCGAACTGAT
>Ga0114916_1001336_pt1 | contig 14170 bp, 13 predicted proteins | sample MalvirAntarct_66_FD_83501 | JGI IMG/M metagenome (GOLD analysis project Ga0114916, IMG submission 83501) | Marine viral communities from the Global Malaspina Expedition - Malaspina viral metaG Antarct_66 | ecosystem: Environmental > Aquatic > Marine > Oceanic | place: West Anvers Island... | reverse complement strand
GGTCCGCCTCGCAGTCGAGCAGCAGCATCTCGTCATGCCCGACCATCAGGAAGTCGTGCAGGAAGCGGCCCTGCGCCGTGAGGAAGGCCGCATAGACCGCTCGATCGGCGCCCGCCCGCTCCACGTCGTTCGACACGAGCCCCTGCAGGAAGCTCCGCCGGTCGTCGCCCGTCACCGCCAGCACGCCGCGTGCCGGCAGGAGGGTCCAGAAGGTCGGCTTCGGGCCAGTCGGCATCTCGGTCTCCGTCTCGGCTCCCGGTCGGCGGAGCCGTATCGACGAAGATAGGGCCGGCGGCGCCCGAGTTGAATTGCCGCAGCGCAGCCGCGTCCCCTATAACGCCCCCGCCAGCCCCGCCGGAGGAACGCGATGACCACGAGCCCGCAGCGTATCGAGATCCGCCGCCCCGACGACTGGCACCTGCACCTGCGCGACGGTGCCATGATGCGGGCCGTGCTGCCTTGGACGGCGCGTCGCTTCGCCCGCGCCATCGTCATGCCCAACCTCGTCCCGCCGATCACCACGGTCGCCGCCGCCACGGCCTATCGCGACCGCATCCTGGCGGCGCTGCCGGCCGATGCCGGCTTCACGCCGCTGATGACCTGCTATCTCGGCGACGAGACGAGCGCCGACGAGATCGAGCGCGGCTTCGCCGAGGGCGTGTTCGCCGCGGTCAAGCTCTACCCGGCGCACGCCACCACCAACTCGGCGCACGGCGTCACCGACATCGCCGCCATCCGCCCGGTGCTGGAGCGGATGCAGCGCATCGACATGCCGCTGCTGGTCCACGGCGAGGTCACCGACCCGGACGTCGACATCTTCGACCGCGAGGCGGTCTTCATCGAGCGCACCGCGGTCCCCCTGCGCCGCGACTTCCCCGAACTGCGCCTGGTCTGCGAGCACGTCACCACCGCCGAGGCCGTCGACTTCGTGCGCGAGAGCGGCGACCGCACCGCCGCCACCGTGACGCCGCAGCACCTGATGGTGAACCGCAACGCCATGCTGGTGGGCGGCATCCGCCCGCACCTCTACTGCCTGCCGATCCTGAAGCGCGAGGTGCACCGGCAGGCCCTGCGCCGCGCCGTGGCATCGGGCCACCCGCGCTTTTTCCTCGGCACCGATTCCGCGCCGCACCCCGTCGACCTGAAGGAGTGCGCCTGCGGCTGCGCAGGCGTCTTCAACGCCCCCGTCGCGCTGGAATCCTACCTCCAGGTCTTCGAGGAGGAGGGGGCGATCGAGCATTTCGAGGCGTTCGCCTCGGAGAACGGCGCCCGCTTCTACGGCCTGCCGCTGAACGAGGGCACGATCATCCTGGAACGCACCGCCTGGACCGGCCCGGAGGCCGCCACCGGTGACGGCATCGGCGTCGCCGCCTTCCGCGCCGGCGAGACGCTGCCCTGGCGGGCTGCGTAGGCGGGGCTTCGGCCTCGTCAGGGGCGCGGCGGCGCGAACTGTCTTGCGAGTGATAACGATTCTCATTAATGTGGGCGGCGTTCGTACCGGAGAACGCCCGCATGATCGGACAGAGCCGCTTCGTCGAATCACCGAGTGACCCGGATCGGCGGCGTATCGCCGATCTGACCGATACCGAGCAGCTGATGGTCTGGGGCTTCCGGACCTGGGCCTTCGCGCACCATGCCTCGCGCAGCGTCGAGCGGGACCTGCGGAAGGGCTGCGGCCGGGAGGAGGGGGAGTGGGTCACGGTCGCGATCCGCTCGGTCCTCGTGCTGATCGCGCTCTACGGCCGCCGGCCGCTGCGGCTGGCGCCGCCGGGCTGGCCGGCCGTCACGACCGACGAGATCCGCCTGCTGCAGCTGTTCTCGGCCGGACAGCGCGGAGCGGCCGAGGGCGTGCAGGCGCACCTGACGTGGCTGCTGCGGCCGGGGCACGGGGCGCATCCGGAGATCGCGGTCGGCCATGCCGCCGCGATCCTGGGACGCTCCGGTTTCGCGCTGCCTTGGCGATACGAGCGGGCGGAGCCGATCGGGGTGCCGGCGACGGTGCCTCTGGCGCCGGCCTATGCGGGGCGCCTGCGCCTCTGAGATTGACCGCTGCCGTAACGGTCGCGAAGCAGGGCGCGGAAGGCTGCCGCCGCGGGTGAATCCGCCCGGCCGCGCAGCGAGACGATCCCGACCTCGCGGGTGACGGCGTTGCCGGCGATCGGCAGGACGGCGCAAGCCGACAGGTCCAGCTTGTCCTGGAAGATCCGGGGGACGAAGGTCGCGCCGAAACCCGCCGCCGCCATCGCGACGAGTGTCGAGAAGGTGTTCGCCTCGTGCGCAACGGTGAGCGCGACGCCGTGCGCCTCGAATGCCGCCTCCACCGTGTCGCGCAAACCGGCGCCGCGCGGCGAGCAGACCGAGGGCCAGGCGCCGAGATCCTGCAGCGACACCGTCGAGCGGCCCGCCAGCGGGTGGTTCCGCGCCACCACGGCGACGCACGGATCCTCGAACAGGGGCTCGAAGTCGAAGGGGTCGCGCGGCATCGGCCCGGACATCAGTCCGATGGCGGCGACACCCTGTTCCACCGCCTCGAAGGTGCGCCGCGTCAGGACCTCCACCAGTTCGACGGCGACGCCGGGATAGGTCTCGCGGAACGCCGCCATCGCCGGCGGCAGGATCGTGCCGGCGATCGACGGGATCGCGGCGATCGCGATGCGGCCGCGCGACAGGCCGGCCTCCTCGCGCAGTTCGTCGGCCAGATGCTCCAACTCCCCGAGGGCGCGCGCCGAGGCGTGGAGCAGCCGCTCGCCGGCGGGCGTCAACGACACCGACCGGGTGGTGCGGTTGAACAGGTCGACGCGCAGATGCTCCTCGAGCTGGCGAACGCGCGCGCTGACCGCCGGCTGCGACAGATGCAGGCGCTCCGCGGCGGCGCGGAAGCTGCGGGATTCGGCGACCGCGATGAAGGCGGCGACCTGGGGCAGGCTGAAATTGATCACCTGGTTCGATCAATCGTTTCGATATTTCGAATTGTGTTACGGATGCCGTCCTGGTGCAATTGTCCGCACATCCGCTGGGGTCTAGAGTGACGGCCAAGCGGTATCGGATAACTGCACAGGCGACGCCCCATGAAGTTCGGCATCTTCTACGAACATCAGCTCCCCCGGCCGTGGGAGGCGCGCAGCGAGTACCAGCTGTTCCAGGATTCGCTGGCCCAGATCGAGCTCGCCGACAAGCTCGGCTACGACTACGCCTGGGAAGTCGAGCATCACTTCCTCGAGGAGTATTCGCACTCCTCGGCACCGGAGGTGTTCCTGGGCGCCGCCAGCCAGCGGACCAAGAACATCCGCCTCGGCCACGGCATCATCCAGCTGACGACGAACGACCCGCATCGCGTCGCCGAGCGCGTTTCGACGCTCGACCTGCTGTCCGGCGGTCGCGTCGAACTCGGTATGGGCGAGGGCGCCGGGCCCGCCGAACTGCACCCCTTCAACATCCGCGTGCGGGACAAGCGCGAGCGGTGGGAGGAGGCGGTGAAGGCCATGATCCCGATGTTCACCAAGGACAGCTGGGAATTCCACGGCGAGTACTACAACTTCCCGGCGCGGAACGTCGTGCCGAAGCCGTTCCAGAAGCCGCACCCGCCGCTGTGGGTCGCGTGCTCGAACATCCAGACGATCACCCAGGCCGGCGCCTGGGGCATGGGCGCGCTGGGCTTCAGCTTCGTGTCGCCGGATGCGGCCAAGGCCTGGGTGCACCGCTACTACAACACGCTGCTGCACCGCCAGAATCGGCTGGCCGAGTACCAGGCCAATCCGAACATCGCCATCGTCAACGGCTTCATGTGCGCCGAGACGGACGAGGAGGCGCTGGAGAAGGCCTCGGGCTGGACCTTCTTCATCTTCGCCCTGTCGCGCTACGGCCGGAAGGGCATCGACGCGCCGGGCGAAAGCGACCTGTGGGCCGAGTACCAGGAGTGGCGCCACACCGAGAAGGCACAGCAGGCGCTGCGCAACGGCCTGATCGGCTCACCCGAGACGATCCGTAAGCGGCTGCGCATGTTCGCCGACGCGCATGTGGATCAGGTCATCCTGCTGAACCAAGCGGGAAAGACCAGCCACAAGGACATCTGCGAGAGCCTGACGATGTTCGCCGAGGAGGTGATGCCCGAGTTCCACGCCATGGAGCCGGCACATCAGGCCTGGAAGCAGGAGGTGCTGGCGGAGCGCCTGCAGCTGGAGGAGCTGTCGACCGAGGGCTACGACCTCTACGCGCACCAGAACGAGGACATCGTCCGCATGACGCCGGAGCAGCTGAAGGCGATGATGGCGGAGAAGGAGCGGGCGAAGGTCGCCGCCGGCGGCGACTGACCCCGGGGACGAAGGTCGCCGGGAGGGCCGTGCGGCCGTCCCGGCAGATCCGTATCGGCTATTTCCAGCCGGCTTGGTCGAGCAGCTTCTGCGCCTGGGCCTGGTTGCGGCCATAGGCGCTGACGTTCACCGGGTCCTGCTTGAAGTCGTGGCCGAGGTCGGCGACCACCTCGGCGGGCTTCACCGTGTCGACCACCGGGTACTCGTAGTTCCCGACCGCGAAATACTGCTGCGCCTGATCGCTGGCGAGATACTCCAGGAACTTGACGGCATTCTCCTTGTTCGGCGCGTTCTTCAGAACGCCGGCGCCGGAGATGTTGACGTGGGTGCCGCGGTCGTCCTGGTTGGGGAAGACGACGCCCATGGCCTTGACGACGTCCTGGTCGGCCGCCTTGTCCGACGTCATCAGTCGGACGAAGTAATAGTGGTTGGCGACCGCGATGCCGCACTCGCCCGCGGCGGCGGCCTTGATCTGGTCGGTGTCGCCGCCCTTCGGTGCGCGCGCCATGTTGGCGACGACGCCCTTGGCCCACTCCAGCGCCTTCTCCTCGCCGTGCGCCTCGATCATCGAGGCCATCAGCGACAGGTTGTACATGTTGGAGCTGGAGCGGATGCAGATCTCGCCCTTGTACTTCGGATCGGCGAGCGCCTCGTAGGTCTTCGGCGGATCCTTCATCTCGGCCTTGTTGAAGAAGATCAGCCGGGCGCGCTTCGAGAAGCCGAAATATTCGCCGTCGGGATGGCGCAGCGAGGCCGGGATCCGCTTCGTGAGCGTGTCCGAGGAGGTCTCGGCGAAGATGCCCTTCTCCTCGGCGCGCCAGAGCCGCCCGGCATCGACGGTGACGAGGATGTCGGCCGGGCTGTTGCGCCCCTCGGCCTCGATCCGCGAGATCAGCTTGTCGCTGTCGTCCTCGATCCGGTTGATCTTGATGCCGGTCGCTTCGGTGAAGCCGTTATAGAGCTGCTCGTCGGTCTGATAATGCCGGGCCGAATAGATGTTGACCTCGGCGGCGGAAGCGATGGCCGCCGTACCGGCGAGCAGCGTCGCGGCCAGCGTGATCGTCGTGGAGCGTTTCAGGGTCTTCATGGCCCATCCTCTGCGGCGTCGTTGCGAATGAGAAAGCGTCGCAGTGGCAACATAACGAACCCGGCCTTCCGCGCAAGATCACGGTTTTCCGATCACCGGACCCGGTGCCGGTCGACCGCGTCGAGGTCGAACGTGAAACCCAGGCCCGGGCGGTCGGGCACGGCGATGTGGCCGTCCTCGACCGTGATCCGCTCGCGATAGAGACGCGCCGTCCAGGGCATGAACTCCAGCCACGTGGCGTTGCCGAACGCACCGAGCAGGCACAGGCTCTGCTCGGTGAAGAGGTGGTTGGAGATCGCGATGTCGTGCGCGGCGGCGAGGTGGGCGACCTTCACGAACTCGCTGACCCCGCCGACGCGGCCGAGGTCGGCCATCCAGATGTCGGCGGCGCCGGCCTCCAGCATGCTGCGGAAGCCGTAGCGCGTCGCCTCGGTCTCGCCGCTGGCGATGGGCGTATCGAGCGCGGCTGCCACACGGGCGGAGCCGTGATAGTCGTACGGCGCCACCGGCTCCTCGAACCAGGTGAGGTCGAACTCCTCCAGCCTGCGGCCGAGGCGGATCGCATGGTCGGCGGTGAAGCCGCGGCTGGCGTCGCACATCAGCGAGACGTCCGGGCCGATCGCCCGGCGCACGGCGGCGACCCGCTCGACGTCCTCCTCGACGTGCTTCTTGCCGACGCGCATCTTCACGCCGCGGAAACCCTCGGCGACGTAGCCGGCCGCCTCGGCGGCGAGTTCGTCCGGCGTGGCGGAGAGCCACAGGCCGGCGCTGCAATAGACCGGCACCCGGTCGCGGGCGGCGCCGAGCATGTGTGCGACGGACTGGCCCAGCGCCTTGCCCTTGGCGTCCCAGAGGGCGGTGTCGATCGCGGCGAGGCCGAAGACGGTGACGCCCTTGTGCCCGAGGAAATAGAGCTCCTTCCAGAGCCGCTCCCAGATCCGCTCGGCGTAGCGCACGTCCTCACCGACCACGGCGGGCTTCAGGCTCTGGACCATCGTCTCCAGGACCTCGATCCGCCGGCCGCCGAGGGTGAAGAGGAAGCTCTCGCCGGTCACCCCGACATCGGTGTCGATGAACACCAGGACGCAGCCGACGCGGTCGTTGCTGACCCCACTGGAATTGCGCGTCGGCCGGGGCAGGGGGACCTCGACGATCATCGTGCGCAGATCGGTGACGCGCATATTCATTCTTCCTTTCACGCCTTGAGCCCGACGATGCTACGCGGCCGGACGCTTCGGGGAAACGGGAGGGGGTTGCCTCGCGCAGGTGCCTGCGCACATGTTGCCGGAAAGAGGATGCCGCCCGGCAGGAGAGACGCATGGCCGAAGACTGCGCCCAGGACAGCGCCAAAGACAGCGACTGGAATGCGATGAAGGACGAGGACTTCCGCATGGAGGTCCGCCGCTGGATCGAGGCCGAGTATCCGCCGGAGAAACGGTTCCCGAAGCACCGGATGACCTATCCGGAGATCAAGGACTGGTTCGACAAGCTGTCGGCCAAGGGCTGGATCGCGCCCGGCTGGCCGCGCGAATATGGCGGCATGGGGCTCGATCCGTCGAAGCTGATCATCTATGTCGAGGAATACGAGCGGCACGGGTGCGCGCGCGTTCCGGACCACGCGCTGCAGATGTGCGGGCCGCTGCTGATCCGCTACGGCACGGACGAGCAGAAGTGCTACTTCCTGCCGAAGATCCTGAGCGGCGAGCACATCTGGTGCCAGGGCTATTCCGAGCCCAACGCCGGTTCCGACCTCGCCAGCCTGCGCACCGAGGCCGTGGCCGACGGCGACGACTATGTCGTCAACGGCCAGAAGATCTGGACGACGCTGGCTCACTCGGCCAACTGGACCTTCTGCCTTGTGCGGACCGACAGGACGGCGCGCAAGCCGCAGGAGGGCATCAGCTTCCTGCTGATCGACATGTCGACGCCCGGCGTCACGGTCCGGCCGATCCCGAACATCAAGGGCGACGTCGAATTCTGCGAGATGTTCTTCGACGACGTGCGGGTGCCGAAGAAGAACCTGGTCGGCGAGCCGAACAAGGGCTGGACCATGGCCAAGGCGCTGCTCGGGTTCGAGCGGCTGTTCCTGGGCAATCCCCGCATGCCGGAATATGCGCTGAACCGCCTGCGCGACCTGGGCGAGAAGACTGGGCGGTTCGAGGATGCGGCTTTCGTCGACCGGTTCACGCAGTTCCGGCTCGATGTCTACGACCTGAACTCGGCCTTCGAGCGCTTCGCCGGCATCCTGCGCGCCGGCGGCGAACTGGGCGCCGACGTGTCGGTGCTGAAGCTCTGGGCCACCGAGACCTACCAGCGCATCACCGAATACATGGTGGAGGTTGCCGGCGACCACGGCATCCAGCGCGAGGACGTGGTAATCGGCAACACCAGCATCGACGTGATGGCGCAGTTCATCGAGTCGCGGCCCGCGACGATCTATGGCGGATCGAACGAGATCCAGCGCAACATCATCGCCAAGCAGGTGCTCCGGCTGCCGGGGTGAGCGGGCTTACGCCCGTCTTTACCGGCCGTAGAGGGCGCCGGCCTACTTTCCCGCCATAAAAACGAGCAGGGGGTGGACGGTGCGATCCGAGGTGAAAGCGCGGTCGCTGGCGGCGGGCCGGTCGCCCGACTGGCTGGACCCCGACCTTCGCTGGGCGGAGACGCTCTGGCACGCCCTCAAGGGCGATGCGGATCTACCGACGAAGTCGCAGATCGATCCGCTCGACGTTCCGCCGCGCTGCCTCGACCTGGCGTTCCTGTTCGAACTGCGCGACGACGCGTGGTACGCGAGGCTGATCGGCACCGGCTATTTCGCGCTCTACGGCCATGACGTGACGGGCATGCGCGTGTCCGACTTCATCCGCGCCACCGGCACGGGCCCGCAGGTTCTGGCCGACTACGAACTGGCGCGCTCGAGCCGGCTGCCCGTGTTCTCGAAATCGGTCCTGAACTGGCGGCCGACCGGCGCGCAGCTACCCTATCACCGGGTCGTGCTGCCGTTCGCCGGAGACCCGCCCGACGACGGCACAGTGCGGTATCTCTTCGGCTTCACGAAGCTGCTCGGCGACCGTTTCTGAGGCGGCGGCTGCGCCGGTTCAGCGGACGCCGCCCGCCGCGCGCAGGGCGGCGATGCGGGCGTCGTCGCAGCCGAGCACCTCGCGCAGCACCGCGTCCGTATGCTCGCCGAGCAGCGGCGCGGGCCCCGCACGCCGCACCGGCGTCCCGGACAGCTTCATCGGCGAGGCGACCGTGCGGAAGCTGCCGGCGGGATGCTCGACATCCTGGATCATGTCGCGCGCCGCGGGCTCCGGAGCGGCGAGCGCCTCGGTCAGGGTGCGGACGCTGCCGGCGGGGACGCCCGATGCACGGCAGCGCTCGATCCAGTGGTCGCGCGGCCGGCGCGCGAACAGATCCTTCAGCACCTCGTCCAACTCCGCCTTGTGCGCCCGGCGGTCCTTGTTGGTGCGGAAGCGCGCATCCTCGGCCATCTCCGGCCGCTCCAGCACGTCGATGCAGAGGCGGCGGAACTGGCGGTCGTTGCCGACCAGCAGGTTCAGCAGGCCGTCGGCACAGGGATAGACGCCGGTCGGGATGACCAGGAAGGAGCTGTTGCCGCTGCGCGGCGGGTTCTCGCCGGTCAGGAGGGTGCCCTGCGAGAGGAAGCCGCTGACGGCGACGACGGTATCGAGCAGGGCCATGTCGACATGCTGTCCGCGGCCCGTCACCTCGCGCGCCCGCACCGCCGCCAGCACCGCCATGCCGGCGTGGAGGCCGGTGAGCGTGTCCGCCAGCGAGGCGCCGGTGCGGACGGGATCGGCCTCGGGCTGCCCGGTCAGGTACATGAGGCCGCCTTCCCCCTGCGCGATCTGGTCGTAGCCGACGTTCATGCGATAGGGCGTGTCGTGGCCGTAGCCGGAGATCGAGCAGTAGATCAGGCGCGGGTTCTCTTTCGACAGGGCGGCGTAGTCGAGCCCGTGCCGCTCCATCACGTCGACGCGGAAATTCTGCACCAGGATGTCGCATTTCGCGGCGAGTTCCCGGCAGAGGTCGCGGCCGGCCTCGGTGGCGAGGTCGACCGTCACGCTCTTCTTGTGGCGGTTGATCGCCAGGAAGTAGGCACTCTCGCCGCCGAGGCCGGGCGGGTTCCAGGCGCGGCTGTCGTCGCCGCCGTCGGGATTCTCGACCTTGATCACCTCGGCGCCCAGGTCGGCGAGCATCATGGTGAGGTAGGGACCGGCGAGCACCCGGGTGAAGTCGAGCACGCGGATGCCCGTCAGCGGGTGCGGCAGGGCCGCGGCGGCGGCGTCGGTCATTTCACGATTCCCTGTGCCTTGAGGCCGTCGACCCGCGCGGCGTCGTAGCCGAGCCAGTCGCCGAGGGCGGCGGCGGTATGCTGGCCGAGCGTCGGCGCCGCAATGGGATCGCGTACCGGCGTCCCGTCCATGCGGATCGGGCTGCGCAGGCAGGGCACGCTCCCCGCCGTGGGGTGCGGGACGCTGACGAAGCGCTCACGCTCCTTCACCTCGGGCGATTCGCAGGCCTCGGCGATAGTGCGGATCGGGCCCGCCGGGGCGCCGGCGGCGCGCATCCGGGCGACCCAGTTGTCGCGCGTGTCGCCGGCGAAGATCTCGTTCAAGGTGCGGTCGACCAGATCGCGGTTGGCGACGCGGGCACTGTTCGTCAGGAAATGCGGGTCGGCGGCGATGTCGGGCCGGTTCACCACGTCGACGATGAACTTCTTCCAGACACGCTCGCCGGCGAGCGTCATCTGGAACGGCCCGTCCGAGGCTTCGTAGACGCCGACGGGGTTGGCGGCGGGGCTGCCGTTGCCCCAGCGCATCGGCGTCTTGCCGTCGATCAGGTACGCCATGCCGAAGTGGAAGCTCATGGCGCAGGCCGTGTCGAAAAGCGCCACGTCGACATACTGGCCCTCGCCGGTGCGGCTGCGGTGGAAGAGGGCCGCCAGGGTCGCCTGGGCGGCGCCGAGGCCGGTGGTGACGTCGATCATCGGGATGCCGGTACGCGTCGGCTCGCCGTCCGGGCGGCCGGTGATCGACATGAAGCCGCTCTCGGCCTGGGCGACCGGGTCGTAGCCGGCACGCCTGGCGAAATCGCCGTCGCGGCCGTAGCCCGACATGGCGCAGTAGACCAGCGACGGGTTGACCGCCTTCAGGCTCTCATAGTCGAGGCCGAACTTCTTCATGACGCCGGCGGAGAAGTTCTCCAGCACGACATCCGCCTTCGCGGCAAGGTCGCGCGCGAGCGCCTGACCTTCGGGCTTCGCGAGGTCGAGCGCGAGGCTGCGCTTGTTGCGGTTGTAGGCGAGGTAGAAGGCGCCTTCGCCGCCGGTGCGCGGCCCGGCATAGCCGCGGGCGTCGTCGCCCGTTTCGGGATGCTCGATCTTCAGCACGTCGGCGCCCAGGTCGCCCAGCGTCATGGCGCAATGCGGGCCGGCGATGACGCGGGTGAAATCCAGCACCTTGAGGCCCGACAGGGGGTGCGGGATGTCGCGGACGGACGTCGCCGCAGGTCCAGCGGGCACGGGCGAGGCGAGCCATTCCTTCTCGATTGCCGGGCCGTGCTGGTTCAATTCCGGCGCGCCGACGGCGTCGCGCAGCGGCGTGCCATACAGCCGAAGCGGGCTGCGCACGTCCGGCACGTCGCCCAGGGTCTCGTGCGGGATACGGCCGACGATGCCGCGCGTCTTCGCCTCGGCGGAGGTGTAGGCCTCGGGGATGGTGCGGATGGCGCCCACGGGCACGCCGGCCACCCGCATCTGCTCGATCCAGTGCTGGCGCGGCTGCGTCGCGAAGATGTCGTTCAGCAGCGCGCAGAGTTCGGTGTTGTTGGCGACGCGCGCCGCGTTGGTGGCGAAGCGCGGGTCGTTCAGCAGGTCGGGCCGCTGCAGCAGCTCGCCCGCCAGCCGGCGCCACGGCCGCTCGCCGCCGATCGTCAGGAAGAAGGGACCGTCGGCACCGTGGAACACGCCGATCGGCGAGGCGAGGATGCTGCCGTTACCGGCACGCTGCGGGCACTCGCCGTCGATCAGGTAGCTCTGCGAGGCGTGCAGGGTCATGGCGAAGCCGGTGTCGAACAGCGGCACCTCGACATACTGGCCGCGGCCGGTCGTCTCGCGCGCGATCAGTGCGGCGATGGCCGCCTGGACGGCGGTCATGCCGGTGGTCACGTCGATCATCGGCACGCCGGTGCGCAACGGCGGCAGGTCGGGATCGCCCGTCATCGACATGAAGCCGCTCTCGGCCTGGACGACGGGGTCGTAGCCGGCGCGCGCCTTGAACGGCCCGGTGCGGCCGTAGGCGGAGACGGAGAGATAGACGAGGCGCGGGTTGGACGGGGCGAGGTCGCCATAGCCCAGCCCGTACTTCTCCATCAGCCCGCTGCGGAAATTCTCGATGACCAGATCGGCGCGCTCGGTCAGCGCCTTCGCCTTGGCGAGGTCTTCGGCCGTGTTGAGGTCGAGCGCGATGCTGCGCTTGTTGCGGTTGTAGCAGATGAAGGCCGGCGACAGGCCCTTGTACTCCGGCGGCCGGTAGCCGCGGGTGTCGTCGCCGCCGTCCGGGTTCTCGATCTTCACCACATCGGCGCCGAGGTCGGCCAGCGTCATCGCGCAGAGGGGGCCGGCGATGACGCGGGAGAAGTCGGCGACGCGGATGCCGTGGAGGGGCGGGAGGGCAGCAGGGGACATGAGGACCTTCGGATAGCGGGAGTGCCGGTTCTGGATCTACGCGAACGGGACGAATTCGAAGTCCGCCAGTTCGGCGGCCTTACGGTCGAAAGTGGCCGTGGCCGCAGCCCCGGCTTCGCGGTTGAGGGCGCCGACGAGACAATCGGAAAAGTCGGCTCGGCCGGTGCGATAGCGCGCGATGACCTGCGAAATGTCCTCCACGCCGCAAATGCGAAGGACATCGGAGTTGGCGATCTGTTCGAGTGCGTCGGCGATCTCGGCACGATCGCGGCCATACGCCGAACGGAGGACCCAGCTGAACTCCGCCAGCACCACCGGATTGACCAGACAGGGATCTTCCGCGGTGCAGTGTCTCTCGACGAAGCCACCTGCGGCATGGGCCTGCTGCGGTTCGTCCGCCAGGAGCAGGCGAAGCAGAATGTTCGTATCGAGCCCCTTCATCGGCGCGAAGACGCATCTTTCTCGGCGAGATACTCCCCGACCGCCTCATCCATCTCTTCAAGAGAAACGGCGCGTCCTGGATTGGGGATGCAGCCCTTGAGCGCGGCGAGCGGAACGGTCTTCGGCACCAGCACCATCGTCCCGTCGCTGCGGGCGACAAATTCCAGCCGGTCCCCCGGACGCAGCCCAAGCCGTTCGATGACGTCCTGGGGAATGCTGACCTTGCCCGATTTCGTCAGGACGGCCGTGCTCATCGATCCCTCCTTCACATGCGAGCGGAGTAAATGGCGCTTCATCCCGCGACCTGCGAGATCAACTCACCACCCTTTTGTCGCGCAACCCAGCGACTTCCGACGAGTCATAGCCGGCGGCCATGAGAATCTCGTCCGTGTGCTGGCCGAGGAGGGGCGGGGCCTCGAGGTCGGCGGTGGGGGTGCCGGAGAGCTTGAGCGGGGAGGCGAGCATCGAGATCGTGCCGGCGGTCGGATGCTCGACCTCGCGCACCATGCCGCGATAGCGGATCTCCGGCGCCTCCAGCGCCTCGCCCACGGCGCGCACCGAGCCGGCGGGGACGCCGGCGGCGCGCATCCTGGCGATCCAGTTCTCCCGGGTGTCGGTCAGGAACGTCGCCGTGAGCAGGTCGCGCACCGCCTGGCGGTTCTGCAGGCGGCCGGGGTTGGTGGCGAAGCGCGGATCCTCGAGCAGGTCGCGCCGGTCGAGCACGTCCTTGCAGAAGCGCTCCCACTGGCGGGCGTTGCCGATGACGATGTTGATCAGGCCGTCCGCGCACTGGAACGTGCCGAACGGCTCGAGGAAGGGATGGCGGTTGCCGAGGCGCTGCGGCTGCTGGCCGGTGACCAGGTAGTTCTGGGCGAGGTTGGCGGTCACCGCGACGGCGCTGTCTACCAGGGCGAGATCGATATGCTGGCCCAGCCCGTCGCGCTCGCGTGCGAACAGGGCGCCCATGATCGCCTGGGTCGCGAACATGCCGGTGAAGATGTCGGCATAGGAGGCGCCGCTGCGCATCGGCTCGCCGTCGGGCTCGCCGGTGATCGACATCATGCCGCTCTCGGCCTGGGCGACCGGATCGTAACCGGCGACCATCTTCAGCGGGCTGTCGTGGCCGTAGCCGGAGATCGAGCAGTAGATCAGGCGCGGGTTCTCTTTCGACAGGGCCGCGTAGTCGATGCCCTGCCGCTCCATCACGTCGGGGCGGTAGTTCTCGATCACCACGTCGACCTGTCCGGCGAGGCGGCGGACGACCGCCTGCCCCTCGGGCTTGGTGATGTCGAGGGCGAGGCTCTTCTTGTTGCGGTTGACGAACAGGAAGTATGACGATTCGCCGCCGACCTCGGGGGGTTTGTACTGGCGCGTGTCGTCGCCGCCCTTCGGGTTCTCGACCTTGATGACCTCCGCACCCAGGTCGGCGAGGTTCAGCGTCGACCACGGTCCCGCGAGGACGCGGGTGAAGTCGAGGACGCGCACGCCCGCGAGCGGCGGCGGCCGGCGGCCGGAGGATGTCTGATCGGTCATGTCGCTGCTGCTGCCGGGGATGGGGCGGGGCGAAGGGCGGTGCCGGAAATGTCCGGATAATGACCGGTGCCGCCGCCCTTCGCCCCGCCC
>Ga0114916_1001335_pt1 | contig 14171 bp, 10 predicted proteins | sample MalvirAntarct_66_FD_83501 | JGI IMG/M metagenome (GOLD analysis project Ga0114916, IMG submission 83501) | Marine viral communities from the Global Malaspina Expedition - Malaspina viral metaG Antarct_66 | ecosystem: Environmental > Aquatic > Marine > Oceanic | place: West Anvers Island... | reverse complement strand
GCGCCAGCAGTTCGTCTTCGGGCGTATCGGCCGGCAGGTCGGTGCGGAAGGATTCCATGCCGGCTTCCCGCGTCGCCTCGACCTTGTGCCGGACATAGACCTGGCTCGCCGGATCGGCGCCGACCAGCACGACCGCGAGGCCGGGGCGGTGTCCGCCCGCACCCGTCAGGGCCGCCACTTGGCCGCCCACCGTCGCGCGCAGCCCCGCCGCAAACGCCTTGCCGTCGATCACGTCGCCCATCGTCACCACTCGTCCTTCAGACGGCACCGTCCGCCGTGCTCTTCAGCCAACCGTCGAGGCGCTGCTTCAGCGCCGCCGCGTCGCCCGCGATATGCAGCACCTTCTCGCGCCCGCCGGCGCCGGACCGGATGCTCAGCGCAGATTTGGGGACCCGCCTCGCCGCCGCAAGCCACGCGACCAGCGCCGCGTTCGCCGCACCGTCGACCGGCGGTGCGGATACGGCGACCTGCAGCCGCACGCGCCCGTCCGCGCCCGCCGCGGTACCCTGGAAGCCCGGCCGCTTCGCCCGCGGCGTCAGCCGCACGCCGAAGGTGACGCCGTCGCCCGCCGCGGCGAAGGGCGAACCCGCGCTCACGCCCGGGCCCAACCCGCCACCTACATCCCGAAGGTGAGGCGTATCAACAGGTTGCGCACGAAATAGAGCAGCAGGATGAGGATCACCGGCGAGATGTCGATGCCGCCCAGGTTCGGCAGCATCCGCCGGATCGGCCGCAGCACCGGCTCCGTCAGGCGCCAGAGGATGTCGAGGATCGTGTAGACGAACCGGTTGCTGGTGTTGATGACGCCGAACGCCACCAGCCAGCTCATCACCGCCGAGATGATCAGCACCCAGATGTAAAGGTCTATGACCGTGGCGATCAGCTCGACGATCGTGACGGTGAGCGCGTTCATTCCGTGACCTGCCCCCGGTTCCGGCCCCGCTTGGCGGCTCAAGCTATATCCAGCGCCCGCCACCGACGCAACCGCGCTGTCCCACCCCGCCGCCGCCGCGCCGCCCCGCGCGCCATCAGGCCGCAACCCTTCGTTCGGGTCGATGTTTCGCACCGCTTGACAGCCGAAAGCCTTTCCCCGACATATACGCCCGCTGTCCAGCCGGTGGGGCCGTAGCTCAGCTGGGAGAGCGCCGCGTTCGCAATGCGGAGGTCAGGAGTTCGATCCTCCTCGGCTCCACCAAAAATCCGGTGATCTTTCAGTCACTTATGACTGGGCCCGCCCGGCAGCGAACCTCCTGGAAGTCAGTCTGGCACACGTTTGGCACAGTGCTGGAGGATTTCCATGGCTACCTTCCGGAAACGCGGCTCGTCCTGGCACGTTCAGGTCCGCCGTAGCGGTCATCCCCCCGTCACCCGCAGCTTCAAGCTCAAGGCCGACGCCGATGCGTGGGCGCGCAAGCTGGAGGCCGAAGTCGACCGCGGCGAACTGCCCGTCGACCGCAGGGCACTCCGCAGCACCACCCTGGGCGACCTGTTGACCCGCTACCGCGAGACGGTGACGCCGACCAAGCGCGGCAACGCGCAGGAAGACCATCGTCTGCGCAAGCTGCTGGCGTATCCGATCAGCAGGACCGCCCTGGCGAAGCTGACCCCCGCCGCCTTCGCCAAGTATCGCGACGAGCGCCTGTCGCAGGTCCAGGGCGTCACCGTGCGTCGCGAACTGGCCATCATGCGCCACGCGCTGGAGGTCGCCCGCAAGGAATGGGACCTCTGCCTTCCCTCCAATCCCGCCGGAGACATCAAGCTGCCGATGCTGCCGAAGGCGCGGCAGCGGCGCCTGGGCGAGGGCGAACTGGAGCGTCTGCTGGCCGCTTGCGGCCCGCGTCGGCGGCTTCTGGCGACCATCGTGCAGCTGGCCGCGGAGACGGCTTTGCGGCGTGGCGAGCTTCTGAACGTGCGCTGGCGCGACGTTGACCTGCCGGGCCGGACGCTGCACGTCCCGCAGACCAAGAACGGCCACCCGCGCACCATCCCGCTCACGCCCTGCGCCATCGCGTTGCTGAAAGCCAATAGAGAAGAAGGTGCGAGCGTCGACGATCGCCTGTTCCCGTTGAGCCCCAACGCCCTCAGGCTCGCATGGGAACGGCTGGTGCGCCGAGCGGGGATCGCCGACCTGCACTTCCACGACCTGCGCCACGAAGCGGTCAGCCGGTTCTTCGAGCGCGGCCTGACGGTGCCGGAGGTCGCGTTGATCAGCGGCCATCGCGATTTCCGCCAGCTCTTCCGCTACACCCATCTCCGCGCCGCGGACGTGGCGGACAAGCTGCACGGAACGGAGACGAGGCGGCTGGCCGCATAGCCGCTGCCGCCCGCCCCGACACTGTCCGGCCGCGATCCCTTCTGGCCCATCGGCCTCTATGGTTGCACACTGCGCCCCCAAAACGGGGCGACGGGGGACGAAGGTGGCGGTCGGCAGTGCTCAGGTGCAGAATCTCGGTTCGTTCGTCTGGTCGATCGCCGAGATCCTGCGGGGCGATTTCAAGCAGTCGGAATACGGCAAGATCGTCCTGCCCTTCGTCGTCATGCGGCGGCTCGACTGCATCCTGGAGCCGACGAAGGATGCGGTCCTCCAGGCGGCGGAGGGCCTACCCGACGGTGTCGACGACTTCACCCGCGACATGATCCTGTCCGGCGCCGTCGGTGCCGACGTGCGGGTCTACAATCGCAGCCGCTTCACCTTCGCCTCGCTGCACGGGCAGGACGCGGGGCAGCTGCACCAGAACCTGATCGACTATATCCGCGGCTTCTCGCCGAACGTCCGCGACATCTTCCTCGACAAGTTCCTGTTCATCGACCAGCTCAAGCGTCTGAACGATGCCGGCATCCTCTGGCAGGTGTTCGAGCGCTTCTGTCAGGTCGACCTGCACCCCGAGCGGGTGAGCAACGCCGAGATGGGCTACCTGTTCGAGGACCTGATCCGGCGCTTCTCGGAAATTTCCAACGAGACGGCGGGCGAGCATTTCACGCCGCGCGAGGTCGTGCGCCTGATCGTCGACCTGATGATCGCCCAGGACGACGCCAAGCTGACCGGCCGCGGCGTCATCCGGCAGGTCTACGATCCGGCGTGCGGCACCGGCGGGATGCTGGCGCTGACGGAAGAGGCGTTGAAGGAATTCAACCCGTCGATCCGGGTCGAGCTGTTCGGGCAGGAGCTGAACGGCGAATCCTTCGGCATCTGCAAGTCCGACATGCTGGTCACCGGCCACGACCCGGAGCAGATCGCCTACGGCAACACCCTCACCCAGGACGCGCACACCGGCCGCTCCTTCCACTACATGCTCTCCAACCCGCCCTACGGCGTCGACTGGAAGAAGTATCAGGAGCCGATCCGGGAGGAGGCGGACACTCTGGGCTTCGACGGCCGCTTCGGCGCCGGGCTGCCGCGCATCTCCGACGGCCAGCTGCTGTTCCTCCAGCACATGATTTCCAAGATGCGTGACGACGAAACCGGCTCGCGCATCGGCATCGTCATGAACGGCTCGCCGCTCTTCACCGGCGGTGCCGCGTCGGGCGAGAGCGAGATCCGCCGCTGGATGCTGGAGCGCGATCTGGTCGAGGCGATAGTCGCGCTGCCGACCGACCTCTTCTACAACACAGGCATCCAGACCTATGTGTGGTTGCTGACCAACCGCAAGCCCAGGGCGCGGGCCGGCAAGGTCCAGCTGATCGACGCCAGCGGCGAGCGTTTCTGGAAGTCCATGCGCAGGTCCCTCGGCTCCAAGCGGCGGGAGATCCCGGAGGAGGCGCGCAAGGAGATCGTGCGCATCTATGCCGACATGCTGAACGGCGAGGGCGCCTACGGCGACGTCTCGAAGATCTTCGACAGCACCGACTTCGGCTATCGCGAGATCCGTGTTGAACGCCCGCTGCGGCTGAACTTCCAGGCCAGCCGGGATCGTATCCTGCGCCTTCGCGACGACCGGGCTTTCCGGAAGCTCGACGAGGACGAGCAGGAGGAGATCGAGGTTGTCCTGCTCGGCATGGGCGACGCGGCGTTCCGGAACCGCGACGCGTTCGAGAAGGCGCTGAACAAGGCGCTGAAGGCCGAGGGCACGAAAATCGCCGCACCCGTCCGCAAAGCCATCCTCTCCACGCTGTCCGAGCGCGACGAGGAGGCTGGCGTCTGTACCGACAAGGACGGCAATCCGGAACCCGATCCAGACCTGCGCGACTACGAACTGGTGCCGTTGAACGAGGACTGGCGGGACTATGTGGCGCGCGAGGTGACGCCGTTCGTTGCCGACGCCTGGGTGGACGGGAGCTACCGTGACGCGAAGGACGGCGAAGTCGGCCGCGTCGGCTACGAGATCAACTTCAACCGCTATTTCTACCGCTACGTCCCGCCGCGCCCGCTGGAGGAGATCGACGCCGAACTGAAGGCGCTGGAGGCCGAGATCGCTGGGCTGTTGAAGGAGGTCGCGGCTTGAGATTTCGTAGTGTTCCAATCGGTGCAGTATTCGAGGTGCGGAATGGAGCGACGCCTTCATCGGCCGAGCCTAGCTATTGGGAGGGACACATCCCCTGGGTCGGTCCCGCGGACATGGGTAAGCTGACTACCCGCTATATTGAAAGCGGCGGCCGAGGCATAACTGAAGAGGGGTATGCGAGCTGCGGGACGCAAATGGTGCCAGCCGGTTCCATCATTCTGTCAATCCGCGCTCCGATCGGCCATATCGCAATTGCGTCGCGGTCTATGTGTTTCAATCAGGGGTGCCGCGGCTTGGTGCCTCGCGCAATGATCCGGTCTGATTTTTCATACTGGGCTTTGTCTGCGGTGAAGCGGCACTTAGAGGCTGCGGGCCAGGGCACCACGTTCGTAGAGTTGTCGCGCGGTCGGTTACGAGCAATACGTATTCCGGTCCCGGACGTCTCCACCCAAGAGGCTATCGCGGGTTTCCTCGACCGTGAGACCGCCCGCCTGGATCAGCTGATCGAGAAGAAGCAGCGGCTGGTGGCGCTTTTGGACGAGCGGCGGGCGGCGTTTGTGTCGGATGCCGTGACAGGGCGGCATCTGCAAGATGCACCTATGAAGCCGACCAATTCGCGATACCTCACGGAGATACCGGAACACTGGTCGCTCAGGCGGCTCAAGCAACTGGGTCGTGTAAGAGGAGGCATCACACTTGGCCGCGCAATCTCGGAAGGGCGCGAAACGTTAAGCGTTGAATATTTGCGGGTTGCCAACGTTCAGGCGGGCCATATCGATCTGTCCGACGTAGCCACAATCGAAGTGACACGGGAAGAGCGTGAAAGGTATAAACTTCAGAAAGGCGACATTCTTATGAATGAAGGAGGTGATAACGATAAGCTTGGGCGCGGAGCGGTATGGGATGGATCCATAGATCCCTGTATTCATCAAAATCACGTGTTCGCTGTGCGGCCATTTGAGTCTCATGTCGGTTTGTGGGTGTCTTTTTGTTCAAATGCAAGGTACGGAAGAGATTTTTTTTATCTAAATTCCCGTCAGAGCACTAATTTGGCATCAATATCCAAGACAAGACTCGAAGAATTTCCAGTGACGACGCCCCCCGCTGAGGAGATGGCACAGCTGATTGTCCAAATAGCGGACAAAACGAAGGCCTGCCGGCAGCTAATCGACCAAATTTCCGAGTCGATTGCAGGATTGAGCGAGTTCCGGGCTGCTCTCATCACCGCCGCCGTCACCGGCCAGATCGACGTGACAACATGGCACAAGCGTGGCGGCACCGACCGCCGCCTGGACGCGATCCAGGAGGAGATGGCGTCGTGACCCGTCTCTGGATCGTTCGTGCGGGCAAGCAGGGCGAGCGGGAGCTTGCCGCCATCGAGCAGGAAAGGCTGCTGCCCGGCTTCCTCGACGTCGGCGACCTGGGCGCGCTCAAGGGGCGCGAGGCGATCCTGGCACCCCTGGAGCAGGTGATGCCGGATGCGGGGCTGAACCGGCTCAGGAACTTCGCCGCCCAGCTGAACCAGTTCGCCCACACGATCCAGGTCGGCGATCTGGTCGTCATGCCGCGCAAGGCGACCAACAACGTCGCCGTCGGCGAGGTGACGGGCGATTACGTCTTCGACCTCGCCGACCCCTACCGTCACTCGCGCGCCGTGAAGTGGCTGAACGAGGCCGTGCCGCGCGACGCCTTCAAGCAGGACATGCGCCATTCCTTCGGCGCTTTCCTGACCATCTGCGAGATCACGCGCAATTCCGCTCTGGAACGGGTGCGTGCCGTGGTGAAGACCGGCAGCGACCCCGGCCCCACCCTCGGCAGCCAGGGCCGGATCAAGGCCGCACCGGCGGACGAGGACATGGAGGCGCAGGACTATGCGCCGGACATCGAGGACATCGCGAACCAGCAGATCACCTCGCTGATCAAATCCGAGTTCGCGGGGCACGCCCTCGCCGATCTGGTGGCGGAGATCCTGCGGGTGGAGGGATACACGACCAAGGTCTCGCCGCCCGGCGCCGACGGTGGCGTCGACATCCTTGCCGCCGGGGGCACGCTGGGCCTGGGCGAAGACCGGATCTGCGTCCAGGTGAAGTCGGGGGACGGTGCCGCCAACCACGACGTCGTCCTGCGCCTGATCGGCTCCGTCTCCAACACCCAGGCGCGCACGGGCCTTCTGGTCAGCATCGGCGGCGTCAACGCCCCGGCGCAGAAGGAGTTGGACAACAACTTCTTCAAGTTGCGCCTCTGGCAGATGCCCGACCTGCTGAAGGCGCTGTTCCGGGCCTATGGCGAACTGTCCGACGAAACCCGCGCCAAGCTGCCGCTGAAGCAGATCTGGGCGCCGATCGCGCGGGCCGACGCATGACGACCCACAGCGCACACGCCGTCCACCGCGAGATCGTGCTGGAACAGCACATGGTCGAGCGGCTGGTCGCCGATCAGGGCTATCTGGAACGGCGGCCGGAAGACTACGACCGCGCATCGGCGCTGGACCGCGACCTCGTCGTCCGTTTCCTGAAGACGACGCAGCCGGACGAGTGGGCGAAGCTGGAAGCGCACTATGCCGCCTCGGCGGAGGCGGAGCTGCTGGCGCAGCTGGAGAAGGCGCTGCGCGATCGGGGAACGCTCGACGTGCTGCGACAGGGCCTCGGGATGGTGCCGGGCATCCGGTTCGTCCTGTGCTTCTTCCGCCCTGCTTCCGGCCTCAACCCGGACCTCGCGCGACTCTACGAGGCCAACATCCTCAGCTGCATCCGCCAGCTGCGCTACAGCGCGCGCAGCGGGAATGCGCTGGACCTCGTCCTGTTCGTGAACGGCGTGCCCGTCGCGACCTGCGAGATCAAGAACCTGCCCACCGGGTCGACCTTCCGCCACGCCGAGCGGCAGTACATGCGCGACCGGCCGCCCGGCGGCGAGCCGCTGCTGGACTTAAAGCGCGGGGCGATCGTCCATTTCGCGCTCGACGAAGACAATGTCTCGATGACGACGCGGCTGCGGAACGGGCGGACGCGCTTCCTGCCGTTCAACCGCGGCCGGGACGGAGGCGCCGGCAATCCCGACATCGAGGGCGAGTTCCGCGTTGCCTACCTCTACGCCGACCGTCCGGACGGCAGGGCGATCTTCTCGCGGCACATCTGGCTCGACGTGATCGGCCGCTTCGTCCACCTCGACCGCAGCGGCGACGGCGAGCCGACGATGATCTTCCCGCGCTTCCAGCAGCTGGACGCGGTGACGAAGATGGTCGACCACGCCCGCACCTTCGGGCCGGGGCAGAACTACCTGGTGCAGCACTCCGCCGGGTCGGGCAAGTCGAACACCATCGGCTGGTTGGCGCACCACGCCATCAACCTGCACGACGACCAGGACCGCCCGGTCTTCAACACGGCCATCATCGTCACCGACCGCATCGTCCTCGACCGGCAGCTCCAGGGCACCGTCGCGCAGTTCGAACAGACGAGCGGGGTGGTGAAGAAGATCGACGGTACGTCGCGCCAGCTGAAGGACGCGATCCGGCGCGGCGCCCGGATCATCGTCACGACCATCCAGAAATTCTCGACCGATCATCTGGCGGAGATCTCCGGCCAGGGCGGCCGGGCGTTCGCCGTGATCGTCGACGAGGCGCACGGGTCGCAGTCCGGCAAGAGCGCCCAGGCGCTGACCGACGCCCTGACCCGCGAGGCGGAATCGAGCGATGACATCGAGGACATGATCGCCGCCTACCAGAAACAGCGCGGCCCGCAGCCGAACATCAGTTTCTTCGCCTTCACCGCGACGCCGCGCAACGTGACCCTGGAGCGCTTCGGGACGCGCGGGCCGGACGGGCTGCCGCACCCGTTCCACACCTACTCGATGCGACAGGCGATCGAGGAAGGGTTCATCCTCGACGTCCTCCAGAACTACACGACCTACGCCACCTACTATCAGCTCGAAAAGGCGATCGAGGACGATCCCGAGCTGAGCGGCCGGCGCGGCCAGCGCAGGGTGGCCCGCTATGCGCAGCTGCACCCGACGGCGATCGGCCAGAAGGTCGAGATCATCGTCGAGCACTTCCGCCGCCACGTGACGCCCGAACTGCACGGGCGGGGGAAGGCGATGGTCGTGACGCAGAGCCGCGAACACGCCCTGCGCACCTTTTTCGGCATCCGCGACTATCTCCGCAGCCAGCGTTACACGGACCTGAAGCCGCTCGTCGCCTTCTCCGGCGAGCTCGAATACGACGGCCAGACCTATACCGAGGCGCAGCTGAACGGCTTCGCCGAAACGGAGCTGCCGCGGCGGTTCGACGGCGACGAGTACCAGATCCTCATCGTCGCGGAGAAGTACCAGACCGGCTTCGACCAGCCCAAGCTCTGCGCCATGTATGTCGACCGCAAGCTGGCCGGGCTCCAGGCGGTGCAGACCCTCTCTCGGCTAAACCGGATGTATCCCGACAAGAAGACCTACATCCTCGACTTCCAGAACACGACCGAAGAGATCCAAGCCGCCTTCGCACCGCATTTCCAGACGACGACCTTGGAAGCCGTCTCCGACCCCAACCAGATCTATCAGCTGGAGGCGCGCATCCGCGCCTTCGGTATCATCGACAAGGGGGAATTGGAGCGGTTCGCGTCGACCTTCTACAAGGGGCCGCTCGACCCCTACGACCGCATCGCGCTCGAAGCACTGGTCCGGAATGCCGTCGACCGCTTCGATGCGGAAGAAGACGAGGGACGGCAGGAGGAGTTCCGCCAGCTTCTCAAGAGCTACATGCGGTTCTACAGCTTCGTCGCCCAGGTGGTGCGGCTATCCGACACCGATCTCGAAAAGCTCTACACCTACGCCGCATGGCTGGTCCGGCTCCTCCCGCACCGGGAACTGCCGCCAGAGATCGAGATCACCGACGATATGCTTCGCCTACAGGCGTTCCGGGTCGAGAAGAAAACGGAAGGCCGGGCCTCGCTTCCGCCCGGTGTCGCGGAGGCCCTGTCGCCCATCTCGGAGTTCGGCGCCAAGCCGCTGACCGAGGATGATGAACGGACACTCTCCGAGATCATCCAGGCGTTCAACGAGCGCCACGGGACCGCGTTCGAAGACAGAGACTTCCTCCGCTTCGAGCAGGTAAATCAGGAGATCCTGACCGACGACATGTCGGAGATGCTGCGCAACAACCCGCCCGACGTCGTCTATAACGCCTTCTCCCGAGCCTTCTTCGGCAACCTCGTTCGCATGTTCCAGCGCGAGAACGAGATGAAGAACATCGTCCTGACCGACGCCGACGCACGGGAACGGACCACCCGCTTCTTCTTCAATCGCGCACTGCGTCAGGTGCGCGAGACGCAACCCTGAATGGACGCCTCGTGGCGTCGAGATCATGGGATGCCCTGCGGGGGTAGTCGCGGCATTTATAGCCTCGACCAGAGAAATCCACCTATCGCCAGAAGAATGTCGTGGGCAGCGATCCTCCGATAGACCGTCCCTATTCAGTAGAATAGCGCAGGACATTGTTTCCTCCCTTATTAAGGGATCTTGCGCATTTTATAGTCGCCGCTGACATCGACCCCTCCTCTGGCATGTCTCAATCAAAGAGGAAGGTGGATAAATTGTTCGTGGATCCGAATCTCTTCGTGAGCGCAATGTCGCAGCATTGGCGATCGACGCTGCAGAACGCTGTAAGCGCTCCGCTGCGCGCGGTCTGGCACCAGATGGCGATGACCTTCAATCGCCAGATCAGCCATGTCGTTAAAGGCGGTGGAGATGAATGGCAGGTCATCCAGCCGCCCACCGGTACTGGCAAGACGCAGGGTCTCGCCATGTACTGTTCCCTGCTTCCTGCGGACGAACATCCGGGTGTCTTGATCGTCACCCGCCTGAAGGCTCAGGCCGATGAGATCGTCGAGACGATCAACAGCATGGCAGGGCGGCCCCTCGCGATTGCCCGACATGGGGACAACGCCGTGGCACTGGCCGACCTTCGCTCTCATCCGGTCCTGGTGATCACTCACAAGGCCTTCGAAAACGGGTTGGACGCGGTCAGCCGCGCCAGTGCGGGCGTCGACAGCTGGAACAGCTATCGGGCATGGCAGGATGGCGTTCGACGGCTGGTCGTCATCGACGAGGCGTTGGACGTGGCTCAGGAAGGGCAGGTGACCCTCGACGCCGTCCGCAGCGCCGAAGGCAACGTTCCGTTCGAAGTCCGCGAGCGGTTCCCGGCACAGATGGACGTCCTCCGTCGCATGGTCGAAGCGCTGGAGAATGTTGCCAGGGAAGAGGGCCAGCGGCAGGACGTCTCACGGGAGCGTATCCTGGATGATTCCGTGTTCGACCAGCTTTCCGCGACCAGCCTGTTACCTCTTCGCACCGAACTTCGGGAGCGCCGCCGCCGGTCCTCGCTAAGCCATCACGGCGGCGTTCGACGTGCTCAGTATCTGGCGGACTGCGAACGGACGCTTCGCGATGTCGAGACCGTTGTCACCGGCTGGCGATGGTTCGCTCGGAAGAAGGGTGACTATAGTATCAACACGGCGCGTCTCATCGTCCCGCCCGACGCCGGCGGCGCTGTCGTCATGGATGCGACGGCTACTCCCAACCTCGTCTACGAACTGTTCGAGGATCGGGTGCGGATCAATCCGTGTCCGCTTGGCGCGCGACGATACGACAACGTCACGCTCCATCTCTCCTTCGGACACACCGTAGGCAAAAGCAAGCTGACGGAACGGGGGGATCGGGAGGTGCCCAGGCTCGTAGAGAACCTGCGCCGGAAGCTTTCCAGCGATCGGAAGGTCCTCCTCTGCTGCCACAAGGGCGTCAAATCCAACTTCGACGGGCTGGATACCGGCTTCGCCGCCTTCGATGTCGCGCACTGGGGAGCGATCGATGGCCAGAATGTCTGGCAGGACCGTGACGCGGTCGTGATCTTCGGTCTGCCCTACCGCGACAAGACGTGGTCGGCGAACACGTTCATGGCGTTCCAGGGCGTCCAGCCGACGGAGTGGTTGAACGCCGAGGGCAACCGTCCCTTCCGGAACTACGCCGATATCCGACAGGCTCTGGAGATCGGGCAGCTGGTTGTGAGCGTCGTCCAGGCCATCAACCGCGTCCGGTGCCGTAGGGTCATCGACGAGAACGGCAACTGCGCACCGACCGATGTCTATATCGCCCTGCCGGACAATATCATCGGCCGGGGCGTCGCCCACGGTATCTCGGAACAGATGCCGGGGATCCGGGTGGAGGATTGGTCTTATGAGGGCGCGAAGCGAGGCAGCAAGTCTTCGGCTCACAGCGAGAGCCTCGTTACGTTCGCGGCTCGGATGCCGAAGGGTCGCGCGGAAATCAAGGAGATCGCAAGGCAGCTGGACGTTCCCAAGCGATCGATGGATTGGCTGAGGCAGCGGCTGAGGGATGGAGGCTCCGAGCTGTGCTGTCGGCTGAAGGCGTTGGGTGTCTCCTACGAGGCGGGAGGCCGGGGGCGTGGCTCCCAGTCCTTCCTCGTGAAGGCTTAGGGCGCTCCAAAATTGCCAGCGATTTACGCGCATATATCTCACACCGCGCCGTAGCCGATTTCCCCCCGCCCCGGGGGTGATCGGACCGCTGGCGCGAAAAATGATCGGGAGGGGGTGTGCGTTGTCTTTGAGGCAGCGACACGCGCCCCTGTCGGTCTGTTTTTTCGAGTGGAGCTGGCACAGTGTTGGCACACCGATTGTGCCAAGCGCGCTTGCGAGACGGCAGAGGCGGCTCTATGTTCCGAGACGTAACAGACTGATTTCAAGAGAGATTAGCCCGCTGTCCAGCCGGTGGGGCCGTAGCTCAGCTGGGAGAGCGCCGCGTTCGCAATGCGGAGGTCAGGAGTTCGATCCTCCTCGGCTCCACCAATTTCCCCAAAATCGATCGGTCGAGCATTCCGGGCGCCACGCGTGCGCCGCGGGTGTGCGCCATGCCGTAACCATCTCCGCTTCCTGCCCTGTCGGCCGTGAGATCCCGGACCGTTCACGCGGTTCTCGTGGCGGTGCCGTCGCGACCGGTGGCGGACGGCTCTGTCGGTTCCCGCGCGAACCGTCGGATCCGATGGACGGGAAGGGGAAGACGTTCACGTCACGGGTGCCGCGACCCCGCCTCGTGAAACATTCTGCAACATCGTTCGGAAACGATGCACGCTGCCTCCGGGCGCATGCCGTGCGGACGGTGGTGTTTCATTCCTTTTCGTGGGGTTTCGTTGGGGGCGCTCCTCCTGTGGAACATTGTGAAACACGGCTCGGCGAATGTTGCACGGCCGGCGCCGGGGCGCGCGGCGTCGCACACGATGCCCGCCAGCACCACTGCACGACAGTCCAGGATAGTATATGGGACCATCGTCCCATCTGGCCAGCGCCAAGCGTCGCCTCCCTCCGCGCAGGCGACATCCGCCGCGCAGCGGCGCGAACCGGAAGGACCGAGGACCGTTTGTCGATCGACCCGAAGGAGCCGGCATCGTGTCACTCCGGACGGAGCGAGCATCGGCGGCTGCCGGATCGTCGATGCTCCGGGGTTCTCCCCAGAGCGAGGGGACATGTCGCTATCGCTGCTGCGGAGCGATCCGCGATGTGGTAAGGGAAAGCGGTGTGGACCTTAGCGGCCCACGCCGAAGGCCCGGCCTTCGTACACACTGCGCGACCAAGAGAAAATTTTTGACCGCCAACCGATGTTGATTGGCTGATTTAACATCCCGAAGCGCCCGTAGCTCAGTCGGATAGAGCACAGGATTCCTAATCCTGGGGTCGTGGGTTCGAATCCCGCCGGGCGCACCATCTTTTCACCATTCCAAAGCAAAGATGGATACCGGCTGAAACGTGGAAACCGCTCGTCTGCCGAGAATCTCAGCGTCAAATAGTTTGAAACGCCTGAAGTATTGAGCTGACAGGGAATTTCTTTCGCTTTCGGACGTTTGTTTCGGTCCATGCGCAACCGCTTCGGTCATCGTTGGCCGTGTCGGCCGCTTCGAAAAGATCGGCAGACAAATGAAAAGGCGTTCTTTTCTTGCAGGCGGGGCCGGGTTGGCTATTGCTGGAATCGGAGCAACTTATTTCGTGCTCCGAGGCATGGGTTCAATGGAGGAGTACAACGTCTCCGTTGCTGGAACGCGGGCGGCGTTGAAGCAAGCGCCCGACGCAGGCGATCTGATCCGGTACGCGACGCTGGCGGCCAACAGCCACAACACCCAGCCCTGGCGGTTCAAGGTCGACCAAGGCGCCATCGGCATCATCCCGGACCTGACGCGCCGCCTCGCGGTCGTCGACCCGGACAACCATCATCTCTTTGCCAGTCTGGGCTGCGCGGCGGAAAACCTGGCCATTGCTGGCGAGGCAAGTGGACACCCGGGCGAACTCGGTTTCGACCCGGCGAATTGCGGCGCAGTGATGTTCGTGTTCGGGAGCGGCCCGCCAGTCGATTCCGCCATGTTCAACGCAATCGCGAAGCGGCAATCGACCCGTGGCGACTATGACGGCAAGCCGGTCAGCACGGTCGATCTGCAAAGCCTTGTCACGGCGGCTGCCGTGCCAGGCGTCGATCTGGTTCTGGTCACGGATCGGCTACAGATCGACCGGGTTCGGGATCTCGTGATCGCCGACAACAGCGCACAGATGGCGGACCCGGCTTTCATCCGGGAGTTGACGACCTGGCTCCGTTTCAGTCCTCGTCAGGCGATGCAGACGGGCGATGGTCTGTTCAGTGCAACGAGCGGCAATCCCGTGCTTCCGGCGTGGCTGGGGCCTCTGCTTC